>Ga0256796_1000132_pt1 | contig 37591 bp, 38 predicted proteins | sample MC6MC0947MT_FD_190209 | JGI IMG/M metagenome (GOLD analysis project Ga0256796, IMG submission 190209) | Metatranscriptome of enriched soil aggregate microbial communities from Iowa State University, Ames, United States - MC6-MC0947-MT... | ecosystem: Environmental > Terrestrial > Soil >...
GCTCCGTTCGTCTCTTGATCCCGGTGCCTGAGCACGTTGTCGAGGGCGATGACAAACTCATCACGCCCGATGGCCTCACGACCGGTCTGATACTGACGGGCGAGGGCGAACAGCGCCGAGGCGTCTTCTGTTCTCCCTCGCCTGATAGTGATAGTCACGGCTGATACCTATCTATCAGCGTGCGAAGTGACCGCGGTAGTACTCGTACACCCAGCCGACGATGGCCACGACGAAGATCGCGAGGCCGATCGGGAGGAGGAACTGGCCGACCGCGAGGCCGATGATGAACACGGCGGCGGAGCCTGCGAGCACCAGCGGCCACCAGGACCACGGGCTGAATTCGCCCAGCTCAGGGTCGCCGTCATCGATGTCCGCCGTGAGCACGTCCTCGGGCAGCTCGCCGCCCTGGGCCTTGTACGTCTTGCGAAGGTAGACGGCGATCATGGCGCTCATGAGAGCCGTGAACAGCAGCGCGACGGTTCCGACCCACTCCACCTTGCCGTGGTACTCGTCGAGCAGGCTCCAGCCCGTGTAGACGCCCGCGACGACCAGGAAGAAGACTCCGATGATCCACCACAGGATGATGTTGCTGCGCATGGGTTACTTCGCCTCTCCGGCTGCGGCGGCGACCGGGTGCTCGGCTGCCTCGGGGTGGTTCAGGTCGAAGGCGGGCCGCTCGCTGCGGATGCGCGGGATCGACGTGAAGTTGTGGCGCGGCGGCGGGCAGGACGTCGCCCACTCGAGCGATGCGCCGTAGCCCCAGGGGTCGTCCACGGTGACTTTCGGTGCCTTGCGCGCCGTGATCCAGACGTTCAGGAAGAACGGCAGCATCGAGGCGCCCAGAATGATCGCACCGATGGTGGAGACCTGGTTGCCCCACTCCCATCCGTCGTACGTGGAGTAGTCCGCGTAACGGCGCGGCATGCCGTCGACGCCCAGCCAGTGCTGCACGAGGAAGGTCATGTGGAAGCCGATGAACAGCATCCAGAAGTGGATGTAGCCGAGGCGCTCGTTCAGCATCCGGCCCGTCCACTTCGGCCACCAGAAGTAGAAACCGGCGAACATGGCGAACACGACGGTGCCGAACACCACGTAGTGGAAGTGAGCGACGACGAAGTACGAGTCGCTGAGGTGGAAGTCCAGCGGCGGCGATGCCAGGATCACGCCGGTGAGTCCACCGAAGACGAAGGACACGAGGAAGCCCAACGAGAACACCATCGGCGTCTCGAAGGTGATCGAGCCCCGCCACATCGTGCCGATCCAGTTGAAGATCTTCACGCCCGTCGGCACCGCGATGAGCATCGTCATCAGCGAGAAGAACGGCAGGAGCACGCCGCCGGTGACGTACATGTGGTGCGCCCACACGGCCACGGACAGAGCCGCGATCGAGATCGTCGCGTAGACCAGGGTCTTGTACCCGAAGATCGGCTTGCGGCTGAACACCGGGAAGATCTCCGAGACGATGCCGAAGAACGGCAGCGCGATGATGTACACCTCGGGGTGGCCGAAGAACCAGAACAGGTGCTGCCAGAGCAGGACGCCGCCGTTGGCGGGGTCGTACACGTGGGAGCCCAGCACGCGGTCGGCACCGGCGGCTAGGATCGCGGCGGCCAGCACGGGGAAGGCCATCAGGATCAGCAGGCTCGTGATCAGGGTGTTCCACGAGAAGATCGGCATGCGCCACATCGTCATGCCCGGGGCGCGCATCGTGATGACGGTCGTGATGAAGTTCACCGCACCGAGGATCGTGCCGAAACCGGACATTCCGAGGCCGAGCATCCACAGGTTGCCACCCGCGCCGGGCGAGAACGTGGCACTGGCGAGCGGCTGGTAGGCGAACCAGCCGAAGGCAGCCGCACCCTGCGGGGTGAGGAAGCCGGCGACCGCGATCGTCGAGCCGAACAGGAAGAGCCAGAACGCGAAGGCGTTCAGACGCGGGAACGCGACATCGGGAGCACCGAGCTGCAGCGGCAGGACCGCGTTGGCGAATCCGGCGAACAGCGGCGTCGCGAACATCAGCAGCATGATCGTGCCGTGCATCGTGAACAGCTGGTTGTACTGCTCCTTGGTCGGCACGATCTGCATGCCGGGCGCGAACAGCTCGGCGCGGATGATCAGCGCCATCACGCCACCGAGGAGGAAGAACAGCACCGAGGAGATCAGGTACATGTACCCGATGGTCTTGTGGTCGGTGGAGGTGATCCACTTGACGACGATGTTGCCCTTCTGCTCCACGCGCGTGGAGGACAGCAGCGCGGCCTGGCGCGGCGGGATCGTCGTGGGGCGCACGCCCTGCAGCATGTTGGGTTCAGCTGTCGTGGTCATGACTTACTTCCCTTCCTCTTCGCCCGTGCTCGGAGCACCGGTGCCCGGAAGATTGCCGAGGCGGTCGTAGGCGTCCGTGATGTCGCCCGTGTTGCCCTCATCGCGAAGGGTCTGCAGGTACGCGTCGTAGTCGGCCTGCGACACGACCTTGACGTTGAACAGCATCATCGAGTGGTACTCGCCGCAGAGCTCGGCGCACTTGCCGTCGTACTCGCCGATGCGCGTCGGGATGAACGACCAGCTGTTGTCCTTCCCGATGAACATGTCCTTCTTGTAGAGGAAGTCGATGATCCAGAAGGAGTGGATGACGTCACGCGACTGGAGGTCGATCGTCACCTTCTTGTCGACCGGCAGGACCAGCGTCGGCAGCTTGGCGCGATCGATGTCTCCGTTCGCATCGGCGTCGGCCTGGACGCCCATGGTCCAGACGGCGTCGGAGTTGTCCTTCTCCTCACCGTCGTACTGGAAGTCCCACGCCCACTGCTTGGCGATCGCGGTGATCTCCACATCGGGCTTGGCCCAGGGCCGCTCGATCTCGGCCTGATCCTTTGCCGTGAAGAAGAACATGCCCAGGATCAGGATGAGCGGGATCACCGTGTAGAGGATCTCGATCGGCATGTTGTAGCGCAGCTGAACCGGCAGTCCGGTCTGCCCGGCGCGGCGGCGGTACATGACCAGCGCCCAGGCCATCAGACCCCACGTGACGATGCCGACGATCAGCAGGATTACCCACGAGGTCACCCAGAGTCCGCCGACCCGGTCGGTCTGGTTGGTTGCTGACGGAGCACCGTCCACGAAGCCGGGAAGGAATCCGTGGGTTTCAGCGGCAGAACATCCTGCCAGGGCCACGGCAACCGCTACTCCCAGAGGGAGTGCGGCCCAACGAAGGCGGCGTTTCGAGGGCACGATGCACCTTTCAGATCTCGGACAGGAGCGCTCTCAAGTCTAGAGCAAGCTCACATGCGATTCACGCCAACCACGCAGGTTGGCGACCGTTCAGTGGAAGCTGTCGCCGCAGGCGCAGGAGCCCGCCGCGTTGGGGTTGTCGATGGTGAACCCCTGCTCCGAGATGGTGTCCTTGAAGTCGATCGAAGCGCCCTCGAGGTACGGGACGCTCATGTTGTCGACGATGACCTCGACGCCGTCGAAGTCGACGGTCTCGTCGCCCTCGAGGAACCGCTCGTCGAAGTACAGCTGGTAGATCAGGCCAGAGCATCCGCCGGGCTGGACGGCGACGCGCAGACGCAGGTCGTCGCGGCCCTCCTGCTCGAGCAGGCTCTTGACCTTCTGCGCGGCCGCGTCCGTCAGCGAGACGCTGTGGGCGGCGGTGGTCTCTTCGGTCAGCGTGATGTCGCTCATGTCACTCCTTGCAGACGTGCAGCACGGACGGCTGCTCACGCTCGATCCTACCGCCGGCGCGTGCGCGGAGGGCCTGCCCCGCGCACGCGCCGGTGCCGTCAGGATGCCTCGGAGCGGCTGTTCATGCGGGTCAGGAGCAGCGCCTCCGCGCGCACCGCGTTGCGGAACGTCTCCAGGTGCAGCGACTCGTTCGGGCTGTGCGCTCGGGCGTGCGGGTCCTCGACGCCCGTGACGAGTATCTGCGCGCCCGGGAACTCCCGGACGAGGTCCGCGATGAACGGGATGGAGCCGCCCACGCCCAGATCGACGGCATCCTTGCCGTAGCCGGCGGCCATCGCCCCGCGGGTGAGCTCGACCGCCCAGCCCGAGGTGTCGACCAGGAAGCCGTCGCCGAGATCGACGTCCGTGAAGGTCAGCTCCGCACCGAAGGGCGCGTGCGCGCGCAGATGCGTCTCGATCGCCGCGTAGGCGTCCTGCGCGTCCTGTCCGGGGGCGACGCGGGCGCTGATGACCACGCTCACCTCGGGCAGCAGCGTGTTCGAGGCCTGAGCGACGCTGGTCGCGTCGATGCCGGTGATCGTGATCGAGGGCTTGTTCCAGATCCGTCCGAGGATGTCGTCGCGCCCGACCGGCGAGACGCCGGGGAGCAGGCCCGTCTCATCGCGCAGCGTCGCCTCGCTGTAGTCGGGGGTCTCCCCCGCCCGGGCGGTCATCCCCTCCACTGCCACGGCGCCGTCGGCATCCCACAGCGTGGACAGCAGCGTGACGGCCGCCATCATGGCATCCGGCACGGCCCCGCCGAACATGCCGGAGTGCGATGCGTGCTCGAGCGTGCGCACGCGCAGGGTGAACCGTGCGTTGCCACGCAGTGAGACCGTCAGGCCCGGCGTCTCGGAGTCCAGGTTCCCCGAGTCGGCCACGACGATGGCGTCCGCACGCAGGGCGTCGGCGTTGTCGCGCAGGAAGCGTGCGAAGGAGCGGGAGCCGTACTCCTCCTCGCCCTCGATGAACAGCGCGACGCCCAGCTCCAGGTCGTCGCCGAGCACCTCGGCCACCGCGCGCAGCGAAGCGATGTGCGCCATGATCCCGGCCTTGTCGTCTGCGGCGCCGCGCCCGTACAGGCGTCCGTCGCGCACGGTCGGCTCGAACGGAGGGGTCTGCCAGAGCTCGTCCGCTCCGGGGGGCTGCACGTCGTGGTGGGCGTAGAGCAGGATGGTGGGCTTGCCGTTGCGTGCGGCGCGGGTGGCCAGCACCGCGGGCTGGCCGAGCTCCTCGGTGTCGTCCACATGGGCGCGAAGCACCCGCACCTCATCGAAGACGCCGGTCTCGCGCGCGAGCTCGGCGATCGCCGCCGCGCTGCGCTCCAGCTGGGTCTGGTCGAAGGCCGGCCAGGCGATGCCGGGGATGCGCACGAGGTTCCCGAGGTCGGAGAGTGCGGCGGGGATGCCGAGGGCTACCGCCTCGAGGACAGCGGATTCGGATGCCGGCGAAGCCGACGATGAGGACGAGGTCATGCGAGTAATCTTAAGGTGAACCCGATTCCGAACTGAGGTCGAACGTGCCCAACGCCACCCCCGCCGCCAACGACGACGCACCCGAGACGCCCGCCGTGGGCAAGGGCCGCGCCACGCCGACGCGCGCCGAGCGCGAGGCGGCCAACCGCCGCCCCCTCGTCGCGAACACCAAGGAGGCCAGGGCTGCTGCGAAGGCCGACCTGCAGGCGCGTCGCGAGAAGGCTCGCATCGGGATGGAGCAGGGCGACGACAAGTACCTCCCCGCTCGCGACAAGGGGCCGCAGCGCCGCTGGGTGCGCGATTACGTCGACGCCGGCTGGCACATCTCCGAGTGGCTGATGGCGGCGATGCTGGTGGTCATCCTGCTGAACCTCACTCCGATCGCCGACGTGCAGCTGTGGGCCATGGTCGCGCTCTGGGGCTACATGCTCCTCGCCATCGGTGACATGGTGCTGCTCAGCATCCGCGTGAAGAAGAAGGTCGCCGACAAGTTCGGCGCCTCGCGCCGGGAGAAGGGCCTGGGCTGGTACGCCGCGATGCGCGCCCTGCAGATGCGTTTCATGCGCCTGCCCAAGCCGCAGGTCAAGCGCGGTCAGTACCCCGCCTGACGCGAAGAGCTCTCACCCGAGGCCTGTGCCGCTCAGCGGCGCAGGCCTCTGTTGATCTGGCCCGCCCAGAACGGACCGCGGTACAGGAACGCCGTGTAGCCCTGCACGAGGGTCGCACCGGCGTCCAGCCGCTTCTGCACGTCGTCCGCCGTCTCCACGCCGCCGACAGCGATCACGCAGAAGTCCGCGGGAACGGCGGCCTTGACGACCGCGAGAACCTCGAGCGAGCGCTCCTTCAGGGGCGCGCCGGAGAGGCCACCGGCTCCGGCCGCCTCGACGACGGACGGATCGGTGCGAAGCCCTTCGCGGGAGATCGTGGTGTTGTGCGCGATGATGCCGGCGAGTCCCTCGTCAACGGCGAGCCGCGCGATGGCGGCGATCTCGTCGTCGGGCAGGTCGGGCGCGATCTTCACCAGCAGGGGCGTCGAGCCCGCGGCCTCCTTGACCGCGCGCAGCAGCGGCGCGAGTGTCTCCACGGCCTGCAGCCCGCGCAGTCCGGGCGTGTTCGGAGAGGAGACGTTGACAGCGAGGTAGTCGGCGAGCGGTGCCAGGCGTGTGGCGGATGCGACGTAGTCGGCGATCGCGTCCTGGACGGCGACCACGCGGCTCTTCCCGATGTTCACGCCGATCACCGCACGCGGGGCGCGACGACGAAGCCTCCTCAGCCGCGCTTCCGCGGCCTCCGCACCGTTGTTGTTGAAGCCCATCCGATTGACGACCGCGCGGTCCGGCACGAGGCGGAACAGCCGCGGCTTCGGGTTCCCGTCCTGCGGGATCGCGGTCACAGTGCCGACCTCGATGTGACCGAAGCCCAGCGCGTCCAGGCCGCGCACACCCACGACGTTCTTGTCGAAGCCTGCTGCCACGCCGAACGGCGAGGGGAAGGTCAGGCCGAGCGCGTGCACCTTCTGCTCCGGCGACGGCGCTGTCAGCGCGCGGGTCGCCCAGGAGAACGGCGGGACGCCGAGCACGCGGATGACCGCCATGGCGGCGTGGTGAGCGAACTCCGGATCGAAGCGCGACAGGACGTGGCGGAAGAGCAGCGGATACATCCCTGCCAGATTACCGGTCCGCGGCGTCCGTTCCCGCCTTGGCGTGGTCGGCGCGCAGCTCGCTGATGGAGCGCTCGAAGTCCTCCAGCGAGTCGAACTCCTGGTACACGCTGGCGAATCGCAGGTAGGCCACCTCGTCGAGCTCGCGCAGCGGCCCGAGGATCGACAGGCCGATCTCGTTCGTCTCCAGCTGCGACACCCCGGTCTGCCGGATGGCCTCCTCGACCTTCTGCGCGAGAACGGCGAGGTCGGCCTCGGTCACGGGGCGGCCCTGACAGGCCTTGCGCACGCCGGAGATCACCTTGTCCCGGCTGAACGCCTCCATGACACCGGAGCGCTTGATCACCACGAGGCTCGCGGTCTCGGTCGTCGAGAAGCGGCCCCCGCACTCCGGGCACTGCCGCCGGCGACGGATCGACAGACCGTCATCGCTCGTGCGCGAGTCGATGACGCGGGAATCCGGATGCCGGCAGAAGGGGCAGTGCATGATGTCCCAGCCTACTCGGCGCGCTCCGCGTCGGGCGCCCCGGCGAATCGCGCCTCGACGGCCTCGCCGTGCGCGGGCAGGATCTCGGCATCCGCGAGCGCGACGACTCCGGAGCGGACCCGTGTGAGCGCATCGTGGTCGTACTCGATCACCTGCTGCGGACGGAGGAAGGTGTAGGCGCCCAGCCCCGACGCGTACCGCGCCTGGCCCCCGGTCGGCAGGACGTGGTTGCTGCCGGCCATGTAGTCTCCGAGGCTGACCGGCGTCTGCGCCCCGACGAAGACGGCGCCGGCGCTGGTGAACCGGCCTGCCGCCTCGGCAGCGTCGACCAGGTGCAGTTCGAGGTGCTCCGGAGCGTAGGCGTTGCTGAACGACTCCGCCATGCGGCGATCGTCGACCAGGACGATCGCGGACTGCGGTCCGCTCAGCGCCGCGGCCACGCGCTCGGCGTGGCGTGTGGCCGCTGCACGTGCGGCGACCCGCTCGGAGACGCGCTCGGCGAGGGCGGCGGAGTCGGTCACGAGCACGGCGGAGGCCTGCTCGTCGTGCTCGGCCTGGCTGATGAGGTCGGCCGCGACGAGATCGGCATCCGCGTCCTCGTCCGCGACGATGAGGATCTCGGTGGCGCCCGCCTCGGAGTCCGTGCCGACGACTCCCGCGACGGCGCGTTTGGCCGAGGCGACGTAGTTGTTACCGGGGCCGGTCACGACGTCCACGGGGTCGAGACCGAGCTCAGGGACGCCGTAGGCGAGCGCGCCGATGGCACCGGCACCACCGATCGCGTAGACCTCCTCGACCTTCAGCAGCGCGGCGGCGGCGAGGATCGTCGGGTGCACGCGGCCGTCGTGCCCCGCCTGCGGGGGCGAGGCCAGCGCGATGCTCGTGACGCCGGCGACCTGGGCGGGCACGACGTTCATGACGACGCTGGAGGCGAGAGGCGCCTTGCCGCCGGGGATGTAGACACCGGCGCGAGTGATCGGCTGCCAGCGCTGCGTGATGCGCGCACCCGGCCCGATGTCGGTGGTCTGCGGCGCGGGAACCTGGGCAGCCGATCCGCGGCGGACTCGCTCGATCGCGGTCTCCAGCGCTGCCCTCACCTCGGGGTCGACGGAGGCCAGGGCCTCGGCGAGGTGCTCGGCGGGGACGCGGATGGCGTGCCCCGTCACGCGATCGAAGCGCTCGGCCTGATCGCGCAGCGCCGCCTCTCCCCCGGACCGCACGTCCTCGACGATCTGCGTGGCGGCGGCGAGAGCCTCCGCGCGCGCCTGAGTGGCGCGCGGGACGGCGGCGAGAAGGTCCGCGGGAGAGAAGCTCTTCCCGCGGAGGTCGATGGTGCGCACGATGTCAGCCCTTCGTGATGTCTGCGAGGTCGTGGAGGTATCCGATCCGGCCGTCGTCGTGCCGTACGACGTAGGCGCCGCCACGGTCCTCGATCACGAGAGTCCACGCCGCGGGTCCGATCCGGAAGAGCGGATGCCCGTGCTCGTCGAGCACGTCGCGCTCGGACTGGGCGAGGATCCAGAACGGCTGCGTCTCGTGCTCTGCGGCCTTCGCCTGCTCATTGCGGGTGCGCCGCAGCGGAGCCTCGGTCTCGGCGGCCGGTTCGTCTGCGGATGCGCCCGCCACGGGCAGCACCGCGGTCGTGTTCTCCGCGAAGTCACCGGCGGCGGTCCTGTCGTCGGCCGCGTCATCGGCGATCGTGTCCTCCGCGGGCTCGTTCGCGGCGAAGATCTCGTGCAGCGCCCCAATCGGGTCGGTGTAGGCGGTGTCGTGCTCGCGCAACTCCGGGTCGACCGGGGATTCCGACACGGGCTCGGCGTACGCCTCCGGGGCCGGCTCGGCACCGTCGGCGGGCGGGAGCACCTCGTCCGAGCCCTCCTGGACGACCGCAGGCTCCGTCGTCACCGACGGCGCTGCGGGCGGCAGCACCTCGATGACGCGCGTCGCATCGGCGTCGTCCTCGATGACGAGATCCGTCTCGATGATCGGCTCCGCCGGAGCGTCGGCATCCGTGCTCGTCGTGCCCGACGCATCGACGGCGGCAGGCCGCGGCCGCGTGATCACGGGGCGCACGGGATTGGCGTTGCGGTGCGCGAGCGTCTCCATCCGGCCTTCGAAGTCGTCACGCAGCCGCGGGATCAGGGGCGCCGCCACGGTGGCCGCGACCAGGGCGAGCGTGGCCAGCTGCGCCACGATCGGCACCCAGCCGACCAGGAACGCGCCGGAGTCGACGCTCGCCGCGGACTGCAGCCAGAGCAGCTGGGCCCAGGCGACGGCCGCGACGGAGGATGCGACGGAGGCGAACTGGTCGATGCCGAGCGATCCCACGCGTCGGATCCCCTCCGGCGAGAAGCGGCGAAGGGCGATCAGGAACACGGCGACCGTGGGCAGGCCGATCGTGAGGATCCAGTCGATGCCGCGGGTCCACACCGATCCGCCGCCGCCGAACACCGGGAAGAAGGACACCACGAAGACCACGACCCACGCGCCGACGATGATCAGCTCGCGGAGTGTGAAGCCGAGGATGCCGTACTCCGGCTCCACCTGCTCCTCGTAGTAGACCGCGTCATCGTCCTCGGAGGCGGGCTCATCCGCCGACGCATCCCGGTCTGCGGCCGGGGCGTCCGTGCGCCACTGCTCTCCGTCGAAGTCCGAGAGGCTCCCGCCGGTCACGCCTTCGGGCCCGGTGCCGATGTGTTCGGTGCTCATCGAGCGATCCTTTCGTCGTGGTCGCGTCCCCACGCGAGTCACGATCCTACCCAGACCTGCCGGGGGAAGCTGGGAGCGGTGTCATCGCATGACCGCCGCTCAGCCCAGGCAGGTCGGGCCGAGCAGCGACTTCAGGTCGCCGAACAGATCGGCGGAGACGGTCACCGGCATCGGGACCTCGAACACCTTCGCGGATCCGCCGCGATGCACGCGGAGGAGCACCTCGGTCTCGCCGGCGTGGCGGCGGAGCACCTCCGCGAGGTCGATCATGGTCCGCTCGGTGGCGCGCTGCTCGGCGACCTGGAGCGACAGCGGCCCCGCCGCGTCGAAGGAGCCGACATCGGGCGCGAACGCCGACTGCGCATGGAGGTTCAGGCCGTCGTCACGGCGCGAGACCCGTCCACGCACCGCGAGGATCGCATCCTGCTGCAGCACGTGCTGGTACTCGGTGTAGGTCTTGCCCATGAACATGACCGTCACCTCACCGTTGAAGTCCTCGACGGTGATCATGCCGTACGGGTTGCCGCTGGCCTTCGCCACGCGGTGCTGCACGCTCGTGACCAGACCGGCGACGGTCACCTGATCGCCGTCCTGCAGATCCTCCGAGGTGAGCAGGTCGTGGATGGAGATCGACGCGTGCTTGGCCAGCGGCATCTCGAGCCCGGCGAGCGGGTGATCGGAGACGTACAGGCCCAGCATCTCGCGCTCGAACGCGAGCTTGTCCTTCTTGGTCCACTCCGGACGCTCCGGAACCTTCGCGGGCGCCGCCTCCTCCATGTCGTCGTAGAGGCTGTCGAAGTCGAAGCCGATCGCGCCCTGCGCCTCGTTGCGCTTGCGGTCGACGGACGCCTCGACGGCGTCCTCGTGGATCTCGAGCAGGGCACGACGGGTGTCCCCCATCGAGTCGAACGCGCCGGCCTTGATCAGCGACTCCACCGTGCGCTTGTTCGCGACGTGCAGCGGCACCTTGCCGAGGAAGTCGTGGAAGGACGTGAACTTCCCGTCCTTGCGGGCCTGGATGATCCCGTCGACGACGTTGCTGCCCACGTTGCGAACGGCGCCGAGCCCGAAGCGGATGTCCTCGCCGACGGCGGCGAAGAAGTTGATGGACTCGGACACGTCCGGCGGGAGCACCTTGATGCCCATCCGGCGGCACTCGTTGAGGTACAGCGCCATCTTGTCCTTCGAGTCGCCGACACTGGTCAGCAGCGCGGCCATGTACTCAGCTGGGTAGTGCGCCTTGAGATACGCGGTCCAGTACGAGACGAGCCCGTATGCGGCCGAGTGGGCTTTGTTGAACGCGTAGTCCGAGAAGGGGAGCAGGATGTCCCACAGCGCCTTGATGGCGCCTTCGCCGTAACCGCGCTCCTTCATGCCGCCGGAGAAGCCCTCGTACTGCTTGTCCAGCTCGGACTTCTTCTTCTTGCCCATCGCGCGCCGCAGGATGTCTGCCTGGCCGAGGCTGAAGCCGGCGACCTTCTGCGCGATGGCCATGACCTGCTCCTGATAGATGATCAGGCCGTAGGACTCCTGCAGGATGTCCTTGAGCGGTTCCTCCAGCTCCGGGTGGATCGGCGTGATCTCCTGCAGCCCGTTCTTGCGCAGCGCATAGTTGGTGTGCGAGTTGGCACCCATGGGGCCCGGCCGGTAGAGCGCGATCAATGCGGAGATGTCACCGAAGTTGTCGGGCTTCATCAGACGCATGAGGGAGCGTAGCGGAGGGCTGTCGAGCTGGAACACGCCGAGCGTGTCGCCACGGGCCAGCAGGTCGTACACAGGGCGGTCGTCCAGCGCGAGGTGCTCGAGGTCGAGCTCCTCCCCCCTGTTCGTGCGGATGTTGTCGAGCGCGTCGGAGATGATCGTGAGGTTGCGCAGCCCCAGGAAGTCCATCTTGATCAGGCCGAGCGATTCACAGGAAGGGTAGTCGAACTGCGTGACGATCTGGCCGTCCTGCTCGCGCTTCATGATCGGGATGATGTCGAGCAGGGGGTGCGAGGACATGATCACGCCCGCCGCGTGCACACCCCACTGGCGCTTCAGCCCTTCCAGGCCCAGCGCGCGATCGAAGACCGTCTTCGCCTCGGGATCGGTCTCGATCAGCGCCCGGAACTCGCTGGCCTCCTTGTAGCGCGGGTGCGCGGAGTCGAACATGCCGCTCAGCGGCATGTCCTTGCCCATCACGGCGGGAGGCATCGCCTTGGTGAGACGGTCGCCCATGCTGAACGGGAAGCCGAGCACACGGCCGGCGTCCTTCAACGCCTGCTTGGACTTGATCGTGCCGTAGGTGACGATCTGCGAGACGCGCTCGGAACCGTACTTCTCGGTCACGTACTCGATGACCTCGCCACGACGACGGTCGTCGAAGTCGACGTCGAAGTCGGGCATCGAGACGCGGTCGGGGTTGAGGAAGCGCTCGAAGATGAGGCCGTGCTCGAGCGGGTCGAGGTCGGTGATCCTCATCGCGTAGGCGACCATCGAACCGGCTCCCGAGCCTCGGCCGGGACCGACGCGGATGCCGTTGTCCTTGGCCCAGTTGATGAAGTCCGCGACCACGAGGAAGTAGCCGGGGAAGCCCATCTGCAGGATGACGCCGAGCTCGTACTCCGCCTGCTTGCGGACCTTGTCGGGGATGCCGCCCGGGTATCGGTAGTGCAGTCCCGCCTCGACCTCCTTGACCAGCCAGCTGTCCTCGGTCTCTCCGTCGGGAACCGGGAACTTCGGCATGTAGTTCGCCGAGGTGTCGAACTCGACCTCGCAGCGCTCGGCGATCAGCAGCGTGTTGTCGCACGCCTCGGGGTGGTCGCGGAACAGCTGGCGCATCTCCTGCGCGGTCTTGATGTAGTACCCGTCGCCGTCGAACTTGAACCGGTTCGGGTCGTCCATGGTCGAACCGGACTGCACGCACAGCAGCGCCTCATGCGCATCGGCCTCGTGCTGGTGCGTGTAGTGCGAGTCGTTGGTCGCGACCAGCGGGATGTTCAGGTCCTTGGCCAGCCGGAGCAGGTCGGTCATCACGCGGCGCTCGATCGAGAGCCCGTGGTCCATGATCTCCGCGAAGAAGTTCTCTTTGCCGAAGATGTCCTGGAACTCCGCCGCAGCGGCCCGCGCCGCGTCGTACTGCCCGAGGCGGAGTCTGGTCTGCACCTCACCCGACGGGCATCCGGTGGTGGCGATGAGCCCCTTGCCGTAGGTCTGCAGCAGCTCGCGGTCCATGCGGGGCTTGAAGTAATAGCCCTCCATGCTCGATCGCGAGCTGATGCGGAACAGGTTGTGCATGCCCTGCGTCGTCTCGCTCCACATCGTCATGTGGGTGTACGCGCCCGATCCGGAGACATCGTCGCTCTTCTGATCCGGCGATCCCCACGACACGCGGGTCTTGTCGCTGCGGTGCGTGCCCGGCGTCATGTACGCCTCGAGACCGATGATCGGCTTGATGCCCGCGTTCTTGGCAGCGTTGTAGAACTCGAACGCCGCGAACGTGTTCCCATGGTCGGTGACCGCGATCGCAGGCATCCCGTACTCGGCCGCGGCCTGCGTCATCGCCCCGATCTTCGCCGCACCGTCCAGCATGGAGTACTCGCTGTGGACATGGAGGTGCACGAAGGAGTCGGAGGCCATGCTTCGAGTCTACGGGCGACCCCGACACCGAGTCCGGTGCCGGGGCCGCGAAGGACGGATGCCGCGCCTACGGCGCCTCGTCGACGATGCTCATGTCGACGCGGCTGCTCCAGGAGTCGCTGCTGCCGTAGCCTCGGCCGACGATCAGTCCCCTGGCCGTGTCCACGTCGATCGTGTCGCGCCAGCTCGATCCGGACGCCTCAGGGAAGGAGATCGTGGTCACATCGCCCTCCGTCTTCACGATCTTCGCGCCGTCGACGAGAGCGAGCGCGTGGAACATCGTCTCCCGCAGATCGGCGGGAGCGAGGTTGAACCCCACCGGGTCGGCGAGGTCCGGGGAGCCGCATCCGAAATCGGATGCCGGCTCGAAGGCATCGAGCCAGGCGATCAGCTTCTTCGGGTCGCGGGGCATGGAGTCGTAGAAGCACTGCATGCCGTTCCGGGGAGGAGCGACTCCGACGCCGCCGTCCTCCGGCGCATCCGCGTCGGCGTATCTGCCCGCGGGCAGCACCTCGGTCTTCTGATCCCTCATCTCGCTCTCGAGCACCTTCCCGGCTGCCACGGCATCCGGGCCGCTGATGCTCAGCACCGTGAACCTCTCGCCCCACGTCTGGATCCAGTCGTGCCGCCGGTCTGCCGGCACGTACAGCGAGCTCCTGATCCGCACCTTCGCTGAGGTGTCCGACGCGGCGCTCTCCCACCAGCCCCCGTCCGGTGCGGACGGATCCTCGTGCCACCCGAGGGTCTGCGTGGACGTCTCCGAGATCCGGATGTACTGTCCGGGCGCGGGGTGCAGCACTGTCGCGCCCGAGGTCCTGGCAGCGGCGGCGTTCAGCACCTCCGCGGCCGACGCGCTCGGTGTCGCGGACGGCGAGAGCACGGATCCGACGACCATGGCGACCACGGCGGCGGCGGCGACCAGCCCGCCCACCCCGATACCCGCCCACAGAGTTCGATGGTGGGCCCGAGTCCGTCGCCCGCCTCGCGCGCGGTTCGTCTCGCGCAGGAGCGCGAGCCGCGCCGTCCGAACGTTCTCCTCGGTGATGTCGGTGTCATCCGCACCGATCCTGCGCACCTGCTCAATGAGCGACATCGCTCGCCTCCTTCGCCATCCAGGTCAATCGGGTCGCGGAATGCGAACCCGGAGGTGCGAGCCTGCGCCGGACGCGATTGAGGCGCGATCTCACGGTTCCGACGGGAACACCCAAGGCGAGCGCGACCTGCTCGTATGTCAGGTCGCCCCACGCGTACAGCAGCAAGGCATCCCGATCGCGCGGGGCGAGGGCGGCGATCCGCGGGGCGAGCGCCCGCAACGCCGCCCCCGCGTCCATCCGCTCATCGGAGTCATCGTGACCTCCGTCACTCAGGGGCGCGGCGCCGGCAGCCGCTTCGAACGAGCGCCACTGCCTGGCCTCGTCGGCCCCGTGCCTCTTCACCACACGCGTCGCGATGCCGAGCAGCCAGGGCAGGGCGGACCCCACCGTGCTGTCGAACGACGAACGCCGGCGAAACGCCACGAGGAACGTCTCACTCAACGCGTCGTCGACGGCATTTGCTCCGATCCGGCGGCGGATGTAGCCGCCGACCGGTCTGACGTGCCGTTCGAAAATGCCCGAGAACGCCTCGGGCTCGTCGAGCGACCGCTCGATGATCTCGCTGTCTGTGCTCACAATGGGTATTGCCCGTGTCCTGACTTCCGGTTCACGAAATCTTTTCATCGCCCCGTCCGGATACGCTGACCCCATGGCCACTCCCGACTTCGTCCTCGCGCTGCGCGAGCACATCGGACATGCTCCACTCCCCCTCGTCGGCACCACAGCGGTGGTGTTCCGCGACGAGAAGGTGCTGCTCGGCAAGCGCGCCGACAACGGCGCCTGGCAGTGCATCGCCGGCATCGTGGAGCCCGGCGAGGAACCGGCGGATGCGGCCGCACGGGAGTGCCTGGAGGAGGCCGGGGTCGTCGTGTCGGTGGATCGACTGGCCCTGGTGCATCAGCTGCCGAGGATCACGTACGCCAACGGCGACCAGGTGGACTACACCGACATCGTGTTCCGGTGCACGTGGGTGTCCGGCGACCCGCATCCGGCCGACGGCGAGCTCACCGAGGTCGGCTTCTACGATCTCGCCGCCATGGGCGACGTCGACGACGCGCATGTGCGCAGGATCGCACTGGCGATGGCAGAGGACGATCCCGCGCACTTCCGCGGCGGGCGCGTCAAGCGCTGAGATCCAGCCGCATCAGTACCCGCGGGAAGCCGTCCAGCACCGATCCGGTGTCGGCGGCCTTCGCGAATCCCGCGCTCTCGAACAGGGCGCGGGTGCCCACGTACGCCATGGTGAGGTTCACCGCATCCCCGCCGTTGTCGACCGGATAGCCCTCGATCGCGGGCGCACCACGTTCCCGCGCGTAGGACACCGCGCCGTCGAGCAGCGCATGCATCACGCCCTGGCCGCGATGCCCGGGTCGCACGCGGAAGCACCACAGCGACCACACGTCCAGGTCGTCGACGTGCGGGATCAGGCGGTTGCGGGCGAAGCTCGTGTTGCGCCGGGGGTGCAGCGCGGCCCAGCCGACCGGCTGGTCCCCCTGATAGGCGATCACTCCCGGAGGCGGATCGTGCCGGCAGAGCTCCCTGACCTTCGCGGACCGATCCGGTTCCCGCAGCTTCCTGGCCTCGGTGCTGCCCAGCCGGTAGTTCAGGCAGAAGCACACGTTGGATGCGGGATTCCTGGGGCCGACGACGGCGGCGACGTCGTCGAACTCCGTCGCCGGGCGCACCTGAAGACTCATACTGCGAGTCTGGCGCACGCCACCGACATCCGCCGGCTCACTTCTTCGCGACCATCCGCTGGTCGGTGTTCGTGTAGCTGATGGAGTCCGCGATCGTTCCCACCAGGCCCATCTGCACGTGCAGCAGGCCGGGTTCGACGTCGTCCAGCGACGGCGGCGTGTCCAGCCCGAAGGTGAGCAGCGTCTGGCCGTCCTGGCCGGTCGCGGTCAGCGACCCGAGGTACACCGTGACGTCGCCCTTGAGTGACATCGTGTCGGCGTCGGTGACCAGCCCGTCGTGCTCCGGCGGGCGCACGGAGAGCGAGAAGCCGGTGATCGTGATCGTGTCCGCGCTGATCTTCAGCACACGAATGCGGTCCCCGTCGACGGTCGGGACGGTGACCAGGCCGATCGACTTCAGCCCGGTGAAGGACAGCCCCTTGGATGCCATCTGCGCCGGGGTCTTGGTGAAGACCGGCGCGCTCTCGTCCGGCACCGCGGGCGCCGGCGTCGTGCTCGCGTCCGGCGCGGGCTGCGTCGGCTGGCCGGCATCCGGCGTCTGCGTGCCGGTGTCTCCCGACAGCGGCAGCCCCGGCAGCGGGAGGCCCGGCTGAGCGCCGGTCCCCGGCGTCGTCGGCGTGGGCGTGGGAGTCGGGCTCGGCGTCGGTGTCGGGCACCAGATGAGAGGGATGCACAGCGCCGGCCGCACCGCCGTCGGCACCGCTGCGCCCGTCAGGAGCGGGGTCACCAGCGCGCACAGCGCGGCCGCCGCGACGGCGGCGCGGACGGGGCGACGGATCATGCGTCCTGCTCCTCGACCTGCCCGTCCCGGCGCGCCGCGCGCCTCTCGCGACGCGTCAGCCCATCGGGCATCCAGGCGACTACAAGGATGCCGCCGATGCAGCCCAACAGCATCCCGACGACGAATCCGCCGAGGTTCACACCCACGAGCGAGTACAGCGCGACGGCCAGGGCGATGACGCCGTAGAAGACGTGATGCGCGGGCATCAGCACGGCCAGCACGCCGAGCAGCACCAGCACGATCGGGATGATCGTGGCCTGCAGCCCCTCGATGCCCAGCTGGATGTGCAGCTCGCCGAAGTCCAGCTGGCCCGAGAAGAACATCTCGATGCCGGACACGACCAGGAGCACGCCGCCGATCAGGGGGCGCTGGCGCCGCCAGTGACGGAATCCCGATTCGGCGGGAGCGTGCGGGGCATCCGTCATGGCCGTCTCCGAGGACTCAGCGAGCTCGTCGCTCAGAAGCATCCCTGCGATCCGTCCGTGAGCTCCAGCGTCATGCCCGTGAGGGTGAAGACGGACGCCTGGGTGCTCCATGCGGTCTGCTGCAGGTTCTTGATGGTGACCGAGTCTGCGTCCTGAGCGAAGTCGCCCGCGGTGCCCTTCGACTCGGTGTTCACGGTCGACGCGTCCACGCCGATGCGGATCTTGCCGAAGGACGCGTCGCCCTTCAGACCGGTCATGCCGATCTGCAGGTCGGAGGCGCTGGCGGGGTTGCCGCCGCCGCCGGCCTTGATGAGCACGCCCACCTTGCCGAGCGGGGTCTCGGAGACCACCGACTGGCAGAGGTCGGCGAGCGTCGCGCTCTTGATGTTCGCGATCGCGACCGAGTGCTCCCCGCCCTCGGTGTCCTTCGTGACACCCGCGTACTGGGAGAACCCGGTGCCCTCCAGCAGGCTCGCGCTGATCTGGAACTGGCTGCCCGACACCGCGAACGACACGGGCACCTGGCCCTGTGCGACACCGCCCATGAGCACGGCGGCGACGATGCCGACCGGCACGGCGGCCAGAGTGATGCGGCCTGCGTGCGAGGCAGTGGCCTTCGAGATCAGCTTCTTCGGGCTGCGGAACTTCATCGATCCTCCTGGTGATCGCGTCGACATCGGCGCAGGAGCCAGAATACCGCTCATTGACTTCTAGTCAATACCGCGCGCCGATAGGATCGGGACATGTCCGCCGAGCGTCGCCTCCGTCTCACGCCCGACGAACGCCGGGAGCAGCTGATCGCCATCGGCGTCAACTTCCTCGCCGAGCACACGCTCGACGAGCTGACGATGGAGGCGCTCGCGCAGCGCGCCGGCGTCTCCCGCCCTCTGCTGTTCCACTACTTCGACACCCGCCAGGGCATGCACCTCGCCGTGGTCGCGACCGCCAGGGACAGCCTGCTGCTGGCCACCGAGCCGCGCCCCGAGCTGCCGCCGCGCGAGCGCATCGAGGACACCCTGCTGCGCATCGCCGAGTTCGTGCAGCAGCATCAGGGCACGTTCCACTCACTGGTGCGCGGCATCGCCAGCGGGGACTCGGCCGTGCGCCGGGTGGTGGACGAATCCCGCGAACGCAACGCCGAACGCCTGGTCGAGGCGTTCACGGAGCTCGGAGCACCGGACTCCCCCGCGCTGAGGATCGCCCTGCGGGCGTGGGTGTCGTTCACGGAGGAGACGCTGATCAGCCTGCTCGTGGAGCGAGATGCCTCCCCCGCGGACGTGGTGCGCTTCCTGCTGGGCACCATCGACGGTGTGGTCGCCGCCGCCGGCGAGCTCAGGATCTGAGGCCGGCTACTCGCCGCGCAGCACGTCGAGTGCGTGCTGGAAGTCCTCCGGGTACGGCGACTCGAACTGCACCCACTCCCCCGTCGCCGGGTGGGCGAACGCGAGCTGATGCGCGTGCAGCCACTGCCGGGTCAGGCCGAGCCGCGCGGACAGCGTGGGATCGGCGCCGTACAGCGGGTCGCCGACGCACGGATGCCGGTGCGCAGCCATGTGCACGCGGATCTGGTGCGTGCGGCCGGTCTCCAGGTGGATCTCCAGCAGCGAAGCGCCGGGGAAGGCCTCGAGTGTCTCGTAGTGGGTCACCGAGGGCTTGCCGTCCGGAACCACGGCGAACTTCCAGTGGTGGTTCGGATGCCGTCCGATCGGCGCGTCGATCGTGCCGACGAGCGGATCGGGATGCCCCTGCACCACGGCGTGGTAGATCTTCTCGACTGTGCGCTCCTTGAACGCGCGCTTGAGCGCCGTGTAGGCGGCTTCGGTCTTGGCGACGACCATCAGGCCGCTGGTTCCCACGTCGAGGCGGTGGACGACGCCCTGCCGCTCCGGCGCACCGCTCGTCGCGATACGGAACCCCGCGGCGGCGAGAGCCCCGACGACGGTAGGCCCCTCCCAGCCGAGCGAGGGATGCGCGGCCACTCCCGTGGGCTTGTCGACCACGACGATGTCGTCATCGTCGTAGACGATGCCGAGTTCCGGCACCGCGATCGGCACGATCCGCGGCTCCTCCTTGGGCGCCCAGCTCACCTCGAGCCAGCCTCCGGCACGGAGCCGATCGGATTTGCCCAGCTGCACGCCGTCGAGGGTCACGCCTCCGGCCTCGGCGACCTCGGCGGCGAAGGTTCGCGAGAACCCCAGCATCTTCGCCAGCGCGGCGTCGACGCGGGATCCCTCCAACCCGTCCGGGACGGGAAGGGTGCGACTCTGCATGCTCACGCCTCGTTCGCGGCGGCCGCGGCATCCGCCGTCGGCGCGTCGTCGCCCTTGGCGTGATCGCGCTCGCGCGTGCCGTCCAGGCGGAGACCGACGACCACCAGCAGCGCCACCGAGATCATCCCGGTCACGATGAACACGTCCGCGACGTTGAAGATCGCGGGCAGCATCCACGGCATCGAGATCATGTCGACCACGTGGCCCACGGCGAAGCCGGGCTCGCGGAAGAGACGGTCGGACAGATTGCCCAGCACGCCGCCGAGCAGGCATCCGAGCACCACGGCCCACAGCCGGGAGCGCACGCCCAGGGTCTTCCAGACGATCACCACGGCGACGACGGCCAGCGCGATCGTGAAGACCCAGGTCATGCTTGCGCCGATCGAGAAGGCGGCGCCGGAGTTGCGGATGTAGAACAGCTGCAGGAACTCCCCCAGCACCGGCACGGCCTTCTCCGAGGGCAGGTGCTGGATGGTGAGGTACTTCACAAGCTGATCGGCGGCCAGCACGAGCGCCGCGAGAATCGCGACGATCGCACCGGCCGCCGACCGACGAAGGGGACGACGTCCTGTCAAGATCGACCTACAGGCCGATGGCGGAGACAGGGGTCGAGTCAGACGTCGACTTCTGGTCCAGGTCGCGGAGCTGACCCTCGATCATGGCGCGGAGCTTGCCACGGTAGTCGCGCTCGAACTCGCGCAGCTCGGTGATGCGTCCCTCGAGCGTGTTGCGCTCGCGCTCCAGGCGCGCGGACTCCTCGCGCTGCTTGGCCTCGGCCTCGGTGCGGATGCGGGCGACCTCGGCCTCGGCATCGGCGATCAGCTGGCGGCGCTTGGACTCGCCCTCTGCGACGTGCTCGTCGTGCAGGCGCTGCGCCAGCTCGATGATGCCTGCGGAGGTTCCGGTGGCGGATGCGCCGCTGGCCTGGGCCGGAGCGGTCGGGGCTGCGGCGACGGGGGCTGCAGCGACCGGGCCGGTGTTCTGGCCGGACTCGAAGGCGGCGAGCTTGGCCTTCAGCTCGTTGTTCTCCTCGAGGGTCTTGCGCCACTCAACGACGATCTCGTCGAGGTAGTCGTCGACCTCTTCGGGGTCGAAGCCGTCCTTGAAACGGACGTGCTGGAACTCCTTGTGGACGACGTCATCCGGGGTAAGTGCCATGGGTGGCTCCTCTTTCGATGAGTTCTTTTCGGCCAGTCGTTGAAGACGGCGCGGTGTTCTTCAGACGCGTACCCGGGGCGCGCGTCTGGGAGCCAAGCATAGCCCCCCAGCCTGTGTGCCGCGATGAGAGGACGACTCGGAGGTCACCTCAGAAGGCACGCGCGACGGTCAGCAGGATGATCACCAGGATCATCGTCAGGGTCCAGCCGAAGTCCAACGCGATCGTGCCGATCCGCAGGGGCGGGATGACCCTGCGGAAGAACCGGATGGGCGGGTCCGTCAGAGTGAAGACGACCTCCGCCAGGACCAGACCGACGCCTTTCGGACGCCAGCCGCGATTGAACATCGGGATGTAGTCCAGCACAAGCCGGGCCAGCAGCACGATCATGTACAGCGTCAGCACCAGCTCGGCGATGCCGCCGATGATGCTGAGGGGTGTCACCAAGGTCAGGAGTCGAACGAAGCGGACTCCGCCTGGGCGAGGCCGCCCTGGCCGGACACCGCGATGTTCTCAGGCGACAGCAGGAACACCTTGCTGGTGACGCGCTCGATGCGTCCGTACAGCCCCAGCGACAGACCGCTCGCGAAGTCGATCAGGCGCCGCGCATCGGCGTCGCTCATCTGCGAGAGGTTGATGATCACCGGCACGCCCTCGCGGAAGTTCTCTGCGATGACCTGCGCGTCGCGGTACTGCTTGGGGTGCACGGTGAGGATCTCGTTCACCGCGCCGGCAGCCGGCTGGTGCACGGCCGTGGGGCGGCGTAGCGGCGTCACGGGTGCGGGAGCGTGCTCCTCGCGTTCGCGCTCGCGCTCGCGCGGTGCACGGGCCACGGGCTGCGTGGCCTCCTCCTCGTAGACCTCTTCCTCGTCGGCGAGGCCGAGATACACCATGGTCTTCTTCAGCGGGTTACCCATCGTGTCCTCCGGTTCGAGCGATGCGGGCTGGTCTGGTTGAAAGGTTAACCCCGGTCGGGGCGGGGTCCTGTGATTGCGGAGCCGATCCGCAGGTGTGTCGCGCCTGCATCGATCGCCTGGACGAAATCGCCGGTCATGCCGGCCGACATCCAGGTCGCCTCCGGCGCGATGACGCGGATGCGGTCGGCGACCGCACGCAGGCGCGCGAATGCGGATGCGGGATCCTCGTCCAGCGGGGCCACGGCCATGACGCCGCGGAGACGGAGCGACTCGAGGCCGAGCACATGCTCGGCCAGCGACTCGGCATCCGCCAGCGTGCTCCCGCCGCGCCCGGCGTCCTCCGTGAGGTTCACCTGCACGAGCACGTCGAGCACGCCGTCGTCGACGGCGGCGCGATGCAGCGCATCCGCCAGTCGCGTCCGATCGATCGAGTGGACCACGTCGGACGCCCGCCGGATGGCGGCGGCCTTGTTCGTCTGCGCCTGGCCGATGAAGTGCCAGCGCACGTCGTCCAGGTCCACGAGGTCGTCGCGCTTGGCGGTGAGCTCCTGCTGGCGGTTCTCGCCCATCTCGGTCACGCCGAGGGCGCGCAGATCGCGGACCAGCTGGGCGGGGTGGAACTTGGTGACCACGATGCGGGTGATCTCCCCCGGGTCGCGACCGGCCCGCCGCGCGGCCTCGGCGATGCGGTCATCGATCGCCGAGAGCCGCGCTGCGAGAGTCACTTCAGGAACTCGGGGATGTCAAGGTCGCCGTCGTCCGGGAATGCCGGCTCGATGCTGGTGGGAGCCGAGACGGACACCGTCGGCTTCACCGGCTCGACCACGACGTCCTCGACGGCCTTCTCGTCCACGCGCACCTCGGGCAGCGGAGCGGCCTCGGGACGCTTGACGTCGAACGGCTCCAGGCGCGGCGCCGGCTCGCCGCCGTCGAACCCGGCCGCGATGACGGTCACGCGCACCTCGTCGCCGAGGGTGTCGTCGATGACGGTTCCGAAGATGATGTTCGCCTCGGGGTGCGCGGCCTCCTTGACGAGGTCGGCGGCGTCGTGGATCTCGAAGATACCCAGGTTCGACCCACCCTGGATCGACAGCAGCACGCCGTGGGCGCCCTCGATGGACGCCTCCAGCAGCGGGGACTCGACGGCGAGCTCGGCGGCCTTGATCGCACGATCCGCGCCCCGCGCGGATCCGATGCCCATCAGGGCGGAGCCGGCGCCCTGCATGACCGACTTGACGTCGGCGAAGTCGAGGTTGATCAGACCGGGGGTCGTGATGAGGTCGGTGATGCCCTGCACACCGGCGAGGAGCACCTGGTCGGCCGTGGCGAACGCCTCGATCATGGAGATGCCGCGGTCGCTGATCTCGAGGAGGCGGTCGTTCGGCACCACGATGAGGGTGTCGACCTCTTCCTTGAGCTTGGCGACGCCGGCCTCGGCCTGGCTCTGGCGGCGACGCCCCTCGAACGAGAACGGCTTGGTGACGACGCCGATGGTCAGCGCACCGATCGACTTGGCGATCCGCGCGACGACGGGCGCTCCACCGGTTCCCGTGCCACCGCCCTCTCCCGCGGTGACGAAGACCATGTCGGCGCCGGTCAGCGCCTGCTCGATCTCCTCAGCGTGGTCCTCGGCGGCGCGACGGCCCACCTCGGGGTCCGCACCGGCGCCCAGCCCGCGCGTGAGCTCCCGGCCCACGTCGAGCTTCACGTCGGCGTCGCTCATGAGCAGCGCCTGCGCGTCGGTGTTCACGGCGATGAACTCGACCCCGCGGAGCCCGAGATCGATCATGCGGTTGACGGCGTTGACGCCGCCACCGCCGACGCCGACGACCTTGATCACGGCGAGGTAGTTCTGGTTCTGGCTCATGGCCGGCCTCCGTTATTCGAGCCTGACGAGGGAGAAACCTTAAACCTCAAGAAGAGGGTTAAACTATTTCCCGGTATTGCGTTCTCGTCATCGACGCTAAGCGCAACCGACGCCGCTGCCCGCACCGACACGGCGTGTCGTCGCGATCCCTCAGCGGACGACCGGAACAGAGGGTGCCGACACGTCGAAGCTCTGCCCCTTGGGAGAGCTCTTGATGAGGGCGACGAGCACCAGCGCCTTCGTGACGGAGTCGTCCTCGCTCCCCCACAGCACGGTCTTGCCGTCGGCGAGGGTCAGCGTGACGTCGTCGAGGGTGGATGCGGATACCGCGGTGACCTGCCCCCGCAGATCGGCCGGAAGCGAGCGGATGACGAGCCCGGCGCTGCGGAACGCCGCGGAGTCCGTGCCGCCGGTGATGCTCAGGACCGGCTGTCCCTCCGGCTTGTCCGCGGTGGTGGCCAGCACGACCCCCGCCGCGTCGACGAGCGTGTAGCCGCCGTCGGTGCGGATCACTCCCACCGGCGTGCGCTCCACGATGCGGACCAGCAGCTCGTGCGGCGGGCGGGCCTCCAGGGAGTACGACTCGATCATCGGGAACTCCGTGAGCGCGGACTTCACGGCGCTGTCGTCGATCAGCGCGAGCGGAGACCCGATCTCGCCTTCGAGCGCCTTCTGCACCGCTTCCGGATCGAGGGACTTCACCCCGGCCACCGTGATCTTCTCCACGGCGAACAGCGGGCTGTATGCGGCGAGGACGCTGCCGAGCACGAGCGCGACCACGGCACCGATCGCGGTCCACCAGACGATCCTCCTGCGACGCGACCGCTGAGTGAAGCGGCGGATCTCCGCGCGCAGCGCCTTCCGCCGCGCGCGGGCCGCGCGCCACACGTCGCCGCTGCGCACGGGAACAGCCTGCTCCTCGGCATCGGGCGTCGCATCCTCGATCACCGCGGTGTCGGCGGAGGAGCCGGCCTGCTCGGCATCCGCGCCCGCAGCGGCGCGCACTCCGCGCCTCGCGTCGTGCACATCCGCCGAGTCTGCGTCCACCCTGCGCCGAGGACGAGGCGCGGGCGTCTCGTCCTTCTCGGGCTCCTTCGCGGAGGCCGGGAGCGGTGCGGGGCGTCGCATGCCTCAGACCTCGGGCGTGCGCCGGAGGGAGTCGAGCACCTGCGGGATGATCTGGTACACGTTGCCGCAGCCGAGCGTCACGACCACGTCGCCGTCGCGCGCGACCTGAGCGGTGTAGTCGGCGGCCTGCTGCCAGTCGGGCACGTAGTGCACATGGGCCTGGTCGGCGAAGGCGCCGCTCACGAGCTCGCCGGTCACGCCGGGCACCGGATCCTCGCGCGCGCCGTAGACGTCGAGCATCACCGTGTGGTCGGCGAGCTCCTCCAGCACCTCGGCGAACTCCCGGTACATGTGCTGCGTGCGGGAGTACGTATGCGGCTGCTGGATCGCGATCAGGCGCCCCGAACCGGCGACGCCGCGCATGGCCTCGAGCGCGGCCCGCACCTCGGTCGGGTGGTGGGAGTAGTCGTCGTACACGCGCACGCCGCGCGCCTCGCCGTGCAGCTCGAGCCGGCGCACTGTGCCGGCGAAGCCCTCCATCGCCCCCGCGGCCTCCGCGAGGCCGTACCCGAGGGTTATCAGCACAGCGACGGCGCCGGCGGCGTTGATCGCATTGTGCGCTCCCGGCACCGCCAGCTGCATCCGCACCGAGTCGTCACCGTGGACGAGCGTGGCGGAGACCGGACCGGACGTGTCGATGTCGACGATGCGCAGGTCGGCATCCGCCGCACGGCCGAACGTGATGACGTTCGCGTGACCCAAGCCCGCGTGCACACGCAGCGCACCGGGGTCGTCGGCCGAGATGACGACCGCCTCGCGGGCCTCGTTCCCGAAGCGCACGAACGCGTCGTAGAAGGCGTCCTCGGAGCCGAAGAAGTCGAGATGGTCCGGGTCGACGTTCGTGATCAGCGCGACCGAGGTGTCGTAGAGCAGGAACGTGCCGTCGGACTCGTCTGCCTCGATCACGAACAGCTCGTCGGCGCCCGAGGAGCTCGAGATGCCGAGCTGCTCGATCACTCCGCCGTTGACGAAGTTCGGGTCTGCTCCCAGCGCCTGCAGGGCGGTCACCAGCATCCCGGTGGACGTGGTCTTGCCGTGCGCTCCCGCGACCGACACCAGACGTCGGCCGCCGATCAGCCAGTGCAGCGCCTGCGAGCGGTGGATCACGTGCAGCCCGCGCTCCTTGGCGGTGACGAACTCCGGGTTCTCCGGCCAGATGGCGCCGGTGTGCACGACCGTGTCCGCATCGCCGAGGTGCGCGGCGTCGTGCCCCACGTGCACGGTCGCACCGGCGTCGGCGAGGGCGCGCAGGTTGGCGCTGTCGGCGCGGTCGGAGCCGGACACGCGGATGCCCGCGTCCAGGAACATCCGGGCGAGCCCGCTCATCCCGGATCCGCCGATCCCGATGAAGTGGGCGGAGGTGATCGTCTCGGGGATGGGGAGTGTGAGGTCGGGTCTGATCATGTCGTCACCAGTCTACTTTTCCGCGAGTGCGCGATCGATGAGCGCGACCAGGTTCTCTGTGCCGGTGCGCGTGCCGACCCGCTGTGCGGCCTCCGACATCCGGGCGATCCGTTCAGGGTCGCCCAGCAGCGGCACGACCTGCGCGCGCACGGCATCCGCGTCGAAGGTGGCGTCGTCGAGCAGGACGGCCGCGCCTGCCGCGACGGCCGAGGCCGCGTTCAGCCTCTGCTCGCCGTTGCCGACCGAGTACGGCACATACAGCGCGGGGAGCCCGAGCGCGCTGATCTCGCTCACGGTCGCCGAGCCGGAGCGCGACACGATCAGATCGGCGAGGGCGAAGGCCAGGTCCATGCGATCGACGTAGCGGCGCATCGTGTATCCCGGCGCTCCGGGGTCCGCCAGGTCGCTGCGCTCGCCCGTGACGTGCAGCAGCTGCCATCCGGCATCGAGCACATCGCGCCAGGAGCCGGCGAACGCCTCGTTCAGGCGCAGCGCGCCCAGCGACCCGCCGAACACCAGCAGCACGGGACGGTCGGCGTCCAGCCCGAACTCCTCGGCGGCCTCGGCACGGCTCGCGGCACGGTCCAGCTCGACGACCTCACGGCGGAGCGGCATCCCCACGACCTCGCCGTGCTTGAGCGGCGTGCCCTCGAAGGCGACGCCGACGCCTGCGGCGCGACGCGCGCCCAGCACGTTGGCGAGCCCCGGCTTGGCGTTGGCCTCGTGCACCACGAAGGGGATCCGCTCCCGGCGCGCGGCGACGTAGGCGGGAGCTGCGGCATACCCGCCGAAGCCGACGACGACATCCACGCCGTGGGTGCGGATGTGCGCGCGGACTTGCGCGACGGCACGGCGGAAGCGGGCCGGGAATGCCAGCGCGGCCCGGTTCGGGCGACGCGGGAAGGGAACCTTGTCGACGATCAGCAGCCGGTACCCGCGGGCGGGGACCAGACGCGACTCGAGCCCCTCCCGGGTGCCCAGCACGAGCACGTCGTCGCCGTCGCGCTCGCGGAGCAGATCACCGACGGCGAGCAGCGGATTGACATGGCCGGCGGTGCCTCCGCCGGCCAGAAGATAGGTGGTCACCTGGCGACCTTACCCTTTCGGGATGCGGTGCCCTTTCGGGGTGCGATGCTCTCGCGGCGTGCCGCGGTCTTGCGGGTTGCGGCTCTGCCGCGCGTCCCGGTCGCGTTCCGGGACGCTGCGACGGCGTCCTTCTGCTTCGCCGGTATCGTGCGCGCGAAGGCCAGCAGGATGCCGCACGCCATCATGGCCGAGAGCAGCGATGTACCACCCTGCGACATGAACGGCAGCGGAACGCCCATGACGGGGAAGATGCGCACCACGACGCCGATGTTGAACAGCGCCTGGCCGATGATCCAGACCACGATGCCACCCGCCGCGATGCGCACGAACGGGTCGGATGTCCGGCGGATGACGTGGAACGCGCCCACGGCGAAGACACCGAACAGCACGAGCACCAGCAGGCAGCCCAGCAGTCCCAGCTCCTCGCCGACGATGGCGAAGATGTAGTCGTTCGAGGCCGCCGGCAGCCAGTACTTCTCCTGGGAGTTGCCGAGCCCGACGCCGAAGATCCCCCCGTTGGCCATGCCCCACATGCCGTGCACGGCCTGGTAGCACTCCTTCTCGGCGTCGCACGTCGACGGGTCGAACGCCGCGAGGATGCGCTTCATGCGGTTCTCGCTGCTGAGCGCGAAGCCCAGCACGCCGATCAGGCCCAGGATCGCCGGGATGATGAACAGCCGCAGTTTCGCACCGGAGAAGAACAGGCAGCCGAGCATGACGAGGACGAGCACCATCACGGTGCCGAGGTCGTCTCCGGCGAGCACCGTCCCGATCGCCAGCACCGCAACGGGCACGACGGGGATGAACACCTGGTGCCAGGTGCCGAGCTTGGACTGCTTGCGCATCAGCACGAACGCGATCCACACGGCCAGCGCGAGCTTGAGGAACTCGGAGGGCTGCAGCTGCACGCCGGCAACCCTGATCCAGTTCTTGTTGCCGTAGGACGACACACCCAGGCCGGGGACGAAGACGAGCAGCTGGAACAGCACGCCGAAGATGAGCATCGGCCAGGCGACCTTCTTGAAGAACGCGACCGGCAGCCTGCTGACGATGAACATCAGCGGGATGCCGATGGCCGCGAACATCCCCTGCCGCAGCGCGTCCGCGTACGGCGCGGTCGGATTCGCGCTGGTGGCCGACAGCACCATCACCACACCGAAGAGGGTGAGCAGCACGGCGGTCGACGCGATCATCACGAACTCGGTCGAGGGCGGCGTGAGCAGCCTTCCGAGCGAGACGCGGGCGGACAGGCCCCTGCTGGCGGCGCCGGCGCGCTCGGCGCTGTCAGCGCTCTCAGTGCGCGGTGGGTGAGCCGTCTGCGTCATCAGCGCTCCCCCGTCCGATCCATTCGCGCACCGCCGTGGCGAAGCGCTCTCCCCGATCCGCGTAACTGGAGAACTGGTCGAAGGATGCCGCCGCGGGAGCCAGCAGAACCGTGCCCTCGCCGTCGATCATCCCCGACGCGATCTCCACCACGCGGTCCATGACCCCTCCAGTCTCAGCGGGGACGACCTCCTGGACCGGCACGTGCGGCGCGTGTCGCCGGAATGCCGCCAGGACGGGCTCGCGGTCCACCCCGATCACGACCGCGCCGCCTGCGGTGCCGCCGGCGTGCGCGACGAGATCGCCGAGGTCGACGCCCTTGAGGTCACCGCCCACGATCCAGATCGCGCCGGGATAGGCCCGCAGCGAAGAGGCCGCGGCATGCGGGTTGGTCGCCTTGGAGTCGTCGATCCAGCGGATGCCGTGGTGCTCCGCCACGACCTCGATGCGGTGGGCGTCCATCCTGAAGGTCTGCAGCGCATCGCGGATGTCCGCCGGCTGCACACCCAGCGACCTGGCGAGGGCGGATGCCGCGAGGATGTTCTGCACGACGTGCGGTGCGGCCAGGCCCGCGGCGCGCAGCGCGTCCACCGTCGTGAGCTCCAGCGCGCTGTGCCTGCGGTCGTCGTGGAAGGCCCGGTCGACGAGGATCCCGTCGACGACGCCCAGGTCGCTCGGCCCCGGAGTCCCGAGGTCGAAGCCGATGGCGCGGGCGCCCTCGGTGACATCCGCCTCCTCGACCATCCGCAGGGTGGCGAGATCGGACTTGTTGTAGACGCAGGCGACCTTCGTGTGCCGGTAGACGAACGCCTTGGCCGCACGGTACGCCTCGGCGCTGCCGTGCCAGACCAGGTGGTCGTCGGCGAGGTTCAGGCAGGTCGCGGAGTACGGCACGAGCTGGCCGGCGGGAGCCGACTGCCCGATGTACCAGAGCTGATGGCTGGAGAGCTCGACCACCAGGACGTCGAAGCCGCTCGGATCCCGAACGGCATCCAGCACCGGCACCCCGATGTTGCCGCACGGCGCCGCGCGCAGCCCGCCCGCGGCGAGCAGGGTCGCGGTCAGCTGCGTGGTGGTGGTCTTGCCGTTGGTGCCGGTGATCAGCACCCACTCGGCCGGGGTGCCGTCGGCGCGCAGCACTTTGTCGCGGACGCGCCAGGCGAGTTCGACGTCGCCCCACAGGGCGATGTCGTTCTCGTGGGCCCACCGGATCACCGGATGCGAGGGCGGGAACCCGGGTGAGGCGACGATGACGTCGGGCGCGAAGTCCTTCAGCACGGCGGGCACCTCGGAGAGCGGACCCAGCTCGAGCCGGGCGCCGATCACGGGCACCAGGCGCGCGTACTCCTCGGACGCGCCCTCGGAGAGGACGAGCACCTCGGCGCCGAGTTCGGTGAGCGTGTCGGCAGCGGAGAAGCCGGTGACGGACAGTCCGAGCACGGCGACGCGCAGGCCGGTCCAGTCGGAGTGCCAGCTGGTCAGGCCCTCGAGACGTTCGGATGCCATCGCGTCAGCCGTTCGAGGCCTGGGCGAACCAGTTGACGTAGAACAGCCCGACCGCGGTCGCGGCCAGCAGGCCGGCGATGATCCACAGCCGCACGACGATCGTGACCTCGGCCCAGCCGCGCATCTCCAGGTGGTGATGGAACGGGCTCATCAGGAACAGTCGCTTGCCGCGGGTGAGCTTGAAGTACGCGCGCTGCAGGATGACCGAACCGGAGGACAGCACGAAGATGCCGGCGATCACGAACAGCAGCAGTTCGGTGCGGGTGAGGATCGCCATCGCGGCGACCACGCCGCCGATCGCCATCGAGCCGACGTCACCCATGAAGACCTTGGCCTTGGGCGCGTTCCACCACAGGAATCCGATCAGGCCGCCGGCGAACGCCGCCGCCACGATCGCCAGGTTCAGAGGTTCGCGCACCTCGTAGCATCCGACGGTGTTCGCCCCCTCGCCCACGCAGGACTGCTTGAACTGCCAGAACGCGATGAGGCCGTAGGAGCCGACGACGAAGATGCCGGAGCCGGCGGCGAGGCCGTCCAGGCCGTCGGTGAGGTTGACGCTGTTGGACGTGGCGACACCGATCACGGAGATCCAGATGAGGTAGAGGATCCAGCCGAGCACCGCGCCGAAGGCGAACAGGTTGAGCCAGGCGATGTCCCGGAACAGCGACACGGAGCCGCTGGCAGGGGTCTGGCCGAAGGAGTTCGGGAAGTTCAGCGCCACCACGCCGAACGGGATGAGGACCGCCAGCTGGCCGATGATCTTGCGCCAGCCGGACAGCCCCAGGCTGCGCTGACTGCGGACCTTCATGTAGTCGTCGATGAAGCCGACCACGCCGAAGCCGACCATCAGCCACAGCACGAGGATCGCGGACAGGCCGGGGGTCATGCCACCGAAGAAGGTTCCGGCGAAGTAGCCGACGATGGTGCCGAGGATGAAGATCACGCCGCCCATGGTGGGGGTGCCCCGCTTGGCCTGGTGGCTGGGGTTGGCGATGTCCTCAGGGGTGCGGATGACCTGCCCCCAGCCGATCCTGCGGAACAGCTTCAGGAACACCGGGGTCAGGAAGAGCGAGAAGGCGAGCGAAATCGCCGTCGCCATAAGCAAGGACCTCACGAGAACAATTCTCCCAGACGATCGCCGAGATGCCGGAGCCCGACGGAGTTCGACGACTTCACGAGCACGCGATCGCCGTCGCGCAGCTCGTTCTTCAGATATTCGAAGGCGGCATCCTGATCGGGCAGGTGCACCGCCTCGCTGTCCCAGGACCCCTCGCCCACGGCGGCGAGATAGAGACGGCGCGCCTCGGGGCCGACGACGACGATGCGCTGGATGTTCAGCCTCACGGCCAGCAGCCCGATCCGGTCGTGCTCCTCCCCTGCGGACTCGCCGAGCTCGCTCATGGCGCCGAGGACGGCGACCGTGCGCTCGTCGGGACCCGTGATCTGCGCAAGCGTGCGCAGGGCGGCAGCCATGGAGTCGGGGCTGGCGTTGTACGCGTCGTTGATGATGCGCACGCGCTCGTTGCCCATCGGCTGCATGCGCCAGCGCTCCGCCACCTCGACGGTCTCGAGACGGGCGATCGCCGTGGCCGCGGGAACGCCGAGCACGCCCGCCGCCGCGATGGCGGCGAGGGCGTTGGAGACGTGATGCGCACCGAGCACCTGAAGATGTAGCGGCAGGCGCTCGTCGCCGCGGATGACGGTGCAGGAGGTCCCGTCGGCCGAGACCGCGATGTCCTCTGCGCGCACGTCGGCGTCCGGAGCCTGGCCGAAGGCGACGGTCGTCATGCCGCGCCCGTCGGCGATGTCGTGCATAGCCCAGACCCGCGGGTCGTCGATGTTCAGCACCGCTGTTCCGCCCGCGCGGGCAGCGAGGACGAGCTCGGACTTCGCCCGCGCGGTGGCCTCGATACCGCCGAATCCCCCAGCGTGGGCGAGACCCACCATGAGCACCACGGCGACGTCCGGCTCGACGAGCCCTGCCAAGCGTGCGATGCTGCCCTCACCCGCCGCGCCGAACTCGCTGACGAGGAAGCGGGTGGTGTCGGTGACCCGCAGCATGGTCAGCGGTGCGCCGACCTCGTTGTTGTACGAGCGGATGGGGGCGACGGTCTCACCCTCGTCCTGCAGGATGCGGGCGAGCAGGTTCTTGGTCGTCGTCTTGCCGTTGGATCCGGTGATGCCGACGATCCGGAGGGAGCCTGCGTCGCGCACGCGCGCGACGACTGCCTTGGCGAGATCGGCCAGCGCCTGCACGGCATCCGCGACGACGATCTGCGACACCTCGACGTCGGCCGGGTGCTCCACGATGGCGAGCACGGCGCCCGCCTCGACCGCGGCGCCGACGAAGCGGTGTCCGTCGGTGATCTCTCCGGGCTTGGCGACGAAGATCGACCCTGCCGTCATCTCCCGGGAGTCCGTGTCGACGCTGCCATCGACGACGGTCGCAGCGGTGTCCGCACCGGTGAGGCGCAGCTCACCGCCCAGGATCTCCGCGATCTCAGCGAGTGAGAGAGCGATCATGTGGCATCTCCATGCACGGCAGAACGCCGTTCAGTTGAATTTGGGAAGCAGCGGGCCCATCGGCTCCGACGAGGGCGGGACGTGATAGGTCTTGAGCACCTGGGTCATCGCCTGCTGAAACGCCGCGGCGTTCGCGGCGGAACTCCTCATCTTAGTCGGCTCGTCCAGAGTGACCACGACGACGTACTGGGGGTCCTCGATCGGCGCGATGCCCACCATGCTGGTGAAGAAGACGCCCTTCTTGTATCCGCCCTGACCGTTCGACTTCTCGGCGGTACCGGTCTTGAGCCCGATGCGATATCCGTCGACCTTGGTCGTCTTGGCGTTGCCGCCCTGCACGGCCACGTTCTCCAGCATCTGCCGGACCGCGGCCGCGGTCTCGGGCTTGATGATCTGCTCGCTCTGCGGCGCGGTGGCCTTGTGCACCGTGCCGTCGGCGTCGGTGCAGGACTCCACCAGCGACAGGTCGATCTTCTTCCCGTCGTTCGCAATCGCCTGATAGGCGCCGGCGATCTGCGCCGGAGTCACAGTGAACGCCTGCCCGAACGTCGTGGTGTACTTGGTCGCACCGTCCCACTTCGCCGGGTCGAGAACCTTCCCGTCCCGGCCCCGGGGCAGGGTTCCCGACTGCTCGGCAGGGAAGCCGATCGCGGTCTTCTGACTCACGCCGAAGCGCTTCAGGTAGTCGGCACGCGTGGTCTGGTCGACTGTCGTGCCGAACTTGGAGAGACCGACGTTCGAGGAGTCGATCAGCGCACCCGCGAGCGTGTAGTTGTACACCGGGTGCGGGAAGGCGTCGTTGATGACCGTGCCGTTGGGGAACTTCTCCCGCGAGCGAACGGTCATCGTCGACAGCGGCGTCGCCTTGCCCTGATCGATCACGGTCGCGGCCGTGATGGCCTTGAACGTCGACCCGGGCTCATACGCGTCTGAAAAGATGTGCGAGCGCCAGTACTCCGGGGCCACCGTGTTGACGTTGTTGGGGTCGACGGAGGGATATTCCGCCGCGGCCCGGATCTTGCCGGTCTTCACCTCGACCACCGTCGCCGTCGCGGCCTTGGCGCCCAGTCGCTGCGCCTGCTCAGCGATCATCTGCTGCAGGTACCAGTTCAGGTCACTGTCGATCGTGAGCTTGACGGTCCCGCCGTCCACGGCTCCGACGATCCGCTCGCTGCCGGGGATTCGCACGCCGCCCTGGCCCCTCTTGTAACTGATCGAACCGTTCGTGGCGGCCAGGCACTGCTGATCCATCCGCTCGATGCCGTACTGCGCCTTGCCCTCGCCGTTGAGGAAGCCGACGATGTTCCCGGCGACCGCGCCGTTCGGGTACACCCGGATGGCGCGCGCCTTGTTGGCGATGTAGGCCAGACCCAGGTCCCGCAGCGCGAGGTACTTCTCCGTCGACAGTCCGTTCTTCAGCTTGGCGTACTGGCTGTTCGGGTTCTTCGCGAGGGCGTCCGACACGAGCTTGCGCACGTCGTCGCCGGTCATTCCGACGATCGCGGCGATCTTCTCGCTGGCCTCCGACCACGGCATCTTCGGCTTCTTCTTGGGATCGGTCTGCTTCTCGTAGTCGGCGATGAGCTTGGGATCCAGCTGAGCGTCGTACACGAACGCGTCCGAGGCCAGCACCGTGCCGTCCTCGTCGACGATGTCGCCGCGGGCACCGGGCACGGGGCTCGAGCCACCCAGCTTGCTCAGCGAGGCGGCGACGTTGTCGTCGGCGTGCACGACCTGGATGTCGATGAGCCGGAAGACGAAGGCCGAGAGCACGGCCAGGATGACGGCGAGTGCGACGACCGTGCGCCGTCGCGTTCCGCGTGTTGCTCGAGTCGTCATGCGGCGGTCTCCATCCTGGGACTAGCGGGTGGTCGGCGAGGGCAGGCCGTCGGTGATGGCGGGAGGCAGATCGGACTGGGTCGCGGCGTCCTGCGCGGTCGAATCGGCCGCCGGGGCACCGTCCGCCGGCACACCGTCAGCGGTGCTGCCTTCAGCGCCGGCGCCGTCCGCCGGCGTCTCGGTGGATGCTGCGGGGGGCGGCGCGAGCAGGGCGTTGCCGACCTTCGTGGGGCCGTTCGGCGTGACCGTCGAGACCCAGGACGCGGCGTCCCCGGCGCCGAGAACGGCGCCGTCGCTGAGCCGGAGGTACGACGCGGCTCCCGCGACGACGAGACCCATGGCGTCCGCCCTGGTCGCGAGCGCCTGCGGCGAGTTCAGCGCCACCAGCTCGTCGCCCAGCGCCTGCTTCTGCAGGCTCAGTTCGTGCTGCTGGTTGTTCAGCTTCGCCAGTGCGAAGGCATCCTGGGTCGAGGCGAGCGACACGATCATCTGCGCGGCGCCGATCGCCAGTGCCCCGCCGACAGCGAGAGCCGCATAGGCGAGCTTCGGCCGGCGCAGCCCGGCGGGCGCGGTGACCGCCCGCAGCCGACGTGCGGGTGCGGGGCGCGTTTCCGTGCGCGGCTGGACGCGGACGTTCAACAGGCTCATGCCGACTCCCTGAGCTTCTCGGCGGCGCGCAGTCGCACCGGGATGGCACGCGGGTTGCGGGCGCGCTCCTCCTCGCCCGCGAGCTCGGCGCCCTTGGTCAGGATGCGGAAGCGGGGAGCGTGCTCGGGCAGCTCCACGGGGAGCCCTGCGGGTGCGGTCGAAGCGGATGCCGCGGCGAACGCCTGCTTGACGAGCCGGTCCTCGAGGGACTGGTAGGCCATGATCGCGATGCGACCGCCGACGTTCAGGGCATCCATCGCCGACGGGATGGCGTCAGCCAGCACACTCAGCTCGGAGTTGACCTCGATCCGCAGCGCCTGGAAGACGCGCTTGGCGGGGTGTCCGGCGCGCTGCGCCGCCGCGGGCGTCGCAGCGACCAGCAGGTCGACCAGCTCCCCGGAGCGGGTGAGCGGCTTCTCGGCGCGGGCCGCGACGATGAACCGGGCGTACCGTCCCGCGAGCTTCTCCTCGCCGTAACGCTCGAAGATGCGGCGCAGCTGCCCCTCGCTGTACTCGGCCAGGATGGTCGCGGCCGTGCGGCCCTTGGTCTGGTCCATCCGCATGTCCAGCGGCGCGTCCTTCGAGTATGCGAAGCCGCGGTCGGCCTCATCGAGCTGCAGCGAGGACACGCCCAGATCGAACAGGATGGCCGACGCGCCCTGCGCGTGCAGGCCGATCTCGTCGTACACGCTGTGCACCAGAGTGACGCGGTCGCCGAACGGCGCCAGCCGCTCCCCCGCGATGCGCAGTGCATCGGTGTCGCGGTCCAGGCCGATCAGGCGGATGTGCGGGAAGCGCTCCAGGAAGGCCTCGGAGTGCCCTCCCATGCCGAGAGTGGCGTCGACCAGCACGGCGCCGTCGTGCGCCAGCGCCGGGGCGAGCAGCTCGATGCAGCGCTCGAGGAGCACTGGGGTGTGGATGTCGCGGAGGCTCATCGTCTTCTATCCCGTGACCTCCGGCTCTGATTCCTCTCCGCTCGACCCGGCACCGGGGAAGTGTGTCGGGGCAGAGCGGCGAGGCATCACAGCCGTGGTCAGAACAATCCGGGAATCACCTCCTGTTCCAGATCTGAGTAGGACTCTTCGTTGCTTTCCAGGTACGCGTTCCAGGCGGACGCGTCCCAGATCTCGGCGTGGGCGCCGACTCCGGTGACGACCAGTTCCTTCTCCAGTCCGGCGTACTGACGCAGATGGCCGGGGATGGTGATGCGGTTCTGGCTGTCGGGCATCTCCTGGCTGGCCCCCGAGAGGAACATGCGCAGGAAGCTGCGGGCCTGCTTGTCGGTGAGCGGTGCCTGGCGGATCTTCTCGTGCTGCGCCTCGAACTCGGCGGTGCTGAAGACGTACAGGCAGTGCTCCTGGCCTCGGGTCACGACGACGCCGCCGGCGAGGTCCTCACGGAACTTCGCAGGAAGGATCACACGGCCCTTGTCATCGAGCTTCGGAGTGTGCGTCCCCAGCAACATCGGCCAAATCACCCCCTCTGCGTCCGGCCAACTCGAGGTGCGCACCACTTTACTCCACTTCCCTCCACTTTCCTACGACGATCTGGGCTCATTCCCAGCCTTCCGCCGACTCGGGACACAGAAACCCCCGTGATCTCGCGGGATCACGGGGGTGGAGGACGGTGGAGGGCTGGTGGAGGGAAAAGGGAGGATGCGGCGCGTCAGGACATGAAAAAGCCCGGATGCTCTGCATCCGGGCTTCGTCTGAGTGTCAGATCAGCACTGGGGATCGGATCAGTGCTCGTCCTGTCGTCTGTCCCATCGATCGTTCATCCGGTCCATGAACGAGGAGTCGCGTGATCGCTGCGCGCGGGGGGCGCCATCGGGGCGGGACCCGTCGAGCGGACGGCGGACGGGCGTGAAGGCGAGGATCGCTCCACCCAGCATCGCGAGGAACGCGACCACGCCGATGATGATGCTGCCGAGGGCTCCGATGCGCCCGCTCGCGACGACGGCGGCGATCAGACCGCCCACGCCGACCAGCAGCAGGAGCGCACCGTAGATCAGGTTGCGGTAGCTGAGTGCACGGTCACCTGACGGCGCCGTCACGACATCGGCATCGTGCTGAAGGAGATGGCGTTCCATCTCGTCGAGCATGCGCTGCTCTTGTTCGGAAAGAGGCATCTCCGACCCCCTTGGTTCGTTCTATCCACTCTACTCGCCTCGGAGAGCGAGCGGCTAGCCAGGCGCCGTCGAATTCCTGCATCTAGGCTGGGAATCGTGCCCTCCACCCTCGTCTCGGACGCCGTCA
>Ga0256796_1000158_pt1 | contig 32125 bp, 67 predicted proteins | sample MC6MC0947MT_FD_190209 | JGI IMG/M metagenome (GOLD analysis project Ga0256796, IMG submission 190209) | Metatranscriptome of enriched soil aggregate microbial communities from Iowa State University, Ames, United States - MC6-MC0947-MT... | ecosystem: Environmental > Terrestrial > Soil >...
GCTTTCTTTTTTTTTATAAATAGTTGTTGACTTATAGAAAACAATAAGATAATATTGAGTTAACAAAACAAACCGAGAGGGGAAATGAAAATGGAAATCGAAATCGTAAAGTTTAACTCAAAGGATGCAGAGCATGAGTTTCACATCGAGGGGGCAGTTGTTATAAACGAGTTTAGAACTTACAACGGATCAAGGGTTAAGCTATCTTATACGAAAAGAACACCTAGAAAAGTTTATGAAAACACAAAAGGAAAATATATAAAGCTAAACACGGGTGCTGCGTTTGGAAACAAAACTAAAAATCATTACATCGAAATCTTTAAGGATAACAAACCAAAGGAGGATGCTAATATGACTAACCAATACAAACCAATTGAGAAAGATTTTATTGACTTGTTACAGGCTGCGGAAGCGAATAAACCTTTAGAGATAGTTCAACATCGATTAGGGAAAATCGGGTTTGGAAGTACATGTTCTAAGTGTAACGGTTCAGGTCATTACTTGCATTTTGGGGTATGTTACGGTTGTAAAGGATTAGGTTCATTCAAAATTCGTTTAACTAAAAAGTTATTTGCGGAAGTACAAGAAGCAGTAAACGAGGGAGCTCTAAAGAGATACTTTCAAGCAGTTAGAGCACAACAGCTTGCAAAGAAAGTAGATGGGTACTTGTTCAACCTAATGAACAACAATAGCTTATCAGAAGACTATAGTAAGGCATATCAGGATAAAGACCAGGATACAATTGACAGACTACTTCCTATGAGAACAGAACAAATTGGTATATACGAGGACTTTAAAAAACGTTCTAAGGGGTTAGACGCAAAAGGTAAGTTGGAGTTGTTTGAAGAAATTAATACTAAACTTGAAGCTATTATTGGGGAGTACGAAGAACTTAAAAAAAGTTGTTGACGGTTGGTAAATAACATGGTAAATTAAGCCTATACAATATAAATAAGTTACAGGAGGAATATATAATGGGAACATTTGGAGATCGTATGAAAGGTTATGAAAATTCTTATAGGACTAAATTACCGAAAAGAATTCCTGTAGTTATCAGGATTGATGGTAAGGCGTTCCACACTTATACAAAAGGAATGGAAAGACCGTTCGATGCAGTATTAGCAGCAGCTATGTGGGGTACATGTCAATACCTAGCAGAGAACGTTATGGGATGCAAATTAGCTTATACACAGTCAGATGAAATCAGCTTATTACTTACAAACTACGATAAGCTTTCAACGCAGTCTTGGTTCGATAATAACCTACAGAAGATTGTATCGGTTGCAGCTTCAATGGCTACAGCAAAGTTCAATGAGATCATGAGAGGGGCGTACCCTGATAAAGAGTTAGCACTATTCGATGCTAGAGCTTGGGTACTTCCCCAGGATGAGGTTAATAACTACTTCCTATGGAGACAGCAGGACGCTTCTAAGAACAGCGTGGCGATGGTAGCACAGTCTATCTTCCCACACAAAGCTCTGCAAGGTCTGAATGGAAAGGCAATGCAAGATAAGCTGATGTTAGAGAAAGATATTAACTGGAACAACTTACCTACGTGGCAGAAACGAGGAGCTTGTATCATTAAAGAGTACTACGAACAGAACGGGGCACAAAGAACTCGTTGGTCAGTAGACTTCGAAACACCAATCTTCTCACAGAAGCCTGAGTATATCAACCAATACGTTTTTCTAAACAAGGAGAAGGGGAACGAATGAAGGCACAACATGTATTTCTAAAATGGGTTCCTACAGGTTGGAACACTCCCGAACCACTTAGGGGTGTTCCTCACTCCCAAAGGTTTGAATCGTTAGATGAGTTAAAGGTAACGATGAGCAAATTCCTGTATGGTGGTGAATGGGTTACAGATGCAGAAGGTAACCAAATAGACATTGATCTAAGAAGTATATGTGCAAAAGAAGCACGATGGGAGGAATAGTAATGAGAACTCAGGAAGAGCTAGAAGCAAAGTTAGAAGAATGCAAAATGAAACGAGATTTTTGGAAAAAACGAATGGAAAACGCAACCCAAAAGGAACGTTGGGAAGGGATGTTCGAACAGTACGAAAAGGATTTCCAAGCGTGGAATGAACGGGTAAAAACACTAAACTATGCACTAGGTTACAAAAAAATTATTTAAGGGGATGTTTTAATTGAAACTTGACTACGGTTCAGGGAGCCAACCGAAATCGGGCTTCCTATCATCTGATTTTATTGGTACACCCAACTACGATTTCTTCATAAAGGACTACATAGTGATCGATGCAGAAGACAATTCATGTGATGTGATTCATTGCAGAAACGTTATCCATCACATTCCTGAAAAGGATTTACCTATCTTATTCGCAGAGTTTAAACGACTACTAAAACCTGACGGGGAACTAATCATCTCAGAGCCACGAGAAGAGTTTCATAAGCAGAACCTGGTGTTAGATTTAATTTGGTATAGATGGGTAGTCAATAACAAGGACATTATGATACCATATAACTACGTTGACTATAAGCAGTATCTAACTGAGTTCGACATCTTATCAGTAGAAGATGAGTTCAAAAATGAAATCCTAGTGTGCAAAGCCAAGCAGCTAGTATTAGCTTAATAAAAACGAGGGGGAGTTATTATGAGAAGACCCGCAAGAGTTAAGTTTATCAGAAATAAAACATTCAAACCTCTATACGAAACAGGGTTAAGAAAAAACAAGAGATACGATACACTATGGGATGATCCGTTTTGTGATGAGATTTATAAAGAGAAAGGTGTAATCACTGTAATAGATGATGACGGACAGGGGCATGAAATCGAAAAAGGTGACTATGAAGTTAAAGAATGGGAGGTAAAAAATGAAAAAGCATATGACGAAGAGTTCTAAAACAGTTATTTTTACAGGTCGAGGTTATCTCAGGGATGTATGGGAAGAGTGGGATGAGGTTGAAAATTTTGATTTCACAGATAACCCGTTACAAGCCTATAACTTCCGAAATGATAAAGATGTACCAAAATACTTAGGTGTGTACGGTAGTAAGAAAATCGAAAATATCAAGGATGCTTGTAAGTATCTCAATGGTACTGTTTGCGAAGTAGACATAACAGTGATTACCGAAGTTGAAGTAAGGATGGTGCATTAATATGGAGGGGGTAACTAATCCGCAAGGGTTGCTTTACATTCTTATGTATGTGTTCGAACACTATATAGATGCTGATATCTCTGACGAGACCAGGGAGGATGTTGACAATGCGTATAATACGATCGTACGTATTGTCAACGATCATAAAGTTAAATCCGACCAGGTACGAGTGCTTAAGAAAAAACTAAGTAATAGTGTACCAATCGGAAAGCTACAAGAGATGTTAGCCTGGGAGAAGAAGTTCGAGGTACAGTCAAGCCACTACATGGGTTGGGATACCTTCGATGATGCAGGTTACGGTCAGGCAGTAGCCGCACGAGAATCACGTATTAAAATGTTAGAGAAGTTAATTGAACAGTTTGGAGGGAAGTAGATGTTAGCATTTGCGATATTTACCCTGCTGTATCTTGCAGCAGGGGTTTATATGACAAAGCAGTTAATGAAAGATGTGGACGAGCAGTTAACCTTGTACACAGAAAAGCGTTACAAAGAAATCGATGATGATAAATGGGAGTCTGTAAAGGATACTGCAAAGATGAAAGAACAGTTAGGAGAAAAAACATTTAATTATATAATGTTTCCTATCTTAACACTTGTCATGCCCGTAGTTACAGTGTATTATTTTATTAAGGAACTTCCTGAAAAAGCAAAAGACTACTGGACTAAAGGTAGATTCCAAAAGATTAAGAATGGTACGCAAGTCCGTATCCTTGAGAAAGGGAGATATGACGGTGAAGACCATTATCTTCAAGTCGGTGAAGTCGAAGGATTCTTGCCTGCCCACATGACACCTCACAAGCAAGATATCTATATGATCGGCTTTGAAGATGACGATATCGACACACGGTTTGCGTACGAGCCTGACAAGTTCAAGGTCGTATAAGAAAGAAGGGCTAGAATGGAGCACAAACTACCACCTAAGAAGTTAAACAAAAGAGCTTTAGAGTCTGTATACTGGCGGGCAATGGAACACACAGCAAAAGGTATAGGCGACCAACACGTATTAACCTTTATGAAATCCATTGAGGACTCAGTACACCAATTTTTAGATAAGCAGAAGGAGGTGGACAAGCAATGAGTCAAGAAAGAGTCCTCGAAGATATGCAGCTAGAATGGTACTTACTTCGTAACGGTTTCTATGTGGACAAGTTATCACCACGGTTCTACGGTGAGGAGACATGTGTAAGTGAAATTAAAAACTTACACGCTCCTTGCTTAAGGTTAGACACTGACGATCCTCGACACGGGGATCATACGCTTCGTATCTTTGTAACTGACACAGAGATATACGCAGAAGTGCAAAACGATTACAGAAGCTTTGAGCGATCGTACTACATACCTGCACCACAAGGAGTAAACGTAATTAACATAGTAGATTACATAAACATTATTATAAGAGAGTAGGGGTAATATGAACCACGTTACAATAGGAGTGTATGCGAATGGGAGCTACGTTATCAACGTGGTTCATCCCGCTCACTTGGACTATCATATCGAGTATAATAAGGTTATGCGTTTTGGACGAGCTTTATTCGTAGATGGTAAATGTGTTCACCAGGGATACCTACCTGCTTATAAAGTAGCAGAGTGGGAGAACAAGATTAAAACTATGAAAGTAGATACGTCAAAGCCTTCAATTGAATATCACTAGGAGGAAACATCATGTGGATTCCATTTAGACGTAAGCACTGTAAGCAATGCGGAGAGACCCTTAAAATGTTTCATAACGTAGAATTTTGTGATCTAGCTTGCTGCGTGATGTACAGAGCAATTGAGAAGCAGCAGAAAGAGAGGAAGGCAGTAGATGAATCATCTAAGTAGAGAAGAACTGATTAACATTTCAGGTAGTGACCTAGCTTACCACCGTAAAGGTGTGTTGCTTGTAGATAATAAACCTCACTACATTGTGGAGCTTGTTAAGGAGCCACACACAGCTCTATATGCGGCAGTATATGGTGTCCATCCAGGAACAGATAGTTACCCTAAGAAACGTGCTATGCAAAAGGAAGGGCTCGTAGGACGCTTCAATGGTACAACTAGATTAGCACAGATAGCAAATGCCTTATTCCCTGCTAAGAAGGTTATAGGGTGGGACGAAGAGCCGCCAATATTTGTAGCCCCAATCGTCTCAGGTCAGATTTCAACCTTTACAAAAAAAGTAGAGGATGGATTCTTTGAAAGAGAACCTGACCGTTTAACTACTGAAGGTGGACAAAGAAAGATTATTCGAGGAAAGAATACAGGCGTATTCGTTGGTCTATCTTCCATTGAGTGGGAAGAGAAGACTAGCATTCCGTTAGACTCACTGGTCAAAGCACTAATCAACCACAATCAGAACGATGGGTTCTTTGATCTAACTGGTAACAACAATAGCAAGAATAACCCACTAGGTACCTATTACAAGGAGGGCAAGTAAATGCCTTACATTATACAAGACGATTACTGTCCACATTGTAAAAGTGTACAAAGAATTAAGTTCGGTTTTAAAATTACTTGCTTAAATTGTATGACAAGAATCGAAGTCGAGGAGGAAGAAGAAAATGAAAGCGATTTTGAATAATATCGATTTTGAAAACAATAAGGTTATGGCAGTGTATATCATCCCATTTTTGATTCTAATAGATACTGGGTGTACTATATGGGGGTTAATATTCCAAGACTGGTTGAATACAGCGGTATTTGCGTTTAGTACTGCATATATAATCTGTTGCCTTATTATGCAAGTACAATTTAAAGTACATAAAAATTTTGCTACGTTCTTGTATGTGTATGGTTTTGGAATAGCAATTTACGCAGCTCATAGTTTATGGGTACAAGATTGGTGGAACGGTATTATCTACGGAACCATAGTAGTAATGAACACAATTGTGTTATATATACGTATTAACGAAAACAAAGAAGAACTTGGGGAGGAAAAAGAACATGAAGAAACTATGGAGTAACCTCGATTTCAAAACTGATCCAATAACTGCAAGATTCCTTGCACCTGCACTATCAATAGCGATCATTATAAGCTCAACTTATGCAATAGTGACAAAAGGGTTTTTAGTATCTGCACCTTCTGTATTTGTCGGTATATACATAATCTGCACCTATATATCACATATACAAATCAAACTGTCTAAAAAGTATTCAATATTCTTACTCGTGTACGGTATAGCTGTAGGGTTCCTCGCTGCATACGATATTTGGCATCATGAATGGTTTAGAGGATTTACAAGTGCATTCCTAGTTATCTCTAGTTTAGCGGTATTAAAAATGTTATACGTAACAAAAGGAGAGACAATCGAGGAGGAGAAATAGCATGTTCGTACGTAAATCAAAATATGAAGCATTGAAAGCTGATATGAGGTTGGCTGAAAGTGAAAGACGTTACCGCAACATGGAAGGGCGATTCCATGCAGTAGAGATAGAGAACCTAAAAAATGAAATCGAGGGATTAAACGCAGTGATCGCTGACCAACTTGCTCAGATTGCGGAGCTCCAAACAAAAGAACTTAAGATTGTCAACGAACAATCAAAGAAGTTCATCGAAGTAGAACACGCTAGTATCAAGGCAATGAACGCAGCTATCCCTAAGTTACGTAAGCAGGGTTGGTCAGATAAGTTAAAGGTTAAGATTCAAGGTGACAAAGTGTTTACAGTGCATGAACGTGAAGTAAAGGAGAATAAGTAGTATGAATATTCTCACTAACAAGAAGCAAGAGATTATCCGAGTATTACATAACGATGCAGCACATATGAGAGACAACATTAGTATGCTTAGGAAGGATGGTTGGTCAGGTAACACTCGTGTAGGTTTCTCAGGAAACTCTATCTGTAGAGAGACTGTGACTGATGATGACGGAGCATGGATTTCAGAAATGTATCCTGACGTTACAATCTTCCTACCTGAGAAAGGTAGCTACATACATAACGAGCCTTACGTTTACGTAACAGAACATGTGAGAGATATTGAGGAGGGAGAATAGTGGGGTAGGTGTATTGTGGGCTTTTCAAATAGCTGCTACAGTCGGTTTAGCTGTAGGAATTGTGTTAAATTTAATAACAGGCGTTGAAGAGGTTAAGCCACACCACTTTATATCTTTAGCAATCGGTGTTGTGTTTATGGTAAAATTTAATCCTTTGTTTAGTGAACTAGTAGCAAAGTATAAGGAGCGTAAGTAATGGCTACCGTCTTTTATAACTATAAATGTGAAACGGGTTGTGGGCATACTACTTTAGTAGACAAGCCTTATAAAACAAAAAGAATATTCTGCGGGGTATGTGGATATAAGATCACAATGGTTTATAAAGGTATTAGTAAAGTTACAGCCCCAAGAATGGAAAGTAAGCTATCAATTAATAACAAGGAGGAAAAATAATGACTAAATTTGGTGTATTTTTAAATAGTAAGTGTATGATAGGTGGTTTTGAAGACATCTCCGATGCTTATAAAGAAGCCGAGTACTACACATGTGAAACAGGCGTACCTCATGAAGTACGTTATGACATTCCTAACGGGCAGGTTAGTGATGGATACCATACATTCGATGAGTTATATGAGCATCGCATGTTTCTGTTTTCTGTGATCTGTAAAGCACATAAAGCGGCTGCTTGGAAGTCCTGGAAGCATCATGACGGAACGATGTACGATGACTACTTTATTGTAGGGATTACAACTCCTGAAGGAGACTATTCGTATCATTACCATAAAGACCACTGGGACAAGTTCGATGTAACAGAGTTAGACTTTGCGCCTAAGTGGGACGGGCACAAACCTGAAGACATCACACGACTACTAAGCCTATAAGGAAGAGGAGAATGCTGTAACAGGCATTCTCTTTTAGTTAGAAGGGAGTATACATATGAGCAAGAGATTCTATGAAGAAGATATAAAGGAGTTAATCCTAAATAAGCGACATATATTCGTATCGGATGCAGACCAGTCTACGGTAGTATTTGAAAAAGCAATCACTGTAGGCTCTACGATCGCAGATTGCCTGATATTTTCACAAGAGCAGGGGATTATAGGTATAGAAATTAAAACGGAACGAGACAGCACGAGAAGGCTTAATAAACAGCTCAAAAGTTACAGTCAGGTTTGTGACATCGTGTATGTAATGTGCCACGATAATCATGTTGAGAAGGTAGAAGAGATATTGTCCAAAAATAATTGGAATCATGTTGGGATTCTTGCATATACTGAGTTTAGAGGTGAAGCGATACTGGGTTTATACAAAGCACCTACACGGTCACCCTATAAACAAGTACACGTAGCATATCAGATGTTATGGAAGGAAGAAATCAGCAATATCTTAGGGAGCTTCAAACGCCAAATGAAGACGCTAGAAGAGTTTGGGATCAGTGTAAACATGACGGAGAGTAGGTCGGGTGGACTAAACGGTTTGTATGTTCAGTCTAACGCTTCAAAAAAATATTTAAAAAAATCTCAGATGATAGGTATGATAATTTCTCGTTTGGGAGAAGCTGAAGCTAATAAACTACTCTGTAACATCTTTATTAGCGGAAAGATGCACCCTGAGAAGCAATTAAAGTTCTACCACTTCAGAAAGAAAAGCTAAAATGTGGAAATAGACTTTCCTACTGAGGTATGCTATCCTGAGGATAGAGATAGTAACAAAAGGTTCTATCCTCAAATAGACCTCAGAGGGTTGGAGTAGAAAAAGGAGACAATCACAAGGAGGAATTTGAAATGACAGTTAAATCATTAAGTTTAGTAAAGTATGCAGGAGAATATTGGTTCACATTAGCGGACTACACTTTAACTCGTAGCACAGAGGGTTATTCGGATAGTGCTTCGGTTAAATCGGCAGTTAGAACATTCACAGTTAAGACTGACGGTACTAAGTACATCGCATTCAGAGGGGAAGCGCAGTTAAAGAATATTATCCAGGAGAACAAAGATAACCCACTATTCCAGGCTGAGGACTTCCAGGGAACACGATCTGCAATTATATCTTGGAGCATGTTAGATGCTTTAAACAAACGATTCAAAGAGAATAAGGAATATAAGAAAGAGTTCGCTAAATTCATGGATGCAGCTAGTGAGTACATCTTACAACAACAAGTTACGGTTAACCATACACCTGATACAGAAGTTAATATCGTAGAGAACCGTTCTAGCTTACTACGTCAGTTAAGAAATGAGCTTAACCGTTTAGATAGAGATATTGAAGTGAGACAGACAAATAGAGAGAAGATACTTCAAGCTATCAATGCTGTAGAAGGGTTAACTCTTGAGAGTATTTAAAGCAAAAATTAATCATATAATGAATATTGTTGACTTTAGGGTTGCATCTTCGGGTGTAACCCTTTATTATATTAGTTAGAGAGGTGATACAGTGCATAAGAAACCTAATTCGGTGCAGCGTAGTATTTCTCGGGGTGTCGGGGCTAGAGGTGATGGAACAAAGAACATTAACTCTAACGGAGCAGATGCCTTTAAGAAATCCAAACAGAGTACCAAGGGTCACTACAGAATAGCGTTCAGTCATGTGTACGAGAAGATGACTGAGAAGGATGTAGAGCTAAGACATACATACATGAAAGACCTTCTAGCGGATTACATAGGAGTCCCTGTAGATATGCTCATTCTCAAGCCTAAAAAGTCACCAGTTCCGACTCTAACCAGTCGAGATGAGGTGTTCTATGTTAAGGTAGGGAAAGACATCTACGGAAAGTGCTCTATTCGCACACAGCGCCTTTGGAAGAACAACCTGCTTGTATTTGTATTCCAAGAGAAGAAAGCCGCTCTAAAGCCGCCTAAGAAGTCTTATAGTAGAAGTGGTAGTTTCAAGAAGAAAACTACAAGTCAAGTTAGTCAAACGAAACGTCAATCTTATCATTCACGTAAAGGAGGAAAAAGTTAATGGAACACGAAGACCGATTGCAAATAGCAGCTCAGAATCTAGATAGAGCTGTAAACGACTGGATAGTTGAGCATGGAAGTGAACAACTTTATAAAATGATTACAGAGCATGGTGGTGATCCCGAGACTATGGAAGTTATCTCATGGGATACTGAAACCAATCTAGGTGACGGTGTATCAATAGTAGTACAAAAGTTTACAGTTAAAAGGGAGGAAAAATAATGGAATACGTAGCAGCAAAACGAAAACACGGGTCATTAGGAATGTTAAAGGAACTATTAGGGGACAGTACTAAAAAGGTACACGGTGTATTCTATACGAATGACCATTTCAGTGACAGATACCTAAGCCGCTCTCATGTACTATCCGATGAGGTAAACATTGAAGAAGGTACATTGAAAATGACGATCGCTACACGAGTAGAAAGCCCAGGTATCTTCGAACTAGAAAATACATTGGACGAGTTCATTAAGTACGAAGCAGGGGATATCCCAGGGTTTGCCGAGGAAGGGCAACAGAATACATTACCAGTTGCGGAACCAATCTCAGCTACCAAGTCATTACATACTGTAGACCTGGTTCTAGTGATGAAAGAACCAAAGATTACATACATTCAGTTTGATATTGCAGGTGTGCCTTTTACCCTGGTTACAATTGATTATGAGTTAAGTCAGTTTGCTGATAAGTTTACCCAACAGGTTAAGTTACTATTCGGACAAGCGGATAAGATTAACTTCTTCTCACATTTCCACGGTAAACAGTTCACTAGTGGAGACAGACGTTCAATTCTGAAGTTAGTCCTGGATGAGAATATTACAGGTAAAGCTATTTTAGCTGTAGAGTTTGACAGTCCAGTAGCAGCTACTCAAATTTACCCAATGCTTTCTATGATCTCAGCTTATACGAACGATAACGGAGATGCGGTATTCACTTCAGTAGGCGGATACATCCGAGTTAAGCAAGAAGTTGTAGCACGAGGAACGTTACGAATGGCTAATCATTTAAAAGAAGGTCAGTTCCGACTAGATATTATGAGTGAAAATGGAAACGTAAAAATTATTATGGAACCGTAAGCTAGGGGATAATCCTCTAGCTTTTTCTTATATTTAAAGATTTTTTGCTGTATACAAATTAACAAAAAACGCACTACTTAGTGTAAAAGTTCCTGGTACTCTGTACTGGATTATAGGTACCAATCGTAAACGATACGATTCTATTCAACATATTCTCACTTCTTAAACGTTAAAAAAGCACTGTATTTAGTGGAGTTTTTGAACTATTTACGAATAATTTAAAATATACCGAATGATTTACTATATTATACGTAGAACGCTGATACACAGGCTTTTATGAGGGAGTTTCCCTTATTTAAGAAGTGACTATATTTGAAAGGGTTGGTATTTAAAATGGCTGATAAAAAGAAAATGAGTTCTAGCAGTGTGCTAGTTCAATTGTACAAGAACCGTAAGTTATGCACGAAAGTAGATAACATGCTCGATGAGGGACAAACATACGATTACATTATCGATTTCTGTAAGGAGAACGGACTAAGCATTTCTAAAGCTTCCCTTACTAACTATAAGAAGAAACGTGAAGAAGCAATCGATAAAGGCGCACCATTGCTACAGTTACTTGATAAACGAGCAAAGGATAACGTTACATACATTTCTAATAAACAAGTGGACATGTTCAGACAGCAAAAGGACGAAGAAGACGCAGAGATTGCACACGCAGCTTCAGTTACAGACATGACGAAGATTGATAAAGTGTTCCATGATTTAGAGTTCCTGGACATGGTAATTGAAAAAGGGATGAAAGGGCTAAAAGCATTCGAAGTTGTAGATACACCTTTAGCTATGAAAGCTATCGAACTTAGAGCGAAGATTACAAATAACCAGTTAGGCGGTTTATCAATCGCAGGACTACGTGAGCTTAAGTTACGACAACAAGCTCGTGAGTCTGCTATGATGGAAATAATCATGAAATATGTTCCTGAAGACAAACACGATGTACTATTCAGTGATATGGAAGAATCAGAACGTCTCTTCTATGAAAACCTTGATCTAACGGATGAGGAAAAACGTATCACTACCGCATTAAAAACTTCAGGAATTGATTTCTAATAAAGGAGAGGAAACCACATGGCAGATTCAATTGATATCACGCAGTATGATAAGCTTCCTTTTAAGGTGTATAACACGCTTGCAGAGAAGCTACAGGCTCTTTTGAATGGTGAAGTACTATTTATTAAAGGTTTCGAACGTAAGGACAAGCTGAACGTGCTTATACGCTTAGTAGATAAGAAGTACACAGTTTCCCAGGTATCTTATGATGTAGTCGAAACGAAATCAGACGAACGATACTGGATGACTTTTAATGTAGGTTTAAATGACCTATCCTTATTTACAGTATTCAAGTTTGAGGAAGACATTTTCATGCAAGTTAATAAATACAAAATTAATGATAAAGTATCGTATATAAGTAGGGACGGTACAAAAGACGCAGCGATCATAACAGAAGTGTATCAATCTAAAGCAGACCCGAATCAGTTCGCATACGGGCTCTCACGAGAACCTGGTACCTTCTATGCTGAAGAAGAATTAAGTTCATTAAACTATGAGTAAATGCAGGGATAATTCCTTGCATTTTTTTATGCATAAATTGTTGACATTTGGACAACCTCTATGCTATTCTTTGGTTACAGAAGTTGTTACAGACTTCAAAAACGAGAGGGGAAATTAAAATGAATAACAAGAACGCAAGTATGGAAGATATTTTTAAACCTATTGTAGAAACAAGAACTACGGATGAGTTAGTTGCAGCAGAATACGAGAACGGAACAAAGCAGCAAGATATCTTAGATAATCACGATATTTCTACATCGCAGCTATATGATATTCTTAACCGTAAAGGCATTCCACTACGTAATCGTGCTCGTAGTTCTAAGACAAACGATCGTTTACTTACAATGTCTACAACTGAGAAGGACGAATTTGCTGAAGACTACAAAGCAGATATGGGTCTTGCACGACTTTATAAAAAGTATGATCTAAATAAACATGGTGTGTACAAGCTAGTAGCGCAGTTAGGTCTACCTAGACGACATAAACCTGGTATTAAACGAAGCAGCAAGAAGCTTACTAAGGAACAACAAATGAAACTTGAGTTGACACCTGAAAGTAAGATTACAACTTCCTATAAAATTGAAGACGGTGTAGCCCATGTATATATGGTTATTAACTCACCCACACCTATTGATAGCATTCAAGTACATATCGAAGTACCGAAGGGAGAGAATTAATATGCCGAGCGCACTAACTGGGGATATTTACGATAACGAAAATAATTCAGCAAAGGACTATATTATCCGTTGCTCAAAAACATTCGGAGCGTTATTGCATATGAGGGACTTCGACTTAGATGCTCCTCCTAAGCTATTTCCGCTAGACTTAACTTCTCATGACAAAGACATTGCGGAAGCGAAAACGAAAATCGACTACTATACAAATATGTCAGTAGAAGAAGTGGAACAGCAGATTGAACAAGACTACCTATATAAGCAACAGTGCAAAATGGTATACGACCAGGGCGATACAGAAATTCTTACACGTTACGAGAAGGTACTGGAACAGGTAAAAGCCTGGGAAGTTCCTGAATCTCTTGATAACCTTAAAGAATACGCTACAAACCATTTAGTAGACCAAATCAACCATTTATTAGGAGGGATTAATCGTAGAAATGAGCGTGAAGCAGAAGAAGTTCCTGGTCAAATGATTCATCACGAAGTATGGAGAAGTGAACGTATTGAGTGGGCTGAAGAGGATTTAAAACGTGCAGAAGAGCATAAGGAACGTGCTAGAAAAGCAATTGAAGAGAAGAACGCTTGGATTACTGATTTACTTACTTCGTTGGAGAGTGTAAAATGATACGAGTTGCCATTCAGTTCTTAGAAAAAGGGGAACTTCAGGAAATTAAGAAGACGCTCCCTTGGGTACCAAACCCAGGGCACAAGTTAAAGACAAAGGATAAAACATACAAAGTATTAGATGTAACTCATAATATTGAGACGCATATAGTTACGATAGAAGCAGAGGAGGTGAACTGATGCGTAAAGCAGACCCTGCTAAAATTGCGTTTGTATTGGACTTCTTACATAGAGGTGGCGAACTGGAAGTAAACGGTGCTATCTATGTATGGCTTGATAACCTGAAGGTTCGTGAAACAGAAACTCATGAATTTTTCATAGATGGATTAGCTCGTAAACTTACAAGCACTGATCTATCGACTGGGGAGCAATCACCGTATTACATGGGCTGTTCGGATATGACACTGAATTACTTCTTCAAATTAGTGGACGAGCTACCTATGAGGGTTTACAGCCCTATGTTGCTCAAGTTAAAGGAAATGAGGGACAAAGATGAACAATAAAAGAAAGTTCATAAAGGAACTAGCAGGTTGGGGCATATATTTTATGTTAAACGTCTTAATGGCAATTATACCTACTATCTTAATGCATATGGTGTTTGCGTTAATGCTTGAGTATGACTTATCCATTCGTGTAACGTACTGGGTATGCTTTATTCTCATGCTACCGATGACATACATTTACTTCACAGATGAAAAGGAGGACACAAACAATGCGAAGAAAGAAATCTAGTGGAACACTAGGAGCGATCATAGCTATAACATTTTTCATTTGCTTCCTAGTAGTATCCGCTGCAATTGGTTCAGTTATACCCGCAGGTCTTGCTTGGATTGTAATGCACTTCGTTTTCGGTGCAAGTGTTACCTACGCAGGAGTATATTGGTTCATCTTCATTCCGATCCTTATGTTAATCCTGTTAGGTTCATTCTTTAATTCACGAGTATAATCCTGGCACAATGGAGCATGTTATAGGTACAAACAGTCTGTAACATGCTCTCTAACATTTAATAAAAGTTTTTTCGAAAAAGGTGTTGACCTTTGGAAAACAACATGGTAAGATGAAGACAAGTTAAAAAAACAAACAAATCGAAGGGAGCCGATCACAATGGCTAAAAGAGAACGTAAAGAAGTAGGCGCAATGGAGCAAGCTGCAAGAAAGTTAGATATCGCACACCAACAACTATTCGGAACTGAGGAGGAAACAAAAATGACTAAGGTAGTAAAATTCGTTCATGTAGAAAGTAAAGAGGAAGCAGTAGTATCAGTGGATAATCAAGGTCTTGTATCAGTAACTCGTGGAACACAAACAACTAACATGGGTAACGCTTACGATTATGACCGAGTAAAAGCAAGCTTTGTGAACTACGGTTGGGAAGAAGCGAAAGTTACAGCAGTTAAAGAAGAAGGCTTACGTGTAGTATCAACAGGATACGATACTTTAACAGGAACAGTACTTACAGGCAACATGGAAATCCCTACAAAGTTTGAAGAGGTAGTTGCTGAGGAAGAAGAAGTATCAGATATCTCTCCTAAGGCACAAAAAGATGTAGACGAATACCTTAAGTTACATGCAGAAAAAGCAAAACTTGAAGCTAAATTGAAAAAGTTAAAACCAAGCATCACAGAATACATGAATAACAATAACATTACTGAAATCAAAGGTACAGAAGGTAAACGTGTAACGTTCCAGGATGCAACTGCTTCGAACTCAACTTCACTTTACACTGACTACTTAGTTAACGATGTTATCTTAGCTCTAGGTGAGCACAAAGACCTTATTAAACAAGCTACAGAGGTTCGTGTTAACGGTAAGAAACTTGAAGGTGTACTTGCTTCGGCTAAACTTGACACTGATGTAGTGAAAGCTGTTAAGGCTACTAAAATTGCTAACCCAGGTACTCCGAAATTCGTAGTAAAAGCTAACTAACACAGGAGGTAACAACAATGGCAGAAGGTTATATTTCTTTATGGATGTTGGAAGGGGAATTACACGACTACTTAAAAGGAAACGCTGCATGTGCTTTTCAAAAGAAAGATGAGTACCATATCGTAAATGTGTTTATTCCTTTAAGTCACATCAAGTCATCGGAAACACACGAAAATAACGATGGTTCTACAGATGCAGAGTTTTGGATTCAAAAACCAGTAGTAATAGAAGCTAAATAACATTAGGGGCTTAACCGCCCCTTAAACTTTGAACCTAAAGTCAACAAGGGGGCGGTAATATGCGTGACGAAGATTTAATGTCAGAAGCCGAATATATGTACATGAACGAAGATCATACTATCGATGAAACTGAAGAAGAGTTAGCATATGCTAAGATTAACGAACTTATAACTGAGTTAGCTATTGTGGGAAGACGTATGAAAGGAACAAACAAGGTCGTACTCGATATACTAGACACAGATACACTTAAGTTTATAGCCTGGGGCGCTTATGCTCAAGGAGACTACAATGAAAAGTACGAACATACAGTAGTTGATATATTCCAAGGTAATGCTCGTTACTTAGATAGACGAAAGAAGCGTCTAACATTAATGGGGTTTATCAGACCATTCGTAGATAGACGTGTAAATGAAATATTTAAATAGGAGTGATCGTATGGGGCTGATTATGACACCTTACCGAGATAAGAACAATAAGCTTATTGCTTTAGATGATAAGGTTGAAATAGAAGATCGTACGTACTATGTAGAAATTAACCCTTTCAGCGGGGTAATCGTTGTAGATGGTGACACAGGGCAAGAAGCTTTACGTAACGTACACAAGCAAGTAAAAATCGTTCAAAGAGGAGATGTCAAATATGAAGACAACAATTGAGGAAAGAAAGCAGTATGCGAAGGATTTAAAGAACGTAATTTGGGAGTTAGGTAAATCATTCCACATGAAGAATAAAGTGTCACCAAACCGTTTATATGCAGGGAAAAATGTAGTTGCACTTATGCAGTACTTCGATGAGTCAGGGAAAGTGATCGAGGGCGTGAAAGCAGACACAGTATTCGGTTGGAAAATAGTCGAAGTAGCTGAACCTGATTACTTAGCAGTAGGCTTAGTGACAGAACAGAACTAAATAACCAGGCGTTGTACCTAACGCCTATTTTTTTTTACCCTTTTAGTCATAATTTTCGATGAATTGCATATATTCTATATCTTTTAAAAAAAGAACAAAAATATTATAGACAAAGTTACAGACTTTTGATACACTGTATTTAACAAGAAAAACACAGTGGAGATGAGGACATGTACAATTCGAAACATGATATACTGTCTGATGCGGAAACAAACGAGCTACTTCTACAAGCACAACAGGGGAACGAAATAGCAACGGAAAAGCTTGTAGAATCGCATGTACGCCTGGTAACTTTTACAGCTAGAAGATACTTTCATCCAGGATACGAAACAGACGATTTCATTCAGCTAGGTATGGTTGGTTTACTAAAAGCGATCAGAGATTACAGTTTTGAAAAGAAAGTAAAGTTTTCTACTTATGTAGTAACAAAGGTAAGCGGGGAAATACAAACCTGGCTAAGAGATCATAGCCACGTAATACGAATACCTAGAGATGTCAGTATAACAATGAGGAAAATACATTCACAAGACCTCCTATACAGCACCGTAGAAGAAATAGCCGCCAAGTTAGATATGGACGACATAGAGTGTATTAAAGAAGCTTTGAATCTTATTGCTAACCCATTAATGTACATAGACATAGATGTTGTTGAAGAAGAGAACACGCAAAAGAAAATGAAGATAATAGATGTTCTTGCAGGAGACGCTAACAGCGAATGGTTATCCGATATGTCATTTGATAGCATCATAAGCTGTCTAGATGAACGAGAACGAACTATCATGGATTTAAAATACCGACACGGGTTGGTAAGTAGAGAAATCGCACCGATTTTTGGGATTACGGGCGTACAAATATCACGCCTGGTACGTAAGTCATTAGTAACATTAAGGGAGCAGTTCGAAAAAGAGAAAATAGTACACTCATAAAAATGTCGAGGAGGAGAAACGATGGGACGTAAAGGTGTAGGTAGAATTAAGAAGGCAAAGGCTTTTAAGTTAACGCAAGAGGAAATCAAGGTATTGATTGCAGCAGCACAGGACGGGTCAGAAGAAGCTGAGGAAAAGTTAATCTTTGGTAACGAACGTTTGGTTTGGAAAGTAGCTACTAAGTATAAAAACAAAGTGGAGTACCCACAGGAAGACATTTACCAAATTGGGGTAATTGGTCTTATGAAAGCTATACGAAGATTCGACCTGGGTTATGAGGTGAATTTCTCAACGTATGCAATTCCTATGATCCAAGGGGAAATTACACGCTTCTTACGTGACGACTACATAGTAAAGATTTCTCGAATCACAAGAGATATGGCTTTCCGAATCCTGAGATATGAGTTAGAAAACGAGAAGCCTGAAGTGATCGTTGAAAAATTAGAGCTTGTAACTGAAGAGCTTCCATATGAACGTGCGTTAAAACGAGTAAGGGAATCAATCGATTTCATTTACAACCATTCTATTAAGAGCACAGATGATGTATTTTTCAACGGTGGTGGCGGAAACGAAGACATCACATTCGGAGAAGTCATTTCAGGGGACGTTAACGGTGACTGGGGCGCTTTAATTGAGCTTAAGGATGCTTTCCATGTCCTGGACGAGAGAGAAATGTCTATCATCCGTATGCGCTACTATCACGATCTAACACAATCCGAAGTGGCAAAGAAAATCGGACTGTCTCAGGTACAAGTATCTCGATTAGAGAAACGTATTTTAGCAACATTAAAAGATGAGTTAACTAAGGAGGACGATACAATGGCACGACCAGGGGATAGAAAAAGAGCGGTAAAGTTATTAAGTGATACAGATATGGAACTAAAGGATATTCATGAGGTGACACTAGTACCTATGGATAGACTAGAGGTACTTGAAAAAAAGTTCCGTGCTACTGAGAAGGAGGTGGACAAGCCTGTAGCTCCTACCAAATCAGTAGCGAATCCGAAGCCTATGGAAAAACCAATTAAAGAGGAGAAGGTGATCGAAGTGGCTGAGAAAAAGAAAACTCCGCAAAGAATTACAAAGGAACAAAGAGCACAAGTGATTGAATTATTGAAAAAAGGTGTATATACTGTTCCTGAAATTGAAGAAAAAACAGGCGTACCTTATGCAAACGTTTGGTACTATGCGAATAAGCTTCGTATCGACATTGTTAAAACAACAGCAGGTATGGAAATACTAGCGGGTATGGATAAAGCTAAAAAGGAACGTCAGGCAGCTAATGCAATGGTACAAGGCGGTAATGTAGGAATCCAAGGGAAAATTACACCTGACTTGGTAGCTCGTGTTGCCAATGCAGAGCAGAAGATTACGGATTCGGCTATTGTATCGACTGCGGTTCCTGGGGGAGCCCAAATGCAGTATACGCCTGATATCGTAACAAGTACTAAAAAAGAAGAACCATATGTTAAACCATTAACTTTAGGCACTGGGATTTCACCTTTGCGTATTAATGCTTCAAAAGAAGATGTAGTTAAACTAACTGAAGAGTTTAACCATCTCCGAGAATCCTATATGGGGGCAAGAATAATTGAAACACCGCCTGCCGAGTCTTCATTTAGTATGAGCGTAGACCTTACAGCGAACGGGAACGCTTTACCTAAGTCTGAAGTTATTGGAAAATTGGAACAATTAATCCGTGTAGTCCAGGAGCTACCGACAGAAAAAGTAAACTTCAATATGAAAGTTAACAACTAGGAGGATCATAATGGAACAGAACGAAAAACAATCACCTAACTATATTGTGTGGGATATTGACGAGGTATCTCAGATATGTACCCCTACAGAATTACAGATGTTAGACAATATTGTCGAGCGTGTCAACATGTTCCGACAGCAACAAGGGAAAACGGAAAACACTCGGTACCTGGTTATAGCGGACAATAAGCCATACTTCCGTCCTTTCTCAGAAATGTTAGCTTTAATCCAGGCATCGGAAGTCCACAAATAAGGACACAATGTACAAAGTTTCGATAAAAAATCGGGACTTTTTTTTTATGTACTGGCAACATTCTCCGCACATACCCATATCATTTAGTAAAGTATTACAAAAACACACTTTCTCACACACCAAGTTAGAGAGTGTTACAAAGTAATACAAACAAAATTGAAAGGTGTGTAAAAGTATGATAACGAATAAAAGCATTAAAATCAGTCCTGTAAGTGAGGGAATATCGGTTGCTTCATTAGATGATGGGTTCGGAGACCTAAAGTTCGATAGCACGGGCACACCGCTACTGATCCCGTCATTCGTAATCCCATTCAAACAAAAGCCCCAAGATGAGTTCTCTAACGGAAGTAAGTTAGAATACCTAGCAGCAAACATCGATAATCAGAAATGGGTGGTCGGCAGCTACGCTATTAAGATGGGAACGAATGTAGATTGGATAGGCGGGGAAAATAAGCACCTTGACAAACGATTCAGTATCCTCTTCAAAACAGCACTAGCTAGAATGGCTAGAGGGTACAGAGAAAACATGTATACTCTAATGATGAACTTACCTATTAAGAACGATACAAAAGAGCGTAGAGACGCATTAACAAAGCTCGTGCAGGATACGCACGAATTAGAAATATCCTACGATGGGAAAGAATTTATCCCTAGATGCATCACAGTAGATAACGTAGTCATTAAGAAGCAGCCTTTTGGAAGCATCTGCGATGTAATGCTAAACGGGGAAGGAGACATTATCGACCATGATTTAGCTAAAGGATTCAATGTAATTGCAGATATCGGAGCAAGAACTCTAAATATTCTGACATTAGATGCGCTAGAAGAGCAGCCTGGGCTTACAACACATAATAACTTCGGAATGTTCCAGGCTTACCAAACTGTAGGTGAGTATTTAGAAACTGAAAAAGGTATCCTGGTACCCGATGGAAAGCTTCCAATGATTATGACGGATAAGGAAATAAAGAATATCAACATCACTCCTCTCATCGACCAGGCATACGAGAACCATGCAAATAGAATTCTAAATGCAATCGATAAGCTACTAATCGACTCATATGGATTCGTAACAAGCATTATATTCACTGGTGGCGGAGCAGAATTATTACGACCATACCTAGAGGAAAGATTTAAGGATAGAGGAATCCATATGATCTTCCTAGACCGCTTCGCTAATGCAAGAGGGCTTCGTAAATACGGTATACGATTAGCTAGAAAGGCAAAGAAGAACATTAGTATTCATGTAGGCGGTAACTCATTTAAAGGGTAGGAGGGAGGTCTTATGCGACAGTCACTGTATCTTAGGGAAACATTAGATGCAGATATCCTGGTAGTAGTTGAGCCCTTACTGAAGCAAGCAAGTTTTGCACACGTCATAAGAGAACTAGTCAGAGATGGTATTAAATACAGGGAATTACAGAAGAGTGGCAAAATGTATGACAAAGTACCACAAAGTAATACTCCTACAAAGCCTTATAAACCAAAGGTTTCAGGCGCAAAGTATGATAATCGCACACAAAGTATTACAAAACCATTAATAAACATCAAACTTGAGAAGAAAGAGGTATCGAATAAGGAGATAGAGAGCAAGTTAGACAGCTTCTAATTTCCCTAATTCCCTTTTTCCTTAATTCCCGACAACAGCTTATTCACCCCCTATTTTCCCAGGATTTTATGAGTCTAGATTCCAGGGGAATTAAGGGTAAATACAGTGGTATCAAGGGTTCGAAAGGGAATTAATCGATCACTCGAAAATCGTGTAAAATTTCTAAAATTTTGTAAAGTTCCTTCATATCGATGTTAATATTTTTCTTCTCCTTAATTTCGTGGAGAACTAAATGATTTATCAATTCCATTTGTTTTTCGTAACGAGTATCGTATTTGTTGTAGTCGTAACCTAAAAACATCTTCGCTTCCTCCTTTATAGTGATTCGTTGAAAGTAGTTTTACCAAACAAAAATAAATTATACGGAGGTTTTTAAAATGGGTGTTATTGTAACTGGCGCTTCTATCTTAGTTATGTGTTCTGCGGGTATTGCACTCTCTACTGTATTTAAATGGTTACACACGTACGAGTATGATATTACTGGCGGTGACAAAGATAAAGGGGATCATAGAGACCGTTTGAATAGTTTATCAAGTCGCCCAAGAAACGCAAAATAAGCAAGTAACTATAAAGGAGGAAGTAAAAATGATTAAACCAAATATTAATTTAGGTGCTCGTAATTTTACCGAAGGTGTAGAGTATATCCCATTTAAAAAGGTTACGGAAACGCAAGCTGAAGATAAGTCGGTTTTTATGGCAACCAATCTAATCGAGGAGGTGGTGCAGGAGGTAGACGGGAAACGAATAAAGAAGGCAAAGAAACTAAAAAAGCTGTTAAAGGTAGCAATGACCGTGCTAGGGGTAAGTCTGAACACTGCACCGAAAGCATTCGCAGCAACAACAGCCATTGCTTCGTCAACACTAACTCCAGGCATGATATTTCAATACGGTTTGGTGGTAGCGGGAATAGCAGTAGCAGTCGGGGTAGTAACATCCATAGTCATGCTGTCAATGGCAGGGACGTACAGAATGTTCGGAAAGAAACAGGAAGCAAACGCATGGAGTCAGGACATAATACGAGGTCTCGTGCAAGTGTTGATAAGTATTCCGAGTGTTTACCTGTTATACTACCTGGCGAAACTTCTATTCGACAACTTAGACTTCTTAAAACTAGCCTTGTAAAATGTGTGAAAATTGCGACAATTCCAGTAGCAGCTATTTCTACCTTCTTCTTTACATCTCTTACAGACCGTGCTTATGCAGCATCGACTAATTCATTCTTCGATGGGCAAGGCGGGAGCATGTTTCAGACTGTAACCAACTTCTTCACAGGGCAAGTACAAAACAGTATACCTGACCCAATACAAAAGATAGTTAACTGGTTCGGGGAATTTACAAAGCTAATCGAGAACTTACCAAAAGCAATCGGGCAAATGTCCGCAGACCTTATGGCATGGATATACCAACTATGTTCCGACCTGATCCTGAAAACTCCGTTATGGTTATTCGATAATGAATGGTTCTTTAACATGTGCCACCTATTCAGTGCAGTAGCTTTAGGAGCAGCAACAGTTCTAACTATTATAGAAGGAATCAAAAGAATGCTATCGGGTGTCAAGGACGGAAGAAAGCCCTTCGTATCTGCACCAATGGAGTTCTCTACAATTATAAAACGTTGGAGTATGGTTGCAGGACTTACAGCAGTTGTTCCGTACGTATTCCAAAGAGCCTTCCAATTTCTAAACTTCCTATCTGAAAAGATTTCTAGTTTGGGCGGAGATACAATGAAAGCTGCCGCCCTCTCCACTAATTTCAGCACCGTTGATGTTATAGCCCTCGTTGCCTTCGATGTTGTCCTTATTAGTACAGTAATCCCGTTATTATGGCAAAATGGTAGACGCTTCTTTGACCTACTCGTACTAGGTGTGGTCACTCCATTAGCACTAGTAGCCTGGGTATTCGATTCATACAGACATCTATTTAACCAATGGTGGTCGAACCTGAAGCACTTATCATTGGTGCAAGTATTCCACTCTTTATTCCTACTAATCATCGGGTGGTTCATCTTCGGTATTCCTACACCAACAGACTTCACAGGTACAGTTATCAAATTAATAGTAGTAATTGGCGGATTCGGACGTATGACGAACCCACCGAACATCATAGCGAAACATCTAGATAATAGAGGAGGGATGGACGCAATCACAGGTAATAAGAAAAAGAATGCAATTACAACAGTAGTGAAGAACTTTGCTTTCTCTAAGAAGGCTGTTCTAAGTCCTGCGGGCTTGCTTAAGAAACTTAAAAAATAGGAGGAATTTCTCATGAGTATGGCTACATTGATTATGGCTTTAAATTTTACGATGCTACTAACGAATGCTACGGTGACTGCGGTACATTCGGTGATGATAATGAAGGAGCTGAAGAATCGTGTGGACTAAATCAAAACATGCCAAAAATCTTTCCAATTACTATTCTAAAGTGGAAGATGTAGGCAATGCTTTTGAACAGATTATGGCAAAGGAAAGTGATTGCGTATTCGGACTACAAATCGGACTACGATCAGGAGTGATGGGTGCAACGCTCATCACCCCTTCTTTCTTAAGAATAGGTGAGCAAAAAGAATGCAGTGAGACAGTCCTGCTTGGCTGTATGGAGGGGCTATCTTATTACGAGGGGTATTTAGTTGAACCAAACTTCCTGCCGCTATATGGGGGCTTTAAAGGCTTCCTATTGAATGCCTTGTCTGAGATGTATTTAGGGGAAGGTGAATATGTAGAAATCCAGTGGCTACTCAGAAAACGATATGATGATTGGAGAACAAATGCAGTGGACAGATATACAAGCTACTTGGACGGTAATGACTACCCGATGGGCTCCAAGTTCGGTAGAGGGTTCCAGGATAAAGTACTGAAGGTTTTGAACAAGATATCGTCCTTTGATATGGCTCGACCATACATCCAGGAAGTAGAAGAGAAGATAGTGGATGAGATATTCCAGTTTCAGTTACGAGTGGTCATTATCTCAGAAGCTCCTGAAGAGGTCAGGAAGCGTATAGAACTTATCCTAAGCCAATATGACTCCCATAATGCACTACGCCTGTACAAACGAAAGCCTAAGGGGTTTAGAGAAGAGTATATGGATTGCTTAATGACTGCGGATACAGAAGGACACATACTTAGCAGAAAAGAGATAGCTTCCTTATTTGGTGGGGACTTTATTATAGAAGATACAGTGCAGACCGAGGTAGAAAATACGATCGTACCGAAAGCGGTAAAAACGGATGGTCTAATTAGTTTACTTCCCGAATACAATAGACCACAGGTGGAGATAGACGAGGGCATTGTAGCAGAGATTGCAGGAGCCTTAAAACGTGTTGGGTTAGTCGCTAAAGCTAGAGTAGAAAATAGTGTAATCACTGCGGGTATCAGGCTCACCGTAGTTCAATGCAGTATTCCTAAAGGCAAAACACTTACTCAACTTACAAATAAGGCAAAGGACATCCAGGCAGCATTAGGCGTAGCATCCCTAAGTATAGAGCAAGGCGACACCCCCGATACGGTGCGCTTTACACTCCCTAATAAAGTGCCTTCTGTTATAGGACTTCGGGAGTTATTAGAAGCTCCCGAGTTCCATAGGTTTGCGAAAGAGCAAGACCTCCCTTTCATTGTCGGGGTAGATGAAATCAATCAGCCTATATACCTATCCTTAAGTAAGCTAGTGCATCTAATGATTGCAGGGACGACTGGCTCGGGTAAGTCGGTGTTTACGAATACACTGATCCTAAGTCTACTCTCCACCTATCCTCCTGAGATGCTGAGATTCTATATGGTTGACCCGAAACTGGTAGAGCTTAGTCACTATAAAGGACTGCCACATGTCGAACACGTAGTTACTGATATGGGTAAAGCCGCAGCTATGCTAAGTAAACTAACAAAAGAAATGGATAGAAGATATTCACAGTTCAGCGAAAATGGAGTAAAGAATATTAAACTATATAATGAAAAGATGGAAAAGAAGATGCCATATATCGTATGTGTAATTGACGAGTACGCAGACTTGCAAGATACAAACCCGGAAGTCGAAGACTATATCACACGACTAGGACAAAAAGCACGGGCAGCAGGTATCCATATGGTAATTGCTACACAGAGACCAAGTTCAGACATTATAAGTGGGCGTATTAAAGCAGTTATACCGAACGCTATCAGTTTCAAGCTAAACGGGAATACAGATTACAAGACCGTCTTTTCAAAAGGTATCGGAAATACAATCTTATTAGGGCAAGGGGATGGAATCATGAAAATAGACGGGTATCCTAAAGAGTTCCAACGGTTCCAGGGAGCAATGGTGAGCCCTGATGAAAAGAAAGAGGAACAATTATTCGAAGACATCCACAAATACTTTTCAGGAGTAGCTGTATTGCCTGTACTAGACAACATTATAGTGCCCGAAGGATTGGTTGAGGACGAAGAAGTAGAAGTGGAATACACGTCTGATAACGAAGCATTAGAGATTCTTAAGGGGGTCATTGCTAAGACAGGAGAGACGAAGACCAGTGTACTCAGGAAGGAAATGGGCATAAAAACAGAGAAGCTTACCGATTTAATGGGTAAGTTGGTTTATGAGGGATGGTTAATTAAGCATCGGTCAAAGGCTAAGGGTTACGAACTCTGCGTTGACGAAATAACCCTGGCACGTTACAAAGGTAAGAAATGAGCTCTTCGGGGCTCATCTTTTTATTTTCTAACCGAAAACAAATTTTTAGTTCTATATTGAATTTTAACCCCATATGCTATATCGTGTGGGAGAGAGCCACAACAAAACAGAAGACACTAGGGAGGAATTACAAATGAAAAACTTAAAACAAAAGGTATTATTAGGTGGAGCTTTAACAGCAGCATTACTAGTAGGAGCAGTTGGCGGAGCGGGCGCAAGCGGCTACTTAAATGACAACACACAGGACTTAGTTAACTTTCAGGCTTGGAGCAATGAACTTACAGCTAAAGTGGTAAGCAAGAACGGTACAATTAAAGAACTAAACAAAGCAGTAGCAGACCTAGAGAAAGCAAACAGTGATCTGAAAGCAGCTAACGGAGAGAAAGACCAGGTAATTGAAAAGTTAAATGGTGAGGTTGCAGCATTCACAGAGCAGGTTAAGAAGTTACAGCAAGACATCGCTAATAAGAACCTTACAATCGATAAGCTTACAGCGTGCATTGCAGAGCTAGAAGGGCAAGTTAAAGGGTTACAGGCTAAGGTGGACGGTCTAGAGAAAATAAATGCAGAACAAGTTGCTACTATAAACAACCTGAAAGAGACACTGAAAGCTACAGAGCAGCAGTTGAAGAATACTCAGGTTATCCTGGCTCAAACGAAGAAGGAGTTAGACGAAGCTAAGAGCGCAGGTCAGGCGAAGGATAAAAAGATCGCAGAGTTAGAAGCTAAATTGAAAGAGTACCATGACGAAGTATCTAAGTTAAAGCCATTACAACAACAGCAGCAAGAGAAAGTAACTAACTCAGAGAAGTAGCATACAGGGTGAGCCCATTCCAGGGTTCACTCTTTTTTAATTTATTTTAGAATTTGTTGTTGACTTTAAGACAGCATGGTTATACAATAAGGTCATGAGTTACAGATGAGTTATAGGAGGTGTACCTATGAAGGCAAAGAAGAGCTTGTGGAACGATACCTTTAAAATCGATATCACGTTTCCTGCTCGGTCTTACACTGACAGGTCTAACGTTGAAGCCTTGGAGTTTACAGGTTCGTTAAAGTCGGCAATACGAATGGTTATGAAGGACTATAGTGATCGTGACTTCACAGCTAATTTTTACACAAGTGATAATGTATGGTTAAAAGAAATAGGAGTATAGGAGGAGTTAATATGAAAACAAAAACAATTATTATCCCAAACAGAAATGAAAGACTGTTCAGAGAGGGTAACCTAACTGAAACGATTACGGTTGAGTGGAAATGCCCTGAATGCGGGGGTGACATGCCTGAACCTAAATTAGAAACGTTAGAGGACTTCGCAGGATGCCCTTATGACGTACATAAATGGGATACACCTTGTAACCATGTCTTACGTTATGATGAACTAAAAGAAGTGAAGGAGGAGAAAGAGAATGAGTAGACCTGAGTTAGATATGATTAGAGACGTTCATAATGGCATTGAGTTATGGTTTACCACAGGTGAAGGGATTGGGGCAGTTACTTACTTCCCTAGCCCTCCTGCAAATATCGACCATGTAGACCTCGAATACTTGCAAGGTCGTTTCCGTAACCTTACTACAAAGAAAGAAGTAATGTTTATTAAAAAGGAATATAAACGCTTGTACGAAGGATTGTTTGGTGAACAGACAGTGGACGAAATCAAATATGTGCAAGTTCCCTTTCAGGTCATGTTGCATTGTGACGGAAAAATTAAATGTGAATGTTGGGTACTGAGTAATAGTAGAATCGATTACGGTGTAGACCTGGAACAACCGATGATGCTTAACGAGTTCCTACATAAAGTAGGTAAGCACTTAACTTCTATGAATTGTAAGTCGCTATTTGAAGAAGCTAAATGGTTTGTAATTGACGATGGCACACAAATTAAACATGTACAACAGTTTCTAAGAGAGAGGGATAGTAAATGAGCTTAGTAGCAGGTTTCTTTGAGAAGCACCGTGTAATGAAAAGAGAGATGAACCGCTTGTTTAACGATAAGAAGTATACGTTAAAAGAGAAAAGGTTCGTACTAGGTACAGTACTAGGATATGTACCGAACTTAACGGATATGACAATATCTGAAATGAAGGAAGTAATTGATTATTTACAGAAGGAGAATTAAAGGGGGAGAATAGCATGAGTACTGAGGGCTATCTTACACCTGAGGATTTTGACATCGCAGAGAAGAATGGAATACATAGGGTTTTAGCGCATAATCGGTTTTATCATAATGGCTTCTCAAAGGAGAGGGCGATCACTCAGCGTGTAAAGAACCAAGGTACGGAGTGGTCGAAATGGAAGGAAGTTGCAGAAAGTAACGGTATATGTTTCGAGACATTTAACACGAGGTTAGAATGTAATTACGAACCTGAACGGGCTGCAACTGAGAAGCCTATGACAAAGATAGAACTAGCCGAGAACATGCGGAAGAAAAAGAAGCGAAAGGTAAGTGACGAGCTTATCCAAAGAGCGAAGGAAAATGGGATAAGCTATAACACCTTATTTTATAGGTTAGTGAAAAGTAAACATAAGTGGTCAGAGGAAGATGCAGTTACCATTCCACCACTAAGTCGTGCGGAAGTATGCAAGCGTGCTAACAGGTTTAGCCCCTTTAGGAACACAGGCGGGCTATTCTTCAAACCTAAAACGAACAAGGGGGTAAAATAATGTACGAGGTTCTAACAACTGGGAAGGTAGCTAAAGAGTTTAAGCGTTTAGGTATTAAGCCTAAGCGTACGTATGGAGGGCTTAGAACACCTTACAGCGTGTATCAAATGACAGAAACAGAATACGAAATTTTAGATCAGGATTCACGAAATTCTAATGATGGTAATTGGAAGGATGCTAGTTGGCGTTGGGCGCAAGGTAGTAACGTCCGTGAAGTCCCTACAGAGGTTATTACAGTTAACGGAGAAACCTTACGTGCCTGGATAAAAGAAGGCGGAGAGAAGGTGGACAAGCCTTACGTATTCGAAACAATCCTGGAATACTTCAGTAAAGTTATGGGTTGCTCTACAGCTAGAAACGTTTGTGCTCTGTCTATACACCTAGCTAAGTACAATGATATGACGCTAGGGCAGTTCTTTACTAAATATCAAGGGTATAAGGAGTGGAAGTAGTAATGGAAGATATTAATGATAAATGGATGTTTAATCGTGCGTGTGACGGTATTTGGAGTGGTGAGAAATTTAACACACGAGAAGAAGCTATTAAAGCAGGACAAGCTGAGTATGCAGGGGATACAAGAGAAATGAAGGATTTCTTCGTAGGTCAGGTTGATGGAAATATTGCTATCAATATTAATACAGACAATATCCTGGATAACATTGCAGAAAGCGTGTATGAGCAGGTCGGGGAAGTATCAGAGGACTACCTGGGTCATGTGGAGCAAGAGGACTTGAATGAATTAGAAAGCGAATTGTCCGAAGTAGTTCTAAAATGGATGAAAAAGCATGGATATGAACCAAACTACTATAAAATTGTAAATACGGAAGCTGTCCCATTTAAGGAGGAAAACTAGTATGCCAAAAGAATATACACAACGAGGTTTCGGTATCTATGACAGTTTAACTGATAACAGAGGTAGCGAAATCCGTATACAACACAGTTCAGCAGCTTCAGATGACTACGTATGGATTTTCTGTAGACGAGAGGAGCTAGACGACTCTCCACATTTAAACGTAGAACAAGCTAAACAGGTGATCGCAGCGCTACAGGAATTTGTAGATACGTATGAGGTAAAAGAAGAGGAGGAGTAGACTTGCCTAAGGAAATTACAGATAGCGGACTATCGATTTATGATGAGTTCTTAGATTGTTACCGTCATACTGTCCGAGTAGATAAAGACCTACAATCTAAGCTTAATAATCTTCGAATTTACTGTAAAAGAGATGGGGCGTTTGCTCCTATGTTCTTATCGGTTTCGCAAGCGAAACAGTTAATAGACGCACTACAGGAGTTTGTGGATGCGTACGAGGAGGAGGAAGAGTGACAAGACCATCAGGCAAGTATTTCTACACGTTAAAATCAGTTCTTACTAAGACTAAGATTGCGAAGATATGTTCACCTGTACCTTTACACGCAGGAGACAGGTTAACCTTTAGAGGAAATGTCTTTGAGGTGTTCATTGTGCAAAATGGTGTACTAATCGTTGCAAACTCAGCTAGTGCTGTTGTAGTAGACGTAATCGAGGAATAACATAAGACCCTATCTATAATTAGGTAGGGTTTTTTTATGCCTATAGCTTGTCTGTAACTTTCTAAAAAATATTTAAAAAAGTTATTGACGGTTAGAAAACAAGATGTTATATTTAAGTTACCAAATAACAAGGAGCTGTTACAAATGAAAACAGATTGGTTGAAATGCAATGAAAGTTCTCGAACACTTAAAGTCGGTGCAGTATTCGTTAAGAAGGACGAAGTTGATCCTGGTATATATCATGCAGTGGATGTAGCGAATGTTAACTGGAATAGCAACGATCCTGAATATGTAATCACTTCAGGAACTGTAGATATTACAGCAGAGTGGATTAAGTGGAAAGAGTTCAATGAAATCTTCCCAAACAACTTTAAATTCCCTGATAACACCGCTACTGTAGAAACTGTAGCTAGATTGTTTTACTTCCATCGTAAGGACTTCCAGGGCATGGTTACAAAGACCAAAAGCAAGGAAGCAGTAGTAGAAGAGCTAACCAATTACGGTATAAGTTTAGAAGTTATTCATTAATTTGGAAAAATCTTAATTATATCGTTGACTAATAGTAAACACCCTGTTACAATGAGTACATAACATGTAAGGAGGGTGTTGGACATGAACCCTATGGAGCTTATAGGCGCAGTGTTTGCAGTCATCGGTATACTAGTAGTGTTCCTCATACTCGCAGCGTTTGCACCTGGATTCCTGATAATCGGAACGATCTTAGCCGCAGGTTTTGCAGGTTGGCATTGGGAAGGTAAACGACAAGAGCGTGAACGTAATAAGAAATAACCACTGAAGGGGGTGACCAGTAATGGAAGCTTTAGAAAACGGTGTTTACGAAATTACTAAGTTGATTGCAGAGTATAAAGCAGGTAAGTAAGTGTTACAGGGGGAGAAGGAAATGGAGTTATCAGCCGAGAAAATACAGAAGGCTAGGCATTATCTAGATTTAGCGGAGAAGCATTTAGCAGAAGGTAATAAGCGAATGGCTGTAGGCTCTCTCGATCATGTGAAAGACCATGTTCGAGGGGCAATCTACATAACGATAGCTGAAATTGAACACGAAGAAGGTGAGTATTGATGATGGTGTGTATTGGCAATCAAAGTCACCACATTCTAAAATTTCTAAACTGGGAAGGTTGCGGTGAGAAATGGGAGCGTGACTTTCCTGACGGGAAGTGCCCCATCTGTAGAGGTAGCCTAGTACCTGAGTCCTTCGTAAGAAAGGATGATGAGTAATGTCAATGAACAAAAAGCTTGCTAAAGACCTAACATTAGGTGGGCTTATAGAATGGGCGATGGACAACCCTCAGGTTGATTTTGATACCCGCATTATGATAGGTGTTGTTAGAAAGGACGAGCCTAAGCTAAACTGTCCACAGAATCAATACCATATTCAGAGATTAACAGTTAGTCCTTATGCAAATGAATTATTCTTAGTAAACGAAAACCAATAAAAAACAATTAAGGGAGAGATTGAAATGGAATTCAAACAATTTAAAAAGGAACTTAAAAAGAACTTTAAAGGCTTAGTACAAGAGGTTGACCATTTATTCGAGGTAGAAGTGGACAAGGATGTAATGTGGGATACTTACTTAAACAGCTTCCCTGAAGGAACTAACGAAATCTTCCGTGAGCGTAGAGAGTTCGATTGCAGCGCTTGCCGAAACTTCATTCGAAACATGGGTAATGTAGTTGTTATCAAAGACAACCAAGTTCACACTATTTGGGACTTCCAAGTAGA
>Ga0256796_1000163_pt1 | contig 31522 bp, 28 predicted proteins | sample MC6MC0947MT_FD_190209 | JGI IMG/M metagenome (GOLD analysis project Ga0256796, IMG submission 190209) | Metatranscriptome of enriched soil aggregate microbial communities from Iowa State University, Ames, United States - MC6-MC0947-MT... | ecosystem: Environmental > Terrestrial > Soil >...
CGACGAGCCGGTGCGCGGCCGCCGCGGCATCCGGCTGCTCGAGCGGTTCGCCGCGATCGGAAGCGCTCACCGCGATCCAGGTCGCGGAGATCAGGATGACCGCCGCGACCAGCCGGCACCACAGCAGCAGCGCGACCATCACTGCGAACGTCGCCAGCAGCGGATTGCCGGGGGAGTGGGCGAAGAGCAGGCCGATGCCGAGCTGCAGCACCGCCACCGTCACCCCTCCTGCCGTCGCCCCCGGCCAGATCGTGCGCCAGTGGATCGTGGTGCCGGTCAGGAAGCGGACGAGCAGGGCGATGGCCGCGGTGTCGATCACGACGATGACGAGCACGGATCCCGCCGACACCGTGCCCCGGATCGTCCCGTTCGGAAGGTCCCAGCCGAGCAGCTCGAGCAGCTGGGTGAGAGCCCACACGCCGAAGACGCTGAGCACGGCGCCCACGATCAGGGCCGCACCGAAGAAGAACGCGCCGAGCGCATCGCGCAGCTTGAGCACCACGAAGCTGCGGGTGTCGAAGGGCAGCCCGAACACGTCGCGAACGGCCCGGCGGGTGAACGTGACGGCTCCGACAGCGGTCCAGATCGCCACGCCGATCGCGATCAGACCCGTGGCCGCGAACGCCGTGCCCGCATTCTGGACGATCTCGCGCACCTGGTCGGGCGCGGCGATGCCGTGCTCGCCGATGATGCCGGGCAGATAGCTGTTCGCGACGGTGATCAGAGCATCCACGGCCGAATCGCTGCCTCCCAGCCAGACGCCCACGGAGGCGAAGCCCACGAAGAGGAGTGCGAACAGCGCGAACAGCCCCTGGTACGCCATGCCCGCCGAGAGCAGGAAGCCGTTCCGTCGCAGGAAGCGCCGCCAGACGCGCACCGGGAACAGCGCGGCGGCTCTGCGGGCGAGAACAGCAGCGCGCCCGGCTGACTGACTCAGTCGGGCGCGCATGGCTGTGCTCTGGTCTATCAGCGGCCGCCGCGCAGGACGGCCTGCTTGACCTCGGCGATGGCCTTGGTGACCTCGATGCCGCGGGGGCACGCCTCGGTGCAGTTGAAGGTCGTGCGGCAGCGCCACACGCCCTCCTTGTCGTTGAGGATGTCCAGGCGCACGTCGGCCGCGTCATCGCGCGAGTCGAAGATGAACCGGTGCGCGTTCACGATCGCGGCAGGACCGAAGTACTGCCCGTCGGTCCAGAACACCGGGCACGACGACGTGCACGCTGCGCACAGGATGCACTTGGTGGTGTCGTCGAAGATCTCGCGGTCGGCGATCGTCTGGATGCGCTCCTTGTCCTTCGGGGGAGCGGAGTTGGCGATCAGGAACGGCTGCACCTCGCGGTAGGAGGCGAAGAACGGCTCCATGTCGACGATGAGGTCCTTCTCCAGCGGCAGGCCCTTGATGGCCTCGACGTAGATCGGCTTCGAGATGTCGAGGTCCTTGATCAGCGTCTTGCAGGCCAGGCGGTTGCGGCCGTTGATGCGCATGGCATCCGATCCGCACACGCCGTGCGCGCACGAGCGGCGGAAGGCCAGGGAGCCGTCGACCTCCCACTTGATCTTGTGCAGGGCGTCCAGCACGCGGTCGGTCGAGTACAGCTCGACGTCGTAGTCCACCCAGTGCGGCTCGGCGTCCTTCTCGGGGTCGAAGCGGCGCACGATGAACGTGACGAGGAAGGACTGCACACCCGAATCGTTTGCAGGAGCCTCTGCGACGGCGTTCGACATGCTCAGTACTTCCTCTCCATCGGCGGGTAGTTCAACTCGCCCTTCTCGTTCTTGGTGAAGACCACGGGCTTCCAGTCCAGCCGGATGTGGTCGGCCGGCGTCGACGAGTGGGGGTCGCCGGTCAGGTACGCCATAGTGTGCTTCATGTAGTTCTCGTCGTCGCGCTTCGGGAAGTCGTCGCGCATGTGACCACCGCGGCTCTCCTCGCGGTTCTGCGCGGCGTAGACGACGACCTCGGCGATGTCGAGCAGGAAGCCCAGCTCGACCGCCTCGAGCAGGTCGGTGTTGAACCGGCGGCCCTTGTCGTCGACGTGCACGTTCTTGTAGCGCTCGCGCAGCTCCTTGATCACGCCCAGGACGTGCTCGAGCGACTCGTGCGTGCGGAACACCTGCGCGCCCTTGTCCATCTCGTCCTGCAGCTTCTTGCGCAGCACGGCGATGCGCTCGTTGCCCTGGTTGTTGCGCAGGCCGTCGACCATGTCCTTGACGAAGCCGGCGGGGTTCTCCGGCAGCGGCACGAACTCGGCGGTCTTCACGTACTCGACGGCGTTGCGTCCTGCGCGCTTGCCGAACACGTTGATGTCCAGCAGCGAGTTGGTGCCGAGGCGGTTGGAGCCGTGCACCGAGACGCACGCGCACTCGCCGGCGGCGTACAGGCCGGGGACGGTGGTGGTGTTGTCCGCGAGGACCTCGGCGTTGTTGTTGGTGGGGATGCCGCCCATCGCGTAGTGCGCGGTCGGCATGACGGGCACCGGCTCGACGACCGGGTCGACGCCCAGGTAGGTGCGGGCGAACTCGGTGATGTCCGGGAGCTTGGTCTCCAGAACCTCGGCGCCCAGGTGGGTGCAGTCCAGCAGCACGTAGTCCTTGTGGGGTCCGGCGCCGCGGCCCTCGAGCACCTCCTGGACCATGCTGCGCGCGACGATGTCGCGGGGGGCGAGGTCCTTGATGGTGGGGGCGTAGCGCTCCATGAAGCGCTCACCTGAGGCGTTGCGCAGGATCGCGCCCTCGCCGCGGGCTCCCTCGGTCAGCAGGATGCCGAGACCGGCGAGACCGGTGGGGTGGAACTGGAAGAACTCCAGGTCCTCCAGCGGCAGGCCCTTGCGCCACACGATGCCGACGCCGTCGCCGGTGAGGGTGTGCGCGTTGGAGGTGGTCTTGAAGATCTTGCCGAAGCCACCGGTCGCGAAGATGATCGCCTTCGAGTGGAAGACGTGCAGGTCGCCGGTGGCCAGGTCGTATGCCACCACGCCGGCGACCTGGGTGGCGCCCGCGTCGTCCTTGACCGTGATCAGGTCGAGCACGTAGAACTCGTTGAAGAAGTTGATGCCGAGCTTGACGCAGTTCTGGAACAGCGTCTGCAGGATCATGTGACCGGTGCGGTCGGCCGCGTAGCAGGCGCGGCGCACGGCCGCCTTGCCGTGCTCGGAGGTGTGGCCGCCGAAGCGGCGCTGGTCGATCTTGCCCTCCGGCGTGCGGTTGAACGGCAGACCCATGTTCTCCAGGTCGATGACCGCGTCGATGGCCTCCTTGGCCAGGATCTCAGCGGCATCCTGGTCGACGAGGTAGTCGCCGCCCTTGACCGTGTCGTAGGTGTGCCACTCCCAGTTGTCCTCCTCGACGTTGGCGAGTGCCGCAGCCATGCCGCCCTGCGCAGCACCCGTGTGCGAGCGCGTGGGGTACAGCTTGGAGATTACCGCGGTGCGGGCGCCGGGCCCGGCCTCGATCGCCGCTCGCATGCCCGCGCCGCCGGCGCCGACGATGACGATGTCGAACTCGTGGTAGTGGATGCCATCGCGGACGACGGACTCGGACGTCTGAGTAGTCACTGTGTGTTCTGCCTTCTCGTCTTACTTGCCCAGGGCCTGGCAGGTCTCCCACATGGCGCCGTTCTCGAGCACGCCGTTGCAGGGGTCGAACGTGAACACCACGAGGGTGCCCAGGATGATCAGGAGCGCCGCGGCCAGGCCGAGGGCCCACACCAGCGCCTTGCGTGCGCCCGCGTGGGTGACGTAGTCGTTCACGATCGTGCGCATGCCGTTGGAGCCGTGGATCAGCGCGAGCCAGAGCATCAGCACGTCCCACCACTGCCAGAAGGGAGTGGCGTACTTGCCGGCGACGAAGGCGAAGTCGATGGCGTGGATGCCGCCGCCGACCATCAGGTTCACGAAGAGGTGACCGAAGATCAGCACGATCAGGAGCACACCGGACCCGCGCATGAACAGCCAGCCGACCTTCTCCAGGTTCATCTTGCGCTGGCGGCGTGCGGCGACGGGGGCGGAAGCGACAGTCTGCGTGGCCATCAGTGAGCCCCTCCGAACGCGAGCATCAGGTGACGAGAGGCGAAGCCGGCCATGAGGACGACCCACACGCCGATGACGATCCAGAACATCTGGCGCTGGTACTTCGCACCCTTGGACCAGAAGTCCACCAGGATGATGCGGAGGCCGTTCATCGCGTGGAACACGATGCCCGCGACCAGCACGATCTCGCCGAAGGTCATGATCGGGATCTTGTAGGTGCCGATGACCGCGTTGTACGCCTCGGGCGAGACGCGGATCAGCGCCGTGTCCAGCACGTGCACCAGCAGGAAGAAGAAGATGGCGACTCCGGTGATGCGGTGCAGCACCCAGGACCACATTCCCTCGCGACCCCGGTACAGGGTTCCGCGAGGAGACTTCGAGGTGGTTTCCGATATCGACGGTGTCAAGCGTGTGCTCGTGGACACGTCGTCCTCCCTGCTCGATCGAGACGTCGGGTCCGTGCATCCGGGCACGCCCGACCTCGACCATCCTATTCCTGTCAGAACGCTGGGTGCGACGAAGGGGACCCTTAGCGCGTCGACAGAGGGGGATCACAGCGGGCCCCGATAGGTTGGTGGGCATGGGGCGAATCGACGACTTCCACGCAGTGATCCCGGCAGGCGGCATCGGCAGCAGGCTGTGGCCGCTGTCCAGGGCCGACGCCCCGAAGTTCCTGCACGACCTGACCGGATCCGGGCACTCGCTGCTGCGCGACACCTGGGATCGGCTTGAGCCTCTCGCGGGTCCCGACCGGATCGCCGTGGTCACGGGTCGTGCGCATCGCGCGGCGGTGGAGGAGCAGCTCCCGGGCATCCCGGACGCCAACGTGCTGCTCGAGTCCGAACCACGCGAGTCCGCGGCCGCGATCGGCCTGGCCGCGGCGGTGCTGCACCGCCGGAACCCGGATGTGATCATCGGCTCGTTCAGCGCCGACCACGTCATCCGCGGCACCCAGGTGTTCGAGTGGGCGGTGCAGCAGGCCGTGCAGGTGGCGCGGCAGGACTACATCGTCACGATCGGCATCCCGCCCACTGAGCCCTCGGTCGGCTTCGGATACATCAAGCGCGCCGAGGAGATCGTCGTCGACGGCGCCCCCGAGGCCACTCTCGTCGAGCGATTCGTCGAGAAGCCCGACCTCGCCACCGCGAAGGAGTACGTCGCGGATCGTGACTACCTGTGGAACGCCGGCATGTTCATCTCCAAGGCGAGTGTCCTGCTGGACGAACTCGCCGTGAACGAGCCCGAGCTGCACGCCGGACTCCTCGAACTCGCCGAGGCGTGGGACGACCGCGACCGCAGGGGACCCGCCGTGGACCGCATCTGGCCGCGGCTGAAGAAGATCGCGATCGACTACGCGGTCGCTGAGCCCGCCGCCGCGCGCGGCCGGCTGGCCGTGATCCCGGGTCATTTCGACTGGGACGACGTCGGCGACTTCGCCTCGCTGACCAAGCTGATCACGCACGGACGCAAGAACGACCTGGCGGTGCTGGGCCCGAAGGCTCGGGTGCTCTCGGACGCGGCCAGCGGCATCCTGGTCAGCCAGACCTCACGGGTGATCAGCCTGGTCGGGGTCAAGGACATCGTGGTGGTGGACACTCCGGATGCCCTGCTGGTCACGACCGTCGAGCACGCGCAGCGCGTGAAGGGCGTCGTGGAGTCGCTCAAGCTCACCGGTCGCGGCGACGTGCTCTGACACCTCCGTGGCTGTCCGCCAAGCGGATCGCGGAGTTCGCATTGCGGATTTGTAACCTTTCGCCAGCACATCCCTGGCGAGTGGTGCGCAGAAGCGTAACCGTGGGTAATTTAGATCGATCCGCGATGTCCGCGGGATAGATCTCAGGGGAGGCAAAGAGTGCCCATCTCTACGACCAAGAAGATGCTCGGGGCGGCCCTCGCCACCGGCGTCATCCTCGCTCTCGCCGGCTGTGGCCAGGCGCCGACTGACACGAAGCCCGGGGACAAGCCCGCCGCCAGCAACTTCAAGCCCTGCATCATCTCGGATGACGGCGGCTGGAACGACCGCTCGTTCAACCAGTCGGCCAAGGAGGGTCTGGACAAGATCGTCAAGGAGCTCGGCGTCAAGTCCGTCGAGCTGCAGTCCGACTCGGCCGACCAGTACGGTCCGAACCTCGAGCAGGCGATCAGCCAGGGTTGCAACTACATCGTCACGGTCGGCTTCAAGCTGTCCGCCGACACCATCAAGTCGGCCAAGGCCAACCCGAAGGTCAACTACGCGATCATCGACGACCTCGCCGATGGCGACAACGACGGCAAGCCAGACGCGCCGAACATCAAGCCCCTGCTGTTCGACACGGTGCAGGCCGCGTACCTCGGCGGATACGCCGCGGCATCCTGGTCGCACGAGGCCGGCGTCGACAAGGTCGGCACCTTCGGCGGTCTGCAGATCCCGCCGGTGACGATCTTCATGGACGGCTTCGTCCAGGGCGTCGCCAAGTACAACGAGGACAAGGGCACCGACGTCAAGTCGGTCGGCTGGGACGCCGACACCCAGAAGGGTCAGATGACCGGCGGCTTCGCGGCCAACGACACCGCCAAGCAGACCGCTCAGTCGATCCTCGACCAGGGCGTCGACGTGCTGCTGCCGGTCGGCGGCCCGATCTACCAGTCGGCTGCCGCTGCCATCACCGCGCAGAACAAGGGCACGCTGCTCATGGGCGTCGACTCCGACCTGGCCGTCTCCGACTCCTCGGTCGCAGACATCACGCTGGTCTCGATCCAGAAGAAGATCGGCGAGGCCGTGTACTCGGCCGTCAAGGACGCTTCCTCCGGCAAGGTCGACACCACGCCCTACATCGGCACGCTGGAGAACGGCGGCGTCGGCCTGTCGTCCTTCCACGACTTCGAGTCGAAGCTGCCGGCAGGCCTCACCGATGAGCTGAAGGCGCTGCAGGAGAAGATCATCTCCGGCGACATCAAGGTCACCTCGGTCTCGTCGCCGAAGGCCTGACGAAACCAACCAGATGCGGCCGGACGGCTGGACCGTCCGGCCGCATCTGTCATGCCACGCAAGTCCTGAGTAGGGTGCAGATATGAAGCTCGAGCTCCGCGGAATCACCAAGCGGTTCGGCAGTCTCGTCGCCAATGACCACATCGATCTGGTGGTCCAGCCCGGGGAGATCCACGCTCTCCTCGGCGAGAACGGCGCAGGCAAGTCGACGCTCATGAACGTCCTGTACGGGCTGTACCAGCCCGATGAGGGTGAGATCCTGCTGGACGACGCCGTCCAGCACTTCGCCGGCCCTGGAGATGCCATGGCAGCCGGCATCGGCATGGTGCACCAGCACTTCATGCTGATCCCCGTGTTCACGGTCGCCGAGAACGTGATGCTCGGTCATGAGCGCACCAGGCGCGCCGGCGGCCTCGACACCGGCATCCTCGACATCGCCGAGGCCAGACAGCACGTCCGCGACGTCGCGGCGCGCTTCGGCTTCGACATCGATCCGGATGCCGTGGTCGAAGACCTCCCCGTGGGCGTGCAGCAGCGGGTCGAGATCATCAAGGCGCTCTCCCGCAACGCCAAGGTGCTCGTCTTCGACGAGCCCACTGCGGTGCTGACCCCGCAGGAGACGGATGAGCTGATGGGCATCATGCGTCAGCTGCGCGATGAGGGCACGGCGATCGTCTTCATCACCCACAAACTGCGCGAGGTGCGCGAGGTGGCCGACCGGATCACCATCGTGCGTCTGGGCAAGATCGTCGGCGACGCGCTGCCGACCGCGTCCAACACCGAGCTCGCCTCGATGATGGTCGGACGCGCCGTGGAGCTGACCGTGCACAAGAACCCGCCGCAGGTGAAGGAATCCGGCGGGCTCGAGGTCCGCGACCTCACCGTCGCGCTGCCCTCCGGCCAGCTGGCCGTGGACGGCGTGAGCTTCGACGTGCGCCCGGGCGAGGTGCTCGCCATCGCCGGCGTGCAGGGCAACGGTCAGACCGAGCTCGTCGAGGCGCTCGTGGGCCTGCAGACCAAGGGCGTCACCGGGTCGGCCACGCTGAACGGCAGCGAGCTGCTCGGCAGCTCGGTGCGCAAGGTGCTCGACGAGGGGGTGGGGTTCGTCCCCGAGGACCGCACGGTCGACGGCCTGGTCGGCTCCTTCTCGGTCGCTGAGAACCTGATGCTCGATCGCTCCTCGGACGGCGCGTTCGTGTCCGGCGGCACCATCAGCCGCAGCCGGCTGGACGAGTTCGCCCGCGACCGCATCACCGAGTACGACATCCGCACCCAGGGTCCGCAGACCCCGGCCGGCGCACTCTCCGGCGGCAACCAGCAGAAGGTGGTCATCGCGCGCGAGTTGAGCCGCGAGCTGACGCTGTTGATCGCATCCCAGCCGACTCGAGGAGTCGACGTCGGCTCCATCGAATTCATCCACAAGCGGATCGTCGAGACCCGCGACTCCGGCATCCCCGTGGTCGTCGTCTCGACCGAGCTCGACGAGGTGGCCGCCCTGGCGGACAAGATCGCGGTGATGTACCGCGGCCGGATCATGGACATCGTCCCGGCCACGACCCCGCGCGACGTGCTCGGCCTGCTGATGGCCGGAGAGAAGGACGCAGCATGAGCGACCAGACCCCCCGTCCCGACCGCGTGCCCTCGGGGCCGACGGCGGCACCCGAGGCCGTCGCGGCGGAGAAGGGCATCAGCTCGGGTGCCGCGGATGCGGCGGCCGCGCAGATCGCGCAGCCCGGACCCGGCGAGCACCCCAAGCAGCCCGAGCCGCGCTCGGCGGTCTTCGTGCGAGAGCTGATGCGCGGCAGCGTCGTGACGACGATCCTCGCGATCGTCGCCGGCTTCGTGATCGGCGGCATCCTGATCGTCGTCACCAACCCCGACGTGCAGGCCGCCGCCGGCTACTTCTTCCAGCGGCCGTCCGACACGTTCGCCGCGATCTGGCAGGCGCTCTCCGGAGGCTACGGGGCACTGTTCCAGGGCTCGATCGTCAACTTCAACGCCACCGACTTCGCCGGCTTCATCATGCCGCTGACGAACACCCTGAAGTTCGCCGCGCCGCTGATCATGGCGGGCCTCGGCGTCGGTCTCGCATTCCGCGTGGGCCTGTTCAACATCGGCGGTCAGGGTCAGATCCTCATCGCGGGCGCGTTCGCGGGCTTCCTGTCCTACCAGCTGCCCTTCGACATGCCCATGTGGCTGCACATCCCGTACTCGATCGTCATCGGCATGATCGGCGGCGCGATCTGGGCGGGCATCGCAGGACTGCTGAAGGCGCGCACTGGTGCGCACGAGGTCATCCTCACGATCATGCTGAACTGGATCGCGCTCTACCTGATCGGATACCTGGTGCGCACACCCGGGCTGCAGAAGCCCGGCTCCAACCAGTCGCAGTCGGTCCCGACGCCGGAGTCCGCGCAGTTCCCGCCGCTGCTCGGACCGCAGTTCCCGGGCCTCACCGTCGGCTTCCTGGTGGCCATCCTCCTCGCCATCGCCGTCTGGTGGCTGATGGAGCGGTCTGGTCTCGGATTCCGGATGCGCGCGGTCGGCGAGAACCCCAGCGCCGCACGCTCCGCCGGCATCAGCGTCGAGCGGATGTACACCTACGCGATGATCTTCGCGGGTGCGCTCGCCGGAGCCGCCGGCATCAACCAGATCAGCACCGCGACGGTGGACGGCTTCGACAGCACCTTCGACTCGGGGATCGGCTTCGATGCGATCACGGTCGCCCTGCTGGGACGCAGCCGCGCCGGCGGCATCTTCGCCGCTGGTCTGCTCTTCGGAGCGCTGAAGGCCGGTTCGTTCGCGATGTCCGGTCAGGGCATCCCGAAGGAGATCGTGGTCGTCGTGCAGTCGATCATCGTGCTGTTCATCGCCGCGCCGCCGCTGGTGCGCTCGATGTTCTTCCTGCCCAAGAGCGAGGCCGAGCGCGCCGCGAAGGCGAAGGCGAAGGCAGACAAGAAGGCCGCCCGCGCGGCTGCGAAGGAGGTGGCGGCATGACCGCGATCGCCGAGGCGCCCGTGGCCCGCACCGTGGTCACGCCCGTCGCCAAGCGACTGCCGATCAGCCTGAGCGTGGCCACCGTGCTGCTGCTCGCGCTGTTCCTGCTCGCCCCGCGTCACGGCACGGCCGTGTTCCGTCTCGACGACGGCACGACCGCGCTGAAGATCCCCGACCAGAGCGTCTCCGCCGACCTGGTGGTCGTGCTGGTCTCGATCCTGCTGGTGCTGCTGAGCGCCTGGTCGTGGATCGCGGCCGTCCGCCGCATCCGAGCCGGCGCATGGGTGCCGATCGTGTTCGCGATCCTCGGCGTGTTCGCCTTCGTCACCTGGGCGGCGGCGGATGCCAACGGCCGGGTACCCGTGGTGAACATGCTCTACGGTGCGATCTCGCTCGCGGTGCCGCTCGCGTTCGGCGCCCTCGGCGGTGTCGTGGGCGAGCGCGCCGGCGTCGTCAACGTCGCGATCGAGGGGCAGCTGCTGCTCGGCGCCTTCCTCGGCGCCGTGTTCGGCACGCTCGCGCACAACCCGCTGTTCGGTCTGGTGGGCGCGATCATCGGCGGCATGCTCGTGGCGTTCGTGCTCGCGGCGTTCGCGATCAAGTATCTGGTGGAGCAGGTGATCGTCGGCGTGGTGCTGAACGTGCTGGTCAGCGGTCTGACCACGTTCCTGTTCACGATCCTGCTGGTCCCCAACTCCGACACCCTGAACACGACGCCGCAGTTCGGCAAGATCAAGATCCCGCTGCTCAGCGAGATCCCCGTGCTCGGCCCGGTGCTCTTCAACCAGAACCTGATCGTGTACCTGCTCTACATCGCGGTGCCGGTCGTGGCCTTCGGCCTGTACCGCACCCGCTGGGGACTGCGGCTGCGCGCGGTCGGCGAGTACCCGCGCGCCGCCGACACGGTCGGCATCAAGGTGAACCCCACCCGGTTCTGGAACCTGATGCTCGCCGGTGCTCTCGCCGGCATCGGCGGTGCGTACTTCACCCTGGTGTCGGTGCCGCACTTCAACCGCGACATGACCAACGGCGCGGGCTTCATCGCCCTGGCCGCCGTCATCTTCGGCCGCTGGGACCCGGTGCGCGCCACGCTGGCCGCGCTCCTGTTCGGCTTCGCGACCAACCTGCAGAACACGTTCGGCGCCATCGGCACGCCGGTCCCCGGCGAGTTCCTGCTGATGCTGCCGTACGTCGTCACGCTGATCGCCGTGGTCGGCTTCGTCGGCCAGATCAAGGCCCCCGCGGCCGACGGCAAGCCGTACATCAAATCCTGACGGCACGCCGTACATCGAGCACACGCCGTACATCGAGCACTGAGGAGCTGTGAAGAAGTCATGACGGACATCGACTGGGACGACCTGCGTCAGGTCGCGACCGAAGCGATGCAGAAGGCGTACGCGCCGTACTCGCGGTACCGGGTGGGCGCTGCGGCGCTCGTCGACGACGGGCGCGTTGTCGCCGGATGCAACGTCGAGAACGCCTCCTACGGTGTCACCCTGTGCGCGGAGTGCGCACTGGTCGGCGATCTGCACATGTCCGGCGGCGGCAAGCTCGTGGCCTTCGTCTGCGTGAACAACGACGGGCAGACCATCATGCCGTGCGGTCGCTGCCGGCAGCTGCTGTCCGAGCACGCGAGCCCGGAGATGCTGCTGGAGACGGTCTCCGGCATCCGCACGATCGACGAGGTGCTGCCCGACCGGTTCGGTCCCGCCGACCTGGAGATCGTCCGATGAGCGTCGAGCCGTTCGACGCCGTCGACGTCATCCGCACCAAGCGCGACGGCGGCGCGGTGGCCGAGGCGCCGCTGCGCTGGATGATCGACGCGTACACCCGCGGCTACGTGTCGGACGCCCAGATGGCGTCGTTCGCGATGGCCGTGCTGCAGCGCGGCATGGAGCGCGACGAGATCCGCGTGATGACCGACGCGATGATCGCGACGGGGGAGCGGATGAGCTTCGCCGACCTCGGCAAGCGCACCGTCGACAAGCACTCCACCGGCGGCGTGGGCGACAAGATCACCCTTCCGCTGGCGCCCCTGGTGGCGTCCTTCGGGGTGGCCGTGCCGCAGCTGAGCGGACGCGGCCTGGGGCACACCGGCGGCACGCTCGACAAGCTCGAGTCGATCCCCGGCTGGCGTGCTGCGCTGAGCAACGAGGAGATGTTCGCCCAGATGAAGGGCGACGTCGGCGCGGTCATCTGCGCGGCAGGCTCCGGCCTCGCTCCGGCGGACAAGAAGCTGTACGCGCTGCGCGACGTCACCGGCACCGTCGAGGCGATCCCGCTGATCGCCTCGAGCATCATGTCGAAGAAGATCGCCGAGGGCACGGATGCCCTGGTGCTGGACGTGAAGTTCGGAAACGGCGCGTTCATGCAGGACATCGACCGCGCCCGCGAGCTCGCCCGCACGATGGTCGCCCTCGGCACGGATTCGGGCGTTGCCACCACGGCACTGCTGACCGACATGAACACCCCGCTGGGCCTCGCGATCGGCAACGCGAACGAAGTGCGCGAATCGGTGGAGGTGCTCGCCGGCGGCGGCCCCGCCGACGTGCGCGAGCTGACGCTCGCCCTGGCCAGGGAGATGCTCGCCCTGGCGGGACAGCCGGATGCCGACGTGGAGAAGGCCCTCGACGACGGACGCGCGATGGACTCCTGGAACGCGATGATCCGCGCGCAGGACGGCGATCCCGACGCGGCGCTGCCCACCGCGCGTGAGACCCATGTGGTCCGTGCCGCCGTCGACGGCGTCGTGACCCGGATGGACGCGCTGCCCTTCGGCATCGCGGCCTGGCGTCTGGGTGCGGGCCGCGCCCGCGCGGAGGACCCGGTGATCCACGCCGCCGGCATCGATCTGGCCGTCAAGCCCGGAGACCGCGTGACGGCGGGGCAGACCCTGTTCACGCTCTCGGCCGACGACGACGCCCGCTTCGCCCGCGCGCTGCAGGCGCTCGACGGCGCCTACGAGGTCGGCCAGTCGGCGCCCGCCCCGCAGCCCATCGTGCGCGAGCGCATCACCGCCTGAACCCCACGGAGAGATCTCGATGACCATCGACCAGAACGGCGATCTGACGGTGCAGGGCCGGTCCCTGCGCGCACTGCCCAAGGTGTCGCTGCACGACCACCTCGACGGGGGCGTGCGCATCGGCACCATCCTCGAACTCGCGGAAGAGGCGGGCGTCACGGCTCCCGCGCCCGATGCCAAGGGCCTGCGGCGCTGGTTCGACCAGCAGTGCGGCACGGGCTCGCTTCCCCAGTATCTGAAGACCTTCGATCTGGTCACCTCGGTGCTGCAGACCGAGCGCGCCCTGACGCGGGTCGCACGGGAGTTCGTCGCCGATCTGGCAGCGGACGGCGTCGTGTACGGCGAGGTGCGCTGGGCCCCTGAGCAGCACCTGACAGGGGGGCTGAGCCTGGACGCCGCCGTGCAGGCGGTGCAGGCCGGCATCGAGCAGGGCGAGGACGACGCGGATGCCGCAGGGCGCAGCATCCGCGTCGGTCAGATCCTCTCCGCCATGCGGCAGGAGGGCCGGGCCCGCGAGATCGCCGAGCTGGCGGTGCGCTTCCGAGAGCGCGGCGTCGTCGCCTTCGATATCGCAGGTCCCGAGGAAGGGTTCCCCGCGTCACGTCACCGCGACGCGTTCGACTACCTCGCATCCGAGTTCATGCCGGTCACGGTGCACGCCGGTGAGGCGGCGGGCCCCGGCTCCATCCGCTCGGCGCTCATCGACGGTCGCGCGGTGCGGCTGGGCCACGGCGTGCGCATCGCGGAGGACCTGCAGATCATCGAGCGCGAGGGCGACGACGTGCAGGTGCAGTTCGGTGACCTGGCTCGCTGGGTGCGCGACCGCGAGATCCCGCTGGAGCTCTCGCCCTCGTCGAACCTGCAGACCGGCGCGATCGCACCGTGGGGCGACGAGTTCGCCGACCACCCCTTCGACCTGCTGTACCAGCTGGGCTTCTCGGTGACGGTCAACACCGACAACCGCACGATGAGCGGCACGTCGCTCACTCGCGAGCTGGCGCTCCTCGCCGACGCGTTCGACTACGACCTGGACGACCTGGAGGAGTTCCAGTTCAACGCCGCTTCCGCCGCGTTCCTGCCCGTCGAGGAGCGCGAGGAGCTGGTGGAGATGATCGGCGAGGGCTTCGAGCGCTGAGCGCGGCATGAGCTCCGTCTTCATCGCAGGCCCCGCCTCCTGGAACCAGCTGGTCGTGCTGGACCGGCTGCCCGAGCCCGTGCCGCACATGCAGTTCGCCGAGGACTCCTGGGAGACCCTCGGCGGCACGAGTGCGGGCAAGGCGCTCAGCCTCACGGCGCTGGGGCGCGAGACGCTGCTGTACGCCGCCACGGCGGACGATGAGCCGGGGCGTCGCGTGCGCGAGGCGCTGGAGCGCGCCGGTGTCGCGTCGCGCTGGGCGGACTCGCCGACCACCGAGCGGCATCTGAACCTGATGACCAGGACGGGGGAGCGGGTCTCGCTCTACCTGTCCGGCGCCGCCGCGACCGACGGCGAGGGCGACGCCGAGATCGAGGCCGAGATGGCCGCCGCCGAGGCGATCGTCCTGGACCTCGCCGCGGAGCCGCTGCGTCTCCTTCCTCTCGCGCGGCGCACCGGCCGCCCGATCTGGGTGGACGTGCACGACTACGACGGCGAGGCGGAGTTCCACCGGCCGTTCCTCGTTGCGGCCGACGCGGTGTTCTGCAACGCCGACCGCCTGGACGATCCCGTCGCCTTCCTGCGGTCGCGCGTCGACGCAGGAGTGACGCTCGCGGTCTGCACGCTCGGTGCGGAGGGCGCCGTCGCAGTCGACGCCCAGGGCGAGGTCCATCGGGTCGCGGCGGTGCCGGTCGAGGTCATCGACACCAACGGCGCCGGTGACGCGTTCCTCGCCGGCGTGTTGGATGCCGTGCTGCACGGCGCGGCGGTCCCCGATGCCCTGGCGGCGGGCGCCCGCTCGGCATCCGCGGTGCTGCGCTCCCGCCACCTGCATCCGCTGCTGGACCCGATCCTGGCCTGAGCCCTGGAGTCCCGGCGTCAGCGCGCGACCCCGGGGTGCGTGCGCAGGTACTCCTCGAACGCCTCGCGCGAGGTGCGCGCAGGCGTGTAGCCGAACTCCTCCTTCAGACGCCGATTGGCCAGCACCGGCCGGTAACGCAGGAAGCGCACCTTCTCCGGGCCGTGCTCGGTGAGCCGGAGGGCGTGCCCGACCGCGAGCGCGGCACCCAGCACCCAGGCGGGGACGCTCAGCATCCGCTTGCCGAGTCGCGCGGCGATCTCCGGCACCGTCATGCGGCCGTCGCCGGCGACGTTGAAGACGCCGGGCGGGCCAGAGGTGGCGGCGCGCACCATGGCAGCTGCGACGTCGTCGACCCACACGAACACGAAGGGCGAGTCGGAGCCGGCCACGCGCAGCAGTCGTGCTCCGTCCCACAGCGCGGTGATCTGGTTGTGCACGGAGGGGCCCAGGATCGTCCCGATCCGGAAGACCACCTGCTCGAGCTCGGGATGCTCGTCCCGCGCCTCCGCGAGCATCTCCTCCACGATCCGCTTGTGCCGGGAGTAGGGGAACTCGTCGTTGCCGCGCACGGGGTCGCGCTCGTCGAGCCACTCCGGGCTGTCCGCGTGATATCCGTAGGCCGCACCCGAGCTGGAGACCACGAGGCGGCGCACGCCGGAGTCGAGGCACGCGTCCAGCACGTTCCGGCTGCCCTCGACGTCGACGCGGTGCTCCAGGGCGACGTCGCGCCCGGGGTTCACGATGGCGGCGAGGTGCACGACCGTGTCGATGCGGTGCCGCCGCAGCACGGGTGCGATGCCCGCGGCATCCGTCACGTCGACGCGCTCGGAGATCACGCCGGGGACGGCGGAGTCGCGCAGGTCGCCGCTGACGACGACCTCCACCGACGGATGCTGCGCGAGCAGCGCCGTGACGTGAGAGCCGAGGAATCCGGACCCGCCGGTGACCAGCACCCGGCTCACGCGGCGGCCGCCTCTGCGGCATCCGATTCGGCGGCGCGCCGGGAGGCGTCGCCGCGCGCTGACCCTGTGCGGCGCCTGGTGTGCATGGCCCAGAGCCCTGCCAGCGCCAGCCCGGCGATGATGTCCCACACGCCCCACCAGCCCGCGACCACCGCCATGCCCCCGAGCCCGTCGAAGAACGCGAAGATCAGTCCCAGACCGAGTCCGGAGTTGCGGATGCCTACCTCGAAGGTCATGGCCTTGCGCTCGGGCGTGCCGAGGCCCCCGATCGCGGCGGTGGAGTAGCCGATCGCCAGCGCCACCGCGTCGTGGATCGCCACGACGATCAGCACGGTGCCGATCACGCTGAGGAACACCGCCCAGTTGCCCGCGAGCGCTCCGACGATGAAGCCCACCAGCGCGATCAGGCTGAACCAGCGCACGAACGGCTGCACGCGCTGCGCGAATCGCGGCAGGCGTGCACGCAGCAGCAGTCCGGCCACGAACGGCAGGCCGATGATCAGCACGATCTCCAGCAGCATCTTCCACGGGTCGAGGGCCACGGCATGCAGCAGGGTGCGGGCGGTCGGATGCAGCGAGCCCCAGAAGGCGATGCTGAGCGGCATCGCCACGATGTAGATCAGATTCCCGACCGCGGTCAGCGACACCGACAGCGCCACGTTGCCACCGGAGCGGTGCGTGAGCACCTGCGAGATGTTCCCGGGCGGGCAGCAAGCCACCAGGATCATGCCGAGCGCCATCGACGCGCTCACCGGCAGGATCAGCGTCAGCCCGAACGTCACGGCCGGCAGCACCAGCAGCTGCGCGAGGATCGCGATCACGAACGGCCGCGGATGCCGCAGCACCACCCGGAAGTCGGACGGCTTGGTGTCCAGGGCGATGCCGAACATGATCAGCCCGAGCACGATGTTCAGGATGAGCAGCGTGCCTGGCGTGAAGTTGAGGGTGAGCTGGTCGAAGTCCATCACGCCTCCAGGCGGCGGGTGGCGGCGCGCACCGCGGAGCGGTAGGCGTCCTTGTTGACGTAGTACGACATCCGTGCCAGACCGAGGTAGCGGTAGCCGCCGGTGGTGTCCGGCCAGGGCTGCCCTCCCACGCGGGCGCGGAAGGCCGCGGCACGCTCCTCGTCCGCCGCGAGGTAGGCGGCGAGCATCCGTGCCTGCTCGAACCTGCCCTGCCATCCGATGCCGGATGCCTCGATCATGCCGATGACGTACAGCCCGTTGAAGGAGGGGGGAAAGACGTTCAGGAAGAGCTTCGGTGAGGCCTGCTCCCAGTGCAGATGCTCGCGGTCGACGAACGGGTAGTCCAGCGTGTACCCGGTGGCGAGCAGGATCAGGTCGTACTCGCCGGAGGAGCCGTCGCGGAAGTGCACCGTGCGCCCGTCGAAGCGGTCGACGTCGGCTCGGACGCGCAGGTCCCCCTGCCCGAGGTGGTTCAGCACCAGGGTGTTCACGATCGGGTGCGACTCGTAGATGCGGTAGTCGGGTTTCGGGAATCCGAACCGGACAGGATCGCCGGTGAAGGCCTTCAGCACCCGCGTGTCGATGAACTGCTTGAGCCGCGCCGGAAGCGGGCGGCCCTGGTTGAGCGTGTCACTGGGCCTGCCGAAGAGGTACCGCGGCACGAAGTAGTAGCCGCGGCGAACGCTCATCTCGACGGATGCCGCGTGGTGCACGGCATCCACGGCGATGTCGCAGCCGGAGTTGCCCGCGCCGATGATCAGCACACGCTTCCCGGCCAGCTGCCCGGCGCGCTTGTAGGCGCTGGTGTGCATGATCTCGCCCGTGAAATCCCCGGGGAACGCGGGGATGTGCGGCTCGGCGAGCGTGCCGTTGGCGAGGATGACGCCGTCGTAGCGGCGTGGCTCGAGCCCCTCGGCGTGCAGCATCCACCCGCCGTCGGCGCCGTGCTCGACCCGGGCGACCCTGGTGTCGAAGCGGAACAGGTCGCGCAGCCCGAACGCATCCGCGAAGGAGTCGAAGTACGTCTTCAGCGCGCGATGGCCGGGGTAGTCGACGTCCGAGTCCATCGGGAACTCGGCGAACTCGGTGGTCGTGCGCGAGGAGATCAGATGCGCGGACTCGTACATCGTGCTGCGGGGGTTGTCGATGTCCCAGAGCCCACCGACACCGGAGGACGCCTCGTAGCCCTCGACGTCGATGCAGCGCAGCTGCAGGGCCCGGGCGGCGGACAGCCCGGAGGGACCGGCGCCGATGACGGCGTATCGCTTCATTTCACTCCCGCACGGCGTCGTGCTCGATCGATGTTCCCCCCCCGGTTCCTTGATCGTAGCGGGGGGAGAGCGCTTCCTGGAACTGGGGATCAGGCGATCAGAGACGCGGTCGCACGCCCCAGCACGACGAGCGTCCCCGCCCATGCGCACAGCAGCATCACCCGTCGCGCCAGTGCCAGCGGCACCCGCCGTGCGGCGAATGCCCCCAGGATCATCCCTCCTGCCGTGCAGGCGGCGAGGACCGCCAGATCGGGAAGCGGCGTAGCTGGCAGTCCGCGCAGGGCCACCGAAACCGCGCCGTAGCCGAGGAAGACGATCTGCGCGCTCGCCGCGAAGCGCCGCTGCGGCCAGTCGTCGCCCAGCGCGAAGGATGCGAGCGCGGGTCCGGAGAGCCCGCTGGAGGCGTACATGAAGCCCGCCAGCGCACCTGCGCCGATCGCCCCGGGGCGTCCGCGCACGTGACGCGCGACGGGACCGAGCCACTGGACGCTGAGCGCCAGCACGCCCATCGCGCCGATGAGGAGGAGCAGCGCCGTCTGCGGGAGCGCTGCGGCCGTCAGCGCGCCGAGGGGAGCGGCGACCAGCCCCGCTCCCAGCAGCCACAGCGTTCGTGGCCAGTCCACGTCCCGCCACGCGCTCGGCGCGGCGAACAGCGACGCGATCACGGCCAGCAGCACCGCGATCGTCACGCCCTCGACGGGCCCGTAGACGAGCACGATCGGCCCGATCAGGACGAGGACGAAAGCCAGTCCCGTGACGCGCTGGATGACGGCCGCGACGATCGTCACGAGCGCGGTGAGCACGAGCATGGGACTCCCTGAGGGCGCGGGGCGGCGCGCCCTCAGCGAGCCTAGACGGTTCCCGCGACGGCCGCCGCGCGGTCGGCGAAGGCGTCCCGGACTGCCGGGAGGAGCGGATGCTGCTCCTCCAGCCCTGTCACCTCGAGGGCGAGCAGCCCGGGGTCCTCTGTGCGCAGACGCCGCTGAAGCTCGACCGACTGCTCGTCGGCGGGATCGTCGAAGGCGAGGGCCGCGGCGATCGCGACCAGCAGCGCCTCCGCACTCAGCCCCGCCTCGACGGCCTCCGACGCCGGGCCGATGAACCGCTCGTGGCGGGAGAGCTTCCGCAGCGGCTGCCGGCCCACCCGCCAGACGGTGTCGGGCAGGGCAGGGTTGGCGAAGCGGCGCAGGATCGTCGCGCGATACTCGGCGAGCTCGGCGGGATCCAGGCCGTGCTTGACAGCCAGCAGCGCCGAGGTCTCCTCGAGCGCCGCGGCCACCGCCGTGCTGATCGCGTCGTCGGCCAGGGCATCGGCGATGCGCTCGTAACCCGCTTGCGCGCCGAGGTACGCGGTCGCGGCGTGCCCTGTGTTCACGGTGAACAGCTTGCGCTCGATGTAGGGCGCGAGATCGTCGACGAAATGCGCTCCGGGGATGCGGGGCGGATTCCCGCCGAACGGGCCGCGCTCGATCGCCCACTCGAAGAAGGGCTCCACGGTCACGTCGATCCCGGCGCCCTCCGGCTGCCCGGGCACGATGCGGTCGACGGCGGTGTTCGCGAACACCGCCCGGCCGGCGAGGGCCCCCCAGTCCTCGCCGGCACGCGCGATGATCTCCTGCCTCAGCAGGTCGGTGGCGCCGATCGCGTTCTCGCACGCCATCACCTGCAAGGGAGCCGCCTGCGCGTCCCGGCGCCGCAGCGCGTCGAGGATGGGCGCGGCGACGAACCGCAGCACGGTGGGCCCGACCGCGGTGGTCACGACATCGGCATCCGCGATCTCGGCGATCAGACCCTCCGGGTCCTCGGCGCTGTTGATCGCACGGAAGCCGGTGACCACGGTGTCGGCGCCGCCGTCGCCCACCTCGTGCACCGTGTACTCGTCGGCCGCGTTGATCGCGTCGACCAGGGCGGCGGCGACGTCGGAGAACACCAGCTTGTACCCGCCCTGGTGCAGCAGCAGGCCTACGAAGCCCCGGCCGATGTTGCCGGCGCCGAAGTGGACGGCCTTCATGCCTCGTTCACCGCCGACAGCAGCGCGAAGAGCTCCTCGGGCGTCGCCGCGGCGTTGAGCGCTGCCACGTCGTCATCGTCGGAGAACAGCTCGGCGATGCTGGAGAGGATCTGCAGGTGCGCACCGTCCTTGCCCGCGATGCCGATCACGAACGTGGCGCGGTCGCCGTCCCAGTCCACGCCGCCGTCGTAGCGGACCACGCTGAGCGCCGAGCCGAGCACGGCGTCCTTCGCCTCGTTGGTGCCGTGCGGGATCGCCAGTCCGTTGCCCATGAAGGTCGACACCGACTTCTCGCGGTCGTGCATGGCCTGAAGGTAGTCGGGAGTGACGGCACCCGCGGTCACCAGCACGTCTGCGGCCTCCTTCAGCGCCTCGTCGCGGGTCGCGGATCCGGAATGGATGCGCACGCGGTCGGGGGTGAGGACGCCGGAGGACGGCGCCTCGGCCGCGACCTGCTCCTCGGATGCCGCGGGTGCGGCGCCCTGGTTCTGCAGCAGGGTCACGACGTCGTCGTACACCGGGGAGTTCATGAAGTTGTCCACGGACAGGTGCTCGGATGCCGGGGACTGCGCCTTCGCGCGATCCGTGAGCTGCTGCTGCGTGATGACCAGGTCGGCGGTGCCGTCGAGGTTCGCGATCGCCGCGTTGGTGACCGTGACCCCGGGGATGCCCGCCTTCTTGATCTTGTTGCGCAGCACGCTCGCGCCCATCGCCGACGATCCCATGCCCGCGTCGCAGGCGAACACGATGCTCGCGATGGGACGGGTCGTCACCGTGGTGCCCGCGCCGGCGAGCGAGCCCAGGACGCTCGACTTCTTGCCCTTGTTGGCCTCGGTCTGCGCGACGGCGGCCGCGAACGCGTCCTCCTTGGCGAGGTCCTTCCTGCGGCTGGCCCGCAGGATCAGGCCGGCGATCAGGAAGGTCACGGCGGCCGAGAGGACGACGGACAGGATCACGCCGACGTAGTCGGTGCGATAGGTCTGGCCGAGCACCGCGATGATGCTTCCCGGCGCCGCGGGGGCGATGAGTCCGGTGTGGAACAGCATGTTCGTAGTGACGCCGGTCATTCCGCCGGCGATCAGGGCCAGGATCAGCACGGGCTTCATCAGGGCGAACGGGAAGTACACCTCGTGGATGCCGCCGAAGAACTGGATGACGGCGGCGCCGGGAGCCGAGGCCTTCGCAGCTCCCAGGCCGAACAGCGCGAACGCGAGGAGCAGGCCGATGCCGGGGCCGGGGTTGGCCTCGAGCAGGAACAGGATCGACTTGCCGCTGTCGGTCGCCTGCTGCGTGCCCAGTGGCGTGAGCACGCCGTGGTTGATCGCGTTGTTCAGGAAGAACACCTTGGCGGGCTCGATGATGATGCTCGTCAGGGGGAGCAGGTTGGTGGCGACGAGCCAGTTCACGGCCGCGGAGAGCACGTTCATGATGCCGTTGACCAGCCAGGCCACCGGATAGAAGCCGACGACGGCCATCACGAAGCCCCAGATGCCGGCCGAGAACATGTTCACGAGCATCTCGAAGCCGGCCTTGATCCGGCCCTCCCACAGGCCGTCGAGCCACTTCATGGTGTAGGCGGCCAGCGGGCCCATGATCATCGCGCCGATGAACATGTGCACCTGCCCCAGCGCCCGGAACGTGTCGGCGGTGTTGCCCGCGTCCACCCAGGCGTGCAGATCGGCGGCGTTCACCTGAGCGATCAGGTAGTCGGATCCGGCGATGGCGCCCATCACGGCGATCGCCGCGACCACTCCGCCGCGGACCTTGTAGACCAGCGTGCCGCCCGTGTAGGCGATGACGATGGGCAGCAGGTAGTGGATCATCGGGCCGACCAGCTCGGCCAGCTGCGCGTTGGGAGTCCATCCGGCGGGGATGAAGAAGGCGGTGATGATGCCCCACGCGATCAGGGCGGGGATGTTCGGCATGATCATGCCGGACAGGAACGTGCCGAATCGCTGCACGCCCACGCGGATGCCGCCACGTGTGGCGGGTGACGTCGTCGTCATGGTCTTCTCTTTCTGATGCGGGGTAGGGGGAAGGGGTCAGTGCTGTGCGGCGTCGAGCGCTGCGGCGCGGGCGCCGGCGGCGTCGTCCGCCAGGAGTGCGGAGGCCGCGATGCGGCGCGCGTCCTCGAGGGTGTGCTGCGAGATCGAGCGGCGCACGTCGGAGAGCGCGGACGGCGCCATGGACAGGCTCGTGGCTCCCAGGCCGACGAGCACCACGGCCAGCAGCGGATCCGCGGCGGCCTCGCCGCAGATGCCGACGGGCTTGCCCAGGCGGGTGCCGGCGTCACCGACCTCGCGGACGAGGCGCAGCACCGCGGGGTGCCAGGGGTCCTGGAACCCCGCCACGGAACCGAGCAGCCGATCGGCGGCCATCGTGTACTGGGTGAGGTCGTTGGTGCCGATGGAGGCGAAGTCCGCGTGCGCGAGGACCCGGTCGGCCAGGAGCGCGCTCGCCGGCACCTCCACCATCACCCCCGCGGTCTTCAGGCCGTACTCCTTGGCCAGCGAGGTGAAGTATGCGGTCTCCTCGACGGTGGTCACCATGGGCGCCATCACCCAGAGGTCGGCCGCGGTCGCGGCATCCGCTTCGGCGAGCGCCGTCAGCTGCTCGCGCAGGATGTCCTCGCTGGCGCGCAGCGCCCGGAGTCCGCGCAGGCCCAGGGCCGGGTTCTCCTCGTGCGCGTCGTTGAGGAACGCCAGTGGCTTGTCGGCACCGGCATCCAGCAGCCGCACCACGACCTTCCGGCCCTCGAAGGCGCTCAGCAGCTCGACGTACGCGGCGCGCTGCTGCTCGATGGTCGGGGCCTGCGAGGCCCCGAGGAAGAGGAACTCGGTGCGGAACAGCCCCACGCCCTCCGCGCCGCGCGCCACGGCGTCGGCGGCGTCGGCCGGCTTGCCGAGATTGGCCAGCAGGCTGATCGGCGTGCCGTCGGCGAGAGCACCCGGGCCGGCGGGCGTGGCGTCCTCGGCGGCGCGCGAGGCGATGCGTTCGGCGACCGCGGTGAGCTCCTCGGAGGTGGGGGAGTCGTTCACGGTGCCGGCCGCCGCATCGACGATGACCGTCGTGCCGTCGGCGAGAGCAGCCGCATCCGCAGCGCCGACGACCGCGACGATGCCCTTCTCCCTGGCCAGGATGGCGGTGTGCGATGTCGGGCCGCCGTCGGAGGTGACCAGTGCCAGCACCTGGTCCAGCTTCAACAGCGCCGTGTCGGCGGGGGCGAGATCGCGCGCGACCAGGACGAACGGGTGTCCGGGGTCGGGCACGCCGGGAGCTGCGACGCCCTGCAGGCGGGCCAGCACGCGCTGCGCGATGTCGTCCAGGTCAGCGGCGCGCTCGCCGAGGTATCCGCCCACGGCCTCGAGCGTCGCGCGGAACCCCGCGAACGCGTCGTGCACGGCCCACTCCGCGGTGGCTCCCTCGTCGATGCGCGCATCGACCTCGTCGGTCAGCGTCGGGTCCTCGGCGATCATCGCCTGGGCCTCGAGCACGTCCTGGGCGGCGCCGCCGGCGGCATCCGCTCGCTGCTGCAGATCCGCGGCGACGGCGGTCATGGCCTCGCGGGCGCGCACGCGCTCGGCGTCGGCCCCGCGGGCGCTGGTCTCGTGAGCGGGCTCGGGCAGGGCCGGCGCCATGCGCACGACGGGACCCGTCGCGATGCCCTGACCGATGCCGACTCCGCGCAGGATGCTCATGCGGCCTCGTCGTGGTCGGTGGTGAGCACCTCGACGAGCGAGTCCAGCACGGCCTCGGCGTTGTCTCCGTCGGCGCTGAGCATCACGTGGTCGCCGAAGTCGATGCCCAGCGCGACCACGGCCAGGATGCTGGCGGCGTTGACGGGCTTGCCGGAGTCCTTCGCGATCGTCACGGGGATGCCGGACTCCTTCGCCGCCTGCGCGAACAGCTTGGCGGGGCGGGCGTGCAGCCCGTGCGAGGAGCCGACCCGGACGGTGCGGGAGATGGCGGTCATGGTCATTCCTTCCGGTCGTGCGGCGCGTCCATCGCGTCGCAAACGAGGCGCAGCGTGCGGCTGCCGTCGATGTCGGTGAACGCGTCGGCGGGGAGCACGACGACGCGGGAGGCGGCGGGGAGGGCGGCGCGGATGCCGTCGGCCTGCGCGGCAAGATGCGGGCCGACCAGCACGAGGTCGACGCCGACGGCCGTGAGCGCGGTGCGCTCCGTGCCGGCCTCGGTGCTCCAGTCCAGGCCCGAAGCGGATGCCGCGCGCGCGAGGCGCTGGGCCACGAACGTGCTCGACGCTCCGGCGCCGCACACCACGAGAATCCGCATCGATCTCCCTCTCCATCCGCTTGCCCCAGTCTCGTCCTCGCTCTCAGCGCTCTTCCAGCAACGTTGCTTCCGCCCCCGCGGAACACCGGTTTCCGCCCCCGGCCGTTCACCGGCTGGCATCATGGAGGCGCAGGGACCATCTCGGCGAGAAAGGCGGGCGGATGTCGCGGCAGCGTCAGGATCAGCTGCTCGCCGTGCTCCGGCGGGAGGACTCCTGGGCGACGGCGGCGAGCCTGGCCGACCAGCTCGGCGTCACACCGCGCAGCATCCGCTCCTACGTCGCAGCTCTGAACGCGCGCACCGCCGGCGCCGTGGACTCCGGGCCCGCGGGCTATCGGGCCGGTGCGGGGGCCGCCGCGGCGGCGGGTACACCCGATGCGCAGGGCACGCCGCGCGCCCGCCTGCACCGGCTGATCCGCACCCTCGTCGACGAGGCCGACGGCATCGACGTCTACGACACCGCCCTGGCGCTGCACGTGAGCGAGACGACGCTGGAGAACGATCTGGGAAGGGTCCGCGCACTCCTGGAGGGAGGGCGCGTCGCTCTGGAGCGCGACCGGGATCGGGTGCGGCTGCGCGGCGACGAGCAGTCCCTCAGGCGCCTGCTCAGCAGGCTGGCCCAGGACGAGATGGATGCCGGCCCGCTGCGCCCGGAGGCGCTGCAGCGGGCACTCGCCCCCGAGGCCGTGCCGGCCGCCGCGATCGGGCCCTTCAAATCCGCGCTCGTGCGCGAGCTCGGCGATTTGGGGTACTACGTGAACGAGCTGGCGATCAGCGACGTGCTGCTGCACATCACGATCGCCGCCGAACGCGTCGCGGCGGGCCGCGCTCTCGCCGAGCGCACCGACTCGGCCTCGGCGGCGGTGCGGGTGGTCGGATCCGCGATCGCGAGGCTCGCGGACCAGCACTTCGGCGTTGCGCTGGGTGACGGGGATCGCGAGCACCTCGCCAACCTGGTCCTCACCCGCGTCGTGGCACCGGGCGAGCAGCCAGCCGCCGACGCGGCGCGGATCGTCGACGCCGAGGTGGTGCAGGCCGTCCGCGCGGAGATCGAGCAGGCCGCCCGTGACTACCAGGTGGACCTGGTCGATGAGGCGTTCATCGTGCGCCTCGCCCTGCACGTGCAGAACCTGCTGCACCGGGCGCAGGAGAGCGCCTGGACCCGCAACCCGCTCACGCAGTCGCTGAAGTCGTCCTACCCGATGATCTTCGACGTCGCGGTTTCCATCGCCAGCGGACTGCACGACAGGCTGGGCGTGCCCCTGCAGGAGGACGAGATCGCGTACATCGCGATGCACGTCGGCGGACGGCTGGAGCGCAGCCGGGCCGCGGACACCATCCTCACCGCCACGATCGTCTGCCCCGGCTACCGCGAGCTGCAGGAGCTGCTGCACTCCAGCGTGGATCGCTCACTGGGGAGGCTGATCGAGGTGCTCCGGGTGGACACCAGCATGGACCCCGACTGGTCGGGCATCGACACCGACCTGGTGCTCAGCACGATCCCCGCGGCGGGGACGGATGAGCGGGTGGTGCGCATCACGCCGTTCCTCGCCGAGACGGACATCGAGCGCGTGCAGCAGGCCGCCGCGCGCATCCGCCGGGCGCGCAGGCTCAGCCGCCTGCGGGAGGAGCTGCAGCGGTACTTCTCCGCAGACGCGTTCCTCTCCCCGGTGCCGGATGCCGGCGAGGAGACGATCATCCGGATGCTGGGAGGCATGCTCACAGCCGCGGGCCTGATCGGCGAGGACTACATCTCGGGCACGATCGAGCGGGAGCGGATGTCGTCGACGGCGTTCACAGACGCGCTGGCCGTCCCGCATGCGCTGCAGATGACCGCGCGTCGCACGGCCATCGCGATCGGAATCGCCGACGGCTCGGTCGCGTGGGGAGCGGGGCGGGTGCAGGTCGTCGCGCTCGCCGCGTTCAGCGAGGACGACAGGGACGCGTTCCAGACCGTCTTCGAGCAGCTCGTCGAGGTGTTCAGCGAACGGGAGAGCGTGCAGCGCATCGTCCGGCGCGCGACTGGATTCGACGCGTTCCTCGACGAGCTGGTCGCCGTCATCGACGGCTGAGCACGGCCTCCAGCGCGTCGAGCAGCGCCGGCGCCTCCGGGGAGTCGGCCACCTCGAAGGTGATCTCGTCCCCGGAGGCGATCGCCAGGTCCATCACGGCCAGCACGCTGGTCAGGTCGGCGGTCTCCCCGGAGCGGGTGGTGACCCGGACCGGGGACAGGTGCGACTGCGCCAGGCGGGCGAGCTCGGCGACGGGGCGTGCATGGGCGCCGTCGTCGACGCCGACCACGACCCGCCGGCGCAGGACGGTCATCCCCGCTCCGCGAGCAGCTCCCGCACCGTCGCCTCCAGCTCGGCAACGGCGGCGGCCGCATCGGAGGCGGAACCGGCCTTGGCGTCGATGTAGATCTTCAGCTTGGGCTCGGTGCCGCTGGGACGGACCACCACGCGCGAGCCGTCGGCGAGCCGGTAGCGCAGCACGTCACCGGCGGGCACGCCGGCTCCGCCGCGCGCGAGGTCCTCGGCGGTCGCGACGGCCCTGGTGCCGAAGGATGCCGGCGGCTGGGCCCGCAGGGATGTCATGGTGTTCGCGATGATCGTCAGGTCGTCCACGCGCACCGATACCTGACCACTGGCGAAGTGACCGATCTCGGAGCCCAGCTCCTCGAGGAGCCCGGCGATCGTGACACCGCGCACGCGGGCGTCGGCGGCGAGGCCCAGCAGCGCGACGGCGGCCGAGATGCCGTCCTTGTCGCGCACGGTGCCCGGGTTCACCAGGTAGCCGAGGGCCTCCTCGAAGCCGAACACCATGCCGGGTGCTCGGGAGATCCACTTGAAACCGGTGAGCGTCTCGTGGAAGTCCAGGCCGTACGCCTCGGCGATCGCGCCGAGGCCGGGGGAGGACACCAGAGAGCAGGCCAGGGAGGCACCTGGCGCGCTCTGCGCAGCCTTCGCCGCGCGCCAGCCCAGCAGCAGGCCGACCTCGTTGCCGGTCAGGCGGCGCCAGCCGCCCTCGGCGCCCTCGTCGGGGATCGCCACCGCGAGGCGGTCGGCATCCGGATCGTTGGCGATGATGAACTCGGCGTCCACCGCACGGGCCCGGGCGAAGGAGAGGTCCATCGCGCCCGGCTCCTCGGGGTTCGGGAAGGACACCGTGCGGAACGTCGGGTCGGGGTCGCGCTGCTCGTCGACGACGCGCGGCGCCGGGTAGCCGGCGGCCTTGACGACGCGCGAGAAGGTCTCCCAGCCCACGCCGTGCATCGCGGTGTACACCCAGCGCATCTCCTGCACGCCGAACGGGGCGTGCGCGACGGCCGCGGTCGCGGCGACGTAGGCGTCCACGACGTCCTCGCCCGCCACTTCGTACGCGTCCGAGCGCGGCAGCAGGCCCACATCGCCGGCATCCGCCACGCGCTGGATGTGCGCGGCGATCTCGGCGTCCGCCGGGGAGACGATCTGCGACCCGGCATCCGAGCCGCCCAGGTAGACCTTGTAGCCGTTGTCGTTCGGCGGGTTGTGGCTGGCGGTCACCATCACACCGGCGTCCGCGCCGAGGTGGCGCACGGCGAAGGCGAGCACGGGCGTCGGCAGCAGCCGGGGGAGCAGGATCGCGCGCAGACCCGCACCCGCGAACAGCTCCGCGGAGTCCACGGCGAAGCGGCGCGAATTGCGGCGGCCGTCGTAGCCGATCACGACCGTGGGGCGCGCGTCGTCCGAGCCGGACCGCTGCAGCAGATAACCGGCGAACCCGGCCGCGGCCTGGGCGATCAGCACGCGGTTCATGCGGTTGCTGCCGGCGCCGAGGGCGCCCCGCAGGCCGGCCGTGCCGAATGCCAGGCGGGTCGAGAAGCGGTCCTCGAGGTCGGCCGCCGCGAGCGTGTCGCCGGCCGCGGCGCGCGTGATGATGCCGGCCAGCTCATCGCGGGTCTCGGCATCCGGATCCTGGCGCAGCCAGGCGCGCGCCTGGCCGAGGCGCTCCGCGGCGCTCACAGCGCCTCGATCACGCGGGCGAGCAGCGCGGAGATGACAGGCTCGGCCTGCTGTCCCGCCTCGATGACCTCCGCGTGGCTGAGAGGCGTCTTCTGGATGCCGGCGGCCAGGTTGGTGATCAGGGAGAAGCCCAGGATCTCCATCCCCGCCTCGCGGGCGGCGATCGCCTCGAGCGCGGTGGACATGCCCACGATGTGGCCGCCGATGGTCTTGGCCATCTGCACCTCGGCCGGGGTCTCGTAGTGCGGACCGCGGAACTGGGTGTAGACGCCCTCGTCGAGAGTCGGGTCGATGTTGCGTGCGATGTCGCGGAGGCGCTTCGCGTACAGATCGGTCAGGTCGATGAAGGTCGCGCCCTCCAAGGGGGAGTCGGCGGTGAGGTTGATGTGGTCGCTGATCAGCACGGGCTGACCCGGCTTCCAGGTCTCGCGCACGCCGCCGGCGCCGTTCGTCAGCACCATGATCTTCGCGCCCGTGGCGGCGGCGGTGCGGACGGAGTGCACCACGCGGCGCACGCCGTGTCCCTCGTAGTAGTGGGTGCGCGCGCCGATGACCAGCACGTTCTTCCCCGAGGAGGTGCGGATGCTGCGCAGCGTGCCCACATGGCCCTCGAGAGCCGGCTTGGAGAACCCGGTGACCTCGGTGGCGGGAATCGTCGCGACGGTCTCGCCGATGAGCTCCGCGGCCTTGCCCCAGCCGGATCCGAGGGTGAGCGCGATGTCGTGGTGATCGACTCCGGTCAGCCGCGCGATGTCTTCTGCGGCCTGAGCGGCGACCTCGAACGGCTTCGCGTCGGGCGCGTCGAGGGGGTGCGTGAGAGTGTCTTGCATGAGTCCACTCTAGGAATGTGCGGGGCCCACTGCCAGTACGGAGGAGTGCCCGAGTCCCGGGGCACAGCCGTCACGGATCCGGCCGCCGGTACGGAGGACTTGCACGAGTCCGAGGACAGCCGTCACGGGGTTGGCCACCGGTACGGAAGAATGGAGACCATGTCTCAGACTTCCTTCGCGAATCAGCAGAGCGTGGCCGTCCTCGGCGGCGGCCCCGGCGGATATGAGGCAGCACTCGCCGCCGCGCAGCTGGGCGCCGATGTGACCCTCGTCGAGCGGGTCGGGGTGGGCGGTTCCGCCGTGCTGACGGATGTCGTCCCGTCGAAGAGCCTGATCGCCACCGCGGATGCCGCCGTCGCGATCTCGGAGGCCAGCGACCTCGGCGTGCAGTTCTACGCGAAGGGCGCGCACGGAAAGCCGCTGAAGCCCGAGATCGCCATCAACCTCGCCGCCGTCAACAAGCGCCTGGTGGCGCTGGCGGGTCAGCAGTCCGAGGACATGCGCGCCACGCTGCTCGAGGCCGGCGTGCGCATCCTCTCCGGTCATGGCCGCCTGGAGGGCCCGAACGCGATCGTCGTGGCCACCGGCCCCGGCGGCACGGACTTCGATCGCATCGAGGCCGACACCATCGTCGTCTCTGTCGGCGCCTCGCCGCGCGAGCTCGATTCCGCGAAGCCCGACGGGGAGCGCATCCTCACCTGGACACAGCTCTACGACATGAAGGCTCTGCCCGAGCACCTGATCGTGGTGGGCTCCGGCGTCACGGGCGCCGAGTTCGCCTCGGCGTACATGAACCTCGGTGCCGAGGTCACGCTCATCTCGAGCCGTGACCAAGTGCTCCCCGGTGAGGACGGCGACGCCGCGAAGGTGCTGGAGAAGGTCTTCAAGCGCGGCGGCATGCAGGTGCTGTCGAAGTCGCGCGCCGACAGGGTGGAGCGCACCGAGAACGGCGTGCTCGTCACGCTCTCCGACGGGCGCACGGTGGAGGGCAGCCACTGCCTGATGGCCGTCGGGTCGATCCCCAACACCCGGGGCATCGGGCTGGAGGAGGCCGGAGTCGAGCTGACCGAGTCCGGGCACATCCGGGTCAACCGGGTGGCGCGTACCTCGGTGTCGAACATCTACGCCGCCGGCGACTGCACGAACTTCTTCCCGCTGGCATCCGTCGCCTCGATGCAGGGACGCACGGCGGTCTTCCACGCCCTCGGCGACATCGTCATCCCGCTGGAGCAGCGCAAGATCACGGCGAACATCTTCACCGCGCCCGAGATCGCCACGGTCGGGTTCTCGGAGCAGGACATCGAGAACGGCGCCGCCGACGGCATCGCCTACAAGCTCCCGCTGGCCGCCAACCCCCGCGCGAAGATGATGGGCATCAAGGACGGATTCGTGAAGGTGATCGCCCGCAAGGGATCGGGCACCGTCATCGGCGCCGTCGTCGTCGCGCCCAAGGCATCCGAGCTGATCTTCCCGCTGGCCGTCGCCGTGGAGCGCCGGCTGAACGTCGACCAGGTGTCGCGCGTGTTCGCTGCCTACCCGTCGCTGTCCTCCAGCATCACGGATGCCACCCGCGCGATGCACATGGTGAACATGGGCTAGCTCGGCGTCCAGCTGCTCTCGGAGTCGATCGTCGCCGAGATCCGTGCGCTGAGGGCTCCGAGCTGTCGTGCTTGCGAGACGCTGAGCGGGTCGAAGACCAGGGCCCGCACCAGTGCATGGTGTGCCGGCGTGGATTCGACGACCTTCGCGTGCCCGGCGTCGGTGAGCAGCCCGAGGGTGAAGCGACCGTCGGTCGGGTCGGTCTCCCGCCGGACCCAGCCCTGCTTCTCCAAGCGCGAGATCGCGCGGGACATCCGCGACAGGGTGCAGCTCGCGTACGAGGCGAGCACGCTCAGTCGCAGGCGCCGCTCGGGGGAGTGATCCAGGGCGTACAGGATTCCCTGCTCGAAATGCGTCAGCCCGCTGTCGCGCTGCAGCTGTGCGTCCAGCGCCGTGGGAAGCCTCTCCAGAAGAGTCGCGACAGCCGCCCAGATCTCGAGTTCCTGGGCGCTCAACGGGGACGCAGCGGCTTCGGGCATGTCCCCAGCCTACGCAGGGTCGACTTGCTCAGGCAAGTCAACTCTGCGTACCATCACTTGACTGAGCAAGTGAATTCGCGCATCGAGCGCGAGAAGGAG
>Ga0256796_1000174_pt1 | contig 30165 bp, 22 predicted proteins | sample MC6MC0947MT_FD_190209 | JGI IMG/M metagenome (GOLD analysis project Ga0256796, IMG submission 190209) | Metatranscriptome of enriched soil aggregate microbial communities from Iowa State University, Ames, United States - MC6-MC0947-MT... | ecosystem: Environmental > Terrestrial > Soil >...
ATAAAGTTAAGTAAATAAAAAATGCGAAGTCCTTTCCAACTCCGCATTTTTATAACTTACACACTTGATGAGACAGTGTCTAATATTTAGAAAATATATTTAAGTATGTAAACAAAATGGATTGCCTATTGCTAGACAATCCATTTTTGCACAGCGTCAATTGAAAAGCTTAGTCATTATCAACTAAACCCGAGTATCTTACTCCACTAATTCTATAATGATCAAATCCATTTGGACTATCGTCACTAAATTTCACTTCAAAAACGATACTATCTGCAACCGTGCCGTTTGGATATTTTGCAGCTCCTTTTAAAACTTTACCATTAGTAATATCAAATGTTATTTCGTCACCTTCAGTTGCGGCATTTTTGATAGCTTTTCCAGAAAAAGACTTTTCCGACAAGTTTAGGTCGACTTTACCTTTGAATACCCAAAAATTATCATAATCATCTACCCACATTTTATCCGCAGTATTTTCTACTGTATTATAGGTGCCCATTTTGAAATGCCCTAAGTGATAGACATCCTTTTCAACAAGAGAACCGTCAGCTTTGACTGCATCCGCAGTGACATACCATTCCCCGGCAGTTTCCTGTGTTGCCGTACCTTCGACTTCATCTTTCTTACATGAGGACAAACTTATTCCCAACGCAAGAAAAAATATTAAAACTTTATTTGTTGATTTCATAATATTTTAATTTATTTTTTAACCCAAATCCTTGGAGTATTCGGTGGAGTTGATTGACCCAACAATGTAATTTTAAAAGTTAAAATGTCACCATTTAAAACCGCAGAACCAACCGCTGGCCCAAAAGCACTTAACGACCATTCTGGTACAACAGCGTGTATTCCATCACTCGATAATACAAATACAGGAATAGTTGACGGCCCCCAGACATTAGAGAATCTATAGAATCCAGGCGCCAATTTGCTCATTGTAGCCGAGTAAGCGGCATTCGCTTGATATGAATAACTACCTGAAAGATCTCCTTTAGGGGTCGCAGACAAAACTGCCACATAACGACTTACAGATCCAGGTAAACCATCCGAGTTTGTAGCACTATATACCAATTCATAAATTCCCTCTTTTGCTGTATTTACAGAACCAGTAACTTTTACATTAAGCGGTTTATCACCTTCCTTGGCTATCACTCCAGCTTCTACATACTTTCCACCAACAATAAGCGATTGATATGCAGCACCAGTCATTGTTAGCACAGGATAAGTAGTCACATGGGTAACCCCTCCTGTCGTTTCATCCTTTTTACAAGCTTGGAATAAAAGCAAGACGAGTACAAAAGGAACAACACTATATATTAATCTTTTCATTATTTTATATTTAAAAATTTATCACCAAATCTTATTTCGCCCAAAATACCGGTTCTTTGTCTGGTTTAACGGCAGGAGCGTTACTATTCGCATTTGTAGAGCTTTGTGCGTAACGGATACGTTGTAAAAGCTGATTATTTCCCACAGTATTAAACACATCTATTGGAGTATACAAAGTGCCGGGTACAAGTAGTTCAGGTTTGAATGCATCATTAGCGACGTTATATATAGCGGTACCATTTACTGTACCAAAAGCTGGATATTTAAGACGTCTCAATTCACACCATGCTTCAAAGTTATTGGTTCCTGATAACGCCACCCACTTTTGAATACCTATCAATTTTTCATAGTTAGCATTATTATAAGCATATTTACCTGTAATCACATTTTGTGCATCAGAAGCATCTAATCCAGCTGAAATGAAAGATTCGGTGATAGCCTTTTCGTAATGTGTTTTAGCATTAGCCGCAGAGCCATTTTTAGCATAATATTCTGCCAAGAAGAATTCAACTTCAGATTTAGTAATTAGATATACAGGGGAATCATATCTCATCGCTGGCCTGTTAAAGTTTTCGGCTTTGTATAATTTTGAAGTCGAGTAATTTGTCCCTGACACACCGCCTAAAAACTTACCATCTTTGTTCTTATCAAAAAAAGCAGCTAATCTCGCATCATTGGAATCTTCCATAACTGCTGACAGTGCTAAATTCAACGTGACGTTTTTCTGAGTAGATCCGAAATAGGCCGCAAATTCCTCTTGATAATATGGGTTTGCCTTACCTGTTTCATCTGCCCAAATTCCTGCCCAAGCCACATCCTCTGCCGGGAAGTTATTTTGGGATATCAACGTTGCCAATTGGCCTTTAACATCCTGAACTTTACTCATACGCATTAAAATCTTTAATTTCAATGCATTAGCGAATTTAATCCATTCCTCTGAAGTCGATTTTCCGAAAAGAAATGACTCTATTACTGGTGTATCATCTGATACTTTAGACAAAGCATCATCCAATTCAGCTAATATACCTTTATAAACAACATCCCCATTATCATATTTAGGTGCTAAAATATCTTTATTCCACCCTTCAGAATAAGGTGTTTCGCCGTATGCATCGACCAAAGCCTGCAAAGTAAAAGCTCTTAATGTAGTGGCAGCAAGGTTGTCTCCCCAGTTACTTGTTGCTACAGATTTTTCGCGGATTGTTTGCAAATTATTCAACACACGTGTATTCAGTTGTGTATATGTACCGCTTGAACGTGTTTGAGATGTAATAAACTGTGAATAGTCTAAATAATTACTTGTACCAAACAAATGGGCATATTGTTCAGAATAATATCCACCGAGGATACGGAAAAAATTCCCATAACTTGTAGCCAAGTTCATCTCAACACCTGGAAGAATCAAATTACTCGTTACGTTTTCCGTTGATGGTGAATTCGGATCTACGTTAATATCCAAATATTTTTTACAAGATGTAACTCCTATTGCTATTGCCAATAAAGGCAGTATAATTTTTTTCATTTTGCTTAATTTTAAAATTTAAGACTTACGTTAAATCCATAAATGCGCGTTGCCGGATTGATGTATAGCTCTCCAAATTGGCCATCTAAACCAATACCATCTGTCGATCCCTCTGGATCCACAAATTTGTTACTTTTTGGGGTCCATACAAATGGGTTATTTACAAATGCTGTAACTGCGATATCACTTAACTTCACAGAATTCACCCAAGTTTTTGGGAAATTATAGGTCAATGATAAATTACGAATCTTTCTGAAAGATCTATCTAACAGATAATACTCTCCACCAGCAACACCTCCTGTTTTATTCCAATAATTTTGAAGTCCACTAGTTGACATTTTTATTGGATTGTTATTTTCTGAATATGTTCCACTTCCATTATCCACTACCGAATTAGGGATAATAAATGGGTTACGATCATTGTACATAGTTTCAATGCCATTACCGGTAAATTGCATTAAATTCTTAGTCCGTGAAAACATATATCCACCTTCTCGTACATCCAATGCAGCACTTAATGTAAATCCGTAAGCACTAAACGATGTGGTCGCCCCTCCAACCCATTTAGGTTGAATATTTTTACCCGTGCTTTGAACATCTGGTGTTAAAATTGGTAAACCATCTTCTCCTACAATTAATTTGCCATAATGCTCACTATTTTTGTCTTCAACATGTTGCGCAAGATAAGTGTAGAAGGTACCAAGGGGTTTTCCTTCTTCCGCGTACATATATACAGCATCATTTCCAGCGGAGAAACGGTTTACCTCAAACTTGCCACCTAGTTCTGCTGGTAATGAAACAACTTTATTTTTGTTAACCGTAAAATTCAAATCCAAATCCCAACGAAATTTTTCAGTTTTTATTGGAGTTGTACTCAACAATAATTCAATACCTCGATTACGAACATTACCAACATTCGTTACAATTGTAGAGAATCCCGTTGCCGGGTCAACCGATAGAGGGAAAATTTGATTTGTACGTGTACGACTATAGTAAACAGCATCTAATCCGATTCGACTATTAAGGAATTTTAGATTTACACCAGCTTCAAATTCTTTATTCATTTCCGGCGTTAAGGTATTACTTCCATTTTGTGTACTTAACAAAAATGAATTTTTATTATTGAAAGGGAAGGCAGCGATACTACCTGCATAATAACCTGCTGCTGCAGCTTGTATATATTTTGCTGAAGTTTGATAAACACCAGCATCGTTACCGGTTTTACCATATGCTAAACGTGCTTTACCAAAATTTAAAATACTATTCTTAGGTAAATTATTTGTGAATATCCAGCTTAAAGTAGCTCCAGGATAGAAATAATGATTTTTTTCTACAGGAAGAGTAGAGGACCAATCATTACGTGCCGTTAGATTCAAAAACACAGTTTCATTATATCCGAACGTCATATCACCAAAAAGGCCAACTAATCTACGTTTCGACTGTACTTCCCCTAAAGCTGATCTTGTCGCGCCATTACTTAATTGCCAAAAACCTTCATATAATGCGAGGCTTTCGGTAGTACCATTCATACTTGTCGCATACCTTTCATTCAAGTTCATCCCCAAAATTCCTGTGAAAGAAAATTTATCGAAATTTTTATCATATGTTGCCAAGAAATCGTGATTCAGTTCATAATTACGGCCATAAGATGCTGCAACTGAACCAGACTGGTTCATATTCGATGGTGCATAACCATAATCATTATCAATTAGCTTATCATCAAGATTAATCTCTGGAGTCCCAACTTTACGGTCATAATCAATATGATCAAATCCAAAACGATAAGTCAAATTCAACTCTTTAATTGGTCTGATATCCAACTGTAATTTACCGTTGAACTGCTTTGAATTTAATCTATTATAATTATTTGCAAGTGCCCAATAAGGATTTGTAATACCATATGGTGTAAAATACGCCTCAGGAGTATTAAAAGGACTTGTTAAATCCTTTTTATCAATAATAGAAATATCTCTAGGCAATTCCAACAAACCATCAATTATAGAAGTACCTTGATAATTCCCCGCTACATCTGTCTTACTGGTATTGAAGTTTAGATTTGAAGATACTTTTAACCAATCAGTCGCTTGATATGAGGTACGGTATGCGATCGTATTTCTCTTGTAAGAATCTGCATCGGTTGGCATAATACCATCATCTTTAACGTTCGAATAGGATAAATAATAATTCATTTTCCTATCCTCAGATACCCCATTAAAGGAAACGCTGTTATTGAATGATTTTCCAATATCAAAAAAATCCTTTACGTTATTTTTTTGAGCACTATAAGGGTGGAAAAGCTGTTGGTTATTCCATATTGGTCCAAATACCTGTTGGCTCCCATCTAAACGGGGTCCCCAAGATCCATTTTCAATATAGGTTTGCTGGCCATTCCACCCCTGACCAAATTCATTTTGCATTAAAGGAAAAACTGAATTTTGTCGAAATTGAATCCCACCATTATACGCAATAGAGAAATTCCTTCCATTTCCGGCTTTACCAGTCTTAGTCGTTATTACAACTACACCATTTGCTGCGCGGCTTCCATACAACGCTGTAGCCGCAGCTCCTTTAAGCACTGTCATTGACTCAATATCATCAGAAGATAATGAAGAAATACCACCACCTTGAATCGTATTCCCTTGTGTATTGAACGTGGTTGATTGTAGAGGAACTCCATCGACGACATATAAGGGTTCATTACTACCGGTCATTGACCCATAACCACGGATTGTGATAGAGGAGGCTGATCCAGGAGCAGGCCCAGTTGAATTCACGGTAACACCAGCTACTTTACCCGCCAATGAACTTAGCACATTGGTATTTCTAGCAGCTGCGAGTTCTTCTCCACCTATCTTGGTAGCAGAATAACCCAGTGTTTTTTCCGATCTAGTAATGCCCATTGCAGTTACGATAACCTCATCAAGTGCATTATCTGCATTCTCTAAACTAACGTTAAAAGAAGATTGGTTTTCTTTTACAATTAATGTTTTATCGCCATAGCCAACTGAGCGAAAAACTAAAATCTTTCCATTCGGAACAGAGATCGAATAATTACCATTCGCATCTGTTTGCGTAGCTACATTCGATCCTTGAACAACGATCGTCACTCCTGCCAATGGTTTGCCATCAGCTCCTGTAACATGACCACTGACCTTTCTCTCCTGTGCGAAGGCAACAGAAGTCAGAATCATACTACCCACGAATAAACTGAGTAATTTGTGTTTCATATGTTTATGTTTATTAAAAAGTGTTTATTGTTCTTTGACAAATACTTGGTTAGTAATATACTTTCCGATAATTTATATATGCGTTAATAGTTAGTAACATGTTTTTCACCAGATTGCTTCAACCTGTTAAAAAATGTTAATTACAAAATTATAACTTTTTTCAACTTTTACAATGCTAGCATAACTCTGTGATAACAATTACTTTATAAACCAATACAAGTAACTGAATAATAGCTATTTATTTTTTAAAATAAATTCATTACAAAGTAACATTGTTAATCACCAAACCAAATTTCTAAAACTAAAGTGTATATAGAAAGTAATTTAATCTCCTAGCTAAACCAATCTATGGCATACTAAAGTTGGTAGTAACTTGGTCTTAAAATAATTCTCATCAAAGTACTAGGAAAACCGAAGACCGCCTTTAAGCCTACCCAAGAAAGCAATTTTCCTTTCTTACTTTACTCTCCTGTTATTACCATCTAATGGCTTCATTGCGACTCTATCACGTTTATCTTCAGGACAGAAGCTAACCATCCCTTTTTCTTCATGTAGCAGTATACCTGCCTGACGGATGGCACTGTACACTTCTTCCCTGCCACTCTGATAGCAGACCGATACCGAGATGTGCTTATTATTGGGGATGCAGTCCCATCTTTTGATCGTACCCCCCTCCCAGCGACTCATTTCATCTAAAAAAACACGCAGAGGCATGTCTTTATAAACGCGAATTTTTCTGGTCCACATCCGAGCATCCTCAAAATCTTGATTCGCGACATAGGTCATTGTATCACAGAGAAGCTGATTTTTGCTTACGTATTTGGCGCCAACATATACGAAATCCCCGGGATGGATTATTGACTGCGCTTTATTCAGGCTATGAGAATAAATTTCTAAAGTTCCATCATTTAATATGGCCTTCATATTGCTAGTATCCGATCGAATTAGTCGGCCCGATTGACTGTGACTTTGCCTTTTTCAGTACCAATTATCAACGGAGCACTACTAGAACAGTTATTGACATCAACATAAGCCTCTCCTTTTATGTACACTACTGTTAAGTTCCCTTTTTGGAGCGGATAGCTTAATCGAGACTATGCATTCAAACGTATTTTCGTACCATGCTCTAGCTCAACGACACATTGCTGCCATAGAGCAGTATAGATTTTCAAACTTTTTAGACCGGACGTATTACTGTTGTTCAGCAATGCTCTCTGGATGCGCAGTAGTCCCTCCCTGATACGGATAACAGCCAACTCCCCAAGCTGTTCTATTTTACCAAAAGTATCCCGCTCCTTATCCATGTGGAGTCGACAGCCAAAACACGCATGTCAAAAACAAGCGATAGATGTTTTTATAACAGTATAGAGAAATAAAGTATTTTAAAGCCTTTTGAGCACCTAACTTTTTTTCAACGAAAAACACCCAACATCGCACCTACTAAATGTGCACACAGCCTTAAAACCTTTTAATTTCAAAGAGTATTCACTTGTTCCAATTGTCGAATTGGTTTTTGTACATTTTTCTAACACATTACAGAGCTTACACCCCAGACCCACCGGATAGTTATTGACAGCTTGTAACTGTCTGGTACCTCTTTGGTATATCTCCGGTAGCTCTTTAGTACATTCCCAGTACCTTTTTGGTAGCCTTTCAGTACACTCCCGGTAGCTTAACAGTGAGTTAACGGTACCTTTCGTACCGAGGAATAGACCACTTAAGTCCTGACCAACTTCGCCCCTTGCTCAGATTTTCATCGAGTCCGCATCTGGATTTCATCGGGCCATGCCGATGAAAACTCGAAGCCATCTATATAAAAGGGCGAAGTTGACTCGAAAATTGTCAGAAGAAGGTGGTCTCTCGGCTCCCATTCGAGTGCTCTTCGGTAACGCTTCGGTAACGTCCCGAAGAACAGCCGAAGCACTCCCGAAGAAGTGGCGAAGCAGGTACGGAGCAGGTCCGAAGGCTGACCGAACAAAACCCGAAGGCCCCTCGAAGAAATCTCCGCCTTAGTAATTTTTGATCGCTGCTCTTCCAGCACTTTTGTAGCACTGGACAAGTACCTTTATAGTAAGTTTTTCCTTTGTCAATTTGCTTACGCAACAATTGTGTAAATAGTACTATATCTGTGCTTAAGCAGTACTTAACGATTACTTGGAATATACGGGTAATATAGCTGAAATTGACTGATAATTCAGCTGATTGAATCCTGATTTTTTTATTTAATTTGTTATAAGCAGGGAGAAATCTTTTCCATTAGGCAGTTCTCTCACAACCTTTTAAAAATTGGTCATTTTTAAAAGGTTTTTAGGAATTGTGACCTGCTGGATTTAAACTCCTTGGATACATACAAACGCATCGCTTTTGCTCCAAAGCCTAGCTTGAGTACAATATAATAGCTAAATCTAAGATTGTTAAAAGAGGATTTTCAAAAATAAATAATAAGGTCGCTACAGTCTTCAAGATTAATGGAAGTCATTATGTGACTTTAACATACAGAACTATAAAATGATCAGAGCGTTTACTTCAATCTTCGAATTAAATCACTAAAATTTTGTCACCATTGACATTCGTATAAATAGACATACACTCTATTGCAATCATAACGTAATCGGATGAGACAGGATATAATTATAACCGAATCGGAATAGTATAACTTACAGCAACAGGTTCCCCTTGCAATCGCCCTGGCTTCCAGGATCCAATACGTTGAATGGCAGTTGTTATCTCGCTTCTAATTTTCATAGGAACATCCTTATCATATGTAAACTTACTTAGATGACCATCTTTGTTGACAACAAAATTTACAGAGGTAGCATCCGACTTCAATTGATTCACTAAATCATTGGGTATTTTTATATTTTTATAGATAGCCTTCATATACTGATCCATTTTAAGAGGGGGCATAGCTGCTAACTCCTTTGTATCAGCATCGTAAGAAATTACTTCACCAGTAGCACGAAATCTTTTACCACTTTGAAGGGTACCACCCAAATATAGCTCTTCATACTGGCTGCCCATATTCCAGCCATTCCATTTTCCTTCCCTTTCATTATCTTTTAACTCACCTTCGATATAGGTACCATCGTCATAATCCAGTCGAAGGAATCCATTTCCTCTCTTTAAAAGATAATTCCCTATAGAATCCAAATATAACAGGTAATATGGCTTGGTCATTGGAATACCGACAAATGGACTTTGTCCTGATTCTACCTGTGTAACCAGCATCTTCAGTTTTCCTGTGGGGTAATAATAATAAGATGAATCAATGGGTAAGGCGTGAATATCGAATGTCTCCAAGCTTTTTAACTGTCCATTAGGATAGTAGGTAGTGAATTCTCCTATATATTTCCAGCCTATCCCCCCCGCCGTACTGTCACGGCTGTACCCAAAAGATTTCATGGAATCTGTATCCGCGTAATAACTGACGATATTAAATAGTTTTTCAGAGTCATTTCCTATCGAAACAATATACTGATAAGATCGTGATTCAGCTTTCGTAGAAACAGAATTCCCTAGGTTATCGAAATAGTTTATGATAGTATCAGTAACAGATTCTAGTCCCCTTTCCTCTCTAGAAGCAGCCTGTACATTCCATCCTGTCAAAATATACACAAGCAATAATAAAGTCGATCTTTTCATAAAATATAGTAGCGTTAATGGATGCAAAAATACATTTTTTCAAACAAACGCATACAAAACAAGAGCGGCAATTTCTTTCGAAATTGCCGCTCTTAAAGTATATAACCTAATAATGGATTATTTCACATCCCACCATACTGGCGTATAGATTACAACATTACCAGGGTAATTTGTATTTGAAGTAGCCTCACTGTTTGCATAAGGCATCCGTAATGGCATTCTGCCTTCTCCTAAAGTAGAAGCGATAGAAGTTGTAAAGAAAGTTGGATAACCAGTTCTTCTCCACTCAGTCCATGATTCAAAACCTTGGAAACCACACATTGCATAATATTTTTGTGTGATAATCGCTTTCAATTTTGCTTCGGTATCACCTGTAAATTTCGCATCCGGAGCTTCTGCGATATATTTAGCAGCGTCACTAGCGTTTGCCGTAGCTGTAAAGCTTGTTGTAATACCAGATTCAAATAATGCTTTTGCATCACCTGTACCCCAACCTTTTACCACAGCTTCAGCTTGCAAAAATTTACTTTCAGCAGCCGAGAATAATTTTACTGGCGCTGTTGCTGATGTAGGATCCACTGCGCGGCCACCAACAAGAGGTGAAGGAGAAGAAACTAATTTTGCTGAATTTGCATTAAAATCACCTTGAAGAATAAATGCGATCGTATCTTGTCCGCTTAACTTATTATAAAAAGAGAATCTTCTCGGGTCATTGTTTTTCACAAATGCCTGAATCACCGTTCCACTTGCCACAACATTTTGAGTTTTACCCAATCCGACCATCTCGTTATAAAACGGATTTTCGTTACCACCAGTTGTTGTGTAAGTTATTGAAGCATCCTGATCTAAGAAGGCTGCATTTTTTGCATAAAGTGCCTTAATACCAGCTGCAGCTTTGCTCGCATCAACATTTGAAATACGTAAATATGCTCTCAACTTCAAGGTATTTGCAAAAGCTTTCCATTTATCCAAATCACCGTTGAAGATCATATCTTGACTTGAGACAGGTACCGCCTGTGGTGTTGCTAACAAAGCCAAACCTTTATCAATGTAGTTGAAAATAGAATCGTAAACAACTGCTTGAGCTTCGTATTTAGGATTAAGATTTCCATTTGCCTTCAATGCTTCTGACAATGGAATATCTCCAAAAGCATCTGTTGCTACTTGAAAGGTATAAGCCTTCAATAAGTAGGCAATACCTTTATAATTGTCATTCGCAGCCTCATTTGAATTGATGATTAGTTCAGCATTATTCAATGCGCTACGATACAAAATCAACCATGATCTATCCATTGCTGTATTCAATACTTGATATCTGTCGATAGAACGGTATTGAGAGGAAGTAGGGTTTTGTGTCCAATATTGTCCCCAGATATTACCATATACCTGAAAACTGTTACCTACGACTTGACTGATAGCAGCTTCCACTGTAGGTAATAATAAACTAGGCGTAGCTGTTTCTGGATTGTTCGGATTTTCATTCACATCCAAAAATTTATTACAACTAGTCAACCCTAGTGTGCCAACTAAAGCTAAAACTAAAAGCTTCTTAGCATTTTTTAAATTTATAGTTTTCATACTTTACTTGCTATTAAAATGAAACTTTAACATTGATACCATAATTACGTAATGAAGGCTGAGCTGTAAAGTCAAAACCTTGTGCATTACCAGCACCTGATGAATTCACCTCTGGATCTGCATATTTATTTTCGCTTGGTGTCCAAATAAATAGGTTATTTCCAAACACACCGATTGAAGCAGCTCCAAATGGTGTATTTTTCAACATATCTTTAGAGAATTTATAAGTAAATGTAAGATTACGCAATTTAACATAAGTCGCGTCTACAACATTAACCCCTGCTTCCATGTTTGGATAGTAATCTATTTTATCATATGTTGCTGTCGTGTTAACAACAGAATTTCCTGCCGCATCTAGATAAACTGAATTCGGGAAAATCTGGCCGATACGATCGCCTCCTGATTCAGCTGAGGTACCAACAAATCCCATAATATCCTTTGTTCTAGAATAGAACACACCACCTTGTTTGGTATCGAACAAGGCACTCATCGACCAGTTTTTATAACTCAAACTTGTACCCAAAGAAGCTTGGAAATCTGGATTATAGGTACCTAAATATTCTGGCTTAGAAGAAGCTATTGGCAATCCTGTTTTCTGATCCACAATCGTACGACCTTGTGCATCGGTAGCATTTGTAACTCCATAAAACTCACCGTATGGGCGACCTACTGCAGCAACGATACTCATTCCAGAGAACCCACCAACTGACACCTGTTGTACACCGTCCATCAATTCAACAACTTTACTGTTGTTTTTTGTGAATGTTCCAAACAATTCCCATGTCAAGTTTTCTGTTTTCACAGGTGTTCCTCTCAAAGTCAATTCCACGCCACTATTTTGAACTTTACCAGCATTTACCAAACTAAGTCCGTAACCTGTTGAAAGCGGAATAGGAATACTCAAAATTTGATTTTTCGAATTGTTTTTGTAATAAGTAAAATCAGCAGATAAGCGGTTGTTAAAGAAGCCCAATTCTGTACCCACTTCGAACGAAGTCGTGATTTCAGGTTTCAAGTTTAAATTCCCAATGGTATTACCTGACATTAGCGCAGATACGTTACCGAATGGAAAAGATGTTGAACCAAAACCGCCAGCAATTGCACTTCTAGAGAACGTTGAAATCAATTGATATGGATCTGTATCCGAACCTACTTGTGCCCAGTTAGCACGAATTTTCGCATAACTAAACTTACTCTTCAACTCAGGCGAGAACAATTCCGATGCAACAAATGACCCACTTACACTTGGATAAAAGAATGAATTATTTTTCTTAGGCAAAGTGGAAGACCAATCGTTACGTGCTGTAGCTTGTAAATAAGCTATGTTTTTATAAGAAACGTTCAAATCACCGTAAACTCCCACTAAACGACGGTTTGTCCAAGTATCTTCGATCAGATCTAATGGACCGTTGGAGTTCGCAAGGTTATACCATCCCGGAACAACAAGTCCACCGCTTGAATTTGTCGCAGTGCTATTTGAAGTTGTTTTACGCTGACGAATATTATTACCCAACATGAACGACGCTTCCCAATCTTCATTGAAAGTATGTTTGGCCGTCGCCATGAAATCATGAACAATCTCATTTACATTAAATTGGTCAATACGATATTGTCCTGGATCTGTTTGAATATTTCCTTCAGAATAATTACCTGAAGTGTTGTCTATTGGTAAGAAGCTATATTTAGGGGATTCCGAACGTCTACGATCACTGTAATTATCCAAACCAATACGCTCTTGAAAAGTCAACCATTCTGTCGGTTTATAATTCACATTGAAGTTCCCCATAATACGGTTCACATCATTGAAATTATTATAGTTTTCCAACACCCAGTATGGATTCATAGTATAAGCACCATAATACCCATAAACATCATTATGAGCGACACCATTTTCATCCGTATAACCATAACCGTTATAAGGATTAGATAAATCTTTCAAGCCAACAACATCGATATCTCTCGGTGTTTGCAATAAGTTATTGTAAACAGAACCACCACCTTGTCCACCACCAACATTGTTACTATTGATTCGACTATAATTTACAGCGATACCAGCGCTAAATTTATTGGAAAATTCTGTTGTCCCATTGAATCTAACCCCATATTTATTGTAGTTATCTTTTTTACCTGGATATACGCCATTCGAATTCAAAGCGTTTAATCCTAAATAAAAGGTCGATTTATCCGAACCACCAGAAAAGCTTAAGTTGTTGTCAGAAGCAATACCAAGATCAAAGAAATCGCGTACGTTGTCCTTCACAGCAGAATACGCTTTTTTCTGACGAACACCGTTTACAGCTTGTCCCCATTCTTGAATTTCACCAGTAAATGGAGCACCCCATGACCAGTTTTCTTTTGGATCATTTGAGTAAATGAGATCCCCCGCTTTATTATAACCTGATGAACCTTGTCCATATTGATTTTGAAATTCAGGTAATTTCAAAATAGATGATAGTGTATTCGTAGAGCTAAAAGTGATTTCGTTTTTCGAGCCCTTTTTACCACTTTTTGTTGTGATGATCAACGCACCATTGGAAGCTCTTGATCCATATAAGGCCGCTGCTGCAGGTCCCTTAAGAACAGTTACAGAAGCGATATCATCTGGATTAATATCATTACCACGGTTACCAAAATCAACACTCGCTAAATCGCTTGCTCCACCCATTTTGCTTGTATTATCGATAGGTGTACCATCAACAACAATCAAAGCTTGGTTGTTACCTGAAATAGATGAACCTCCACGCAATACTACGCGAGAAGAGCTACCCGGTGAATTTGATGTGGATGTAATGTTCACCCCCGCAACCTTACCTGCTAACGAGTTAATTGCACTGGAATTACGTCCTTCCGTCAATTCATCACTCTTGATTGTTGGTGCTGAATATCCTAAAGAGCGTTTTTCTCTTTTGATTGCATTTGCAGTCACAACGACCTCTTCCAATGCATTGTCATGGTTCTCCATGGAAACATTGAAAACGGTACTGTTGTTGTTAACAATAATGGTTTTATCATCAAAACCAACTGAACGGAAGACAACAACTTTGCCCGCAGGTACATTCAATGAATAATTACCACTTGCATCTGTTTGTGTCGCTTGATTAGTTCCTTGTACAACCACTGTCACCCCAGGTATTGCTTTACCATCAGCAGATGTAACACGACCACTAATCTTTTTTTCTTGTGCGAATGCAACCGAAGTCAGGATCATTCCTCCAACAAGAAAACTTTGTAATGTTTGTTTCATGTTTTAGTTAGTTAATTTTATTATTTTTCTAATCCTATATATTGATATAAACTATATCCGTTAACATAACTGTCTAAACAGACATTGTTTAGACAATAAACAGAAATATGCAAATAGCACATTGCCATTCATGGGATAACAGTTGAAAATATTATTGAGAAAGCAAGCTCTAGGTAGATGTAGAGTCAGTCCTTAGATAAATATCCAGCTGTAAAATTTGCTCTTTTCAGCATTTACAGTATATAATAGTTAGTGCGATTTTTATTAGCGGTTCCAAATATATAAAGCCAAAGTTGCTTTTACAAGTTTTTTAACATTCGCTCGCAAAAACAAAAAATACTGCAACAAAGACAGTAGTATATTACAAATTCAAACAAGAGATTCATTTTAGAATAAAAACTCTACAAACAAATTCAAAACAGAATTTTATACGGAATGATATATATTTAACAAAACATTAACAATGTAGCAAGAAAATATTAACATAAACGTTTCTGTATTTTTAGTGTTCAAAATAAAAGTAATTTATAACGATTCTAAAATCAATCCCAATCGAGTTATTCCAAAAAAAAGAGACTTTACCTGTTCAGGTAGAGTCCCTTTTCAATATAAATCCTGAAACAGGAATTTATTATTTAATTACATACATTAATCAATATATTCGAATTTGGTATAAGGTACCAAAACAGCAGGTATCCGAATGCCTTTATCCGTTTGATTATTCTCTAAAATAGCCGCAACTATACGTGGTAAGGCTAAAGCTGACCCATTTAATGTGTGAGCTAATTGCATTTTTCCTTCGGAATTTTTGAAACGTACTTTTAGGCGGTTGGCTTGATAGGTTTCAAAATTAGATACGGAAGAAACCTCCAACCAGCGTTTTTGGGCTGAACTATACACCTCCATATCATAAGTCAATGCAGCAGTAAAACTCATATCACCACTACATAAACGCAGTACGCGATAAGGCAGTTCCAATTTTTTAAGCAGACCTTGTACATACAGGCTCATTTCTTCCAACACTGCATACGATTTTTCCGGATGAACAATCTGTACAGCTTCAACTTTATCAAATTGGTGTAGACGGTTCAAACCGCGTACATGAGCGCCATAAGAACCTGCTTCGCGACGGAAACATGGTGTATAGGCACAATGCTTAATCGGGAACTGCGCTTCCTTAACGATTACATCTCTGTAAATATTGGTTACCGGAACCTCTGCCGTAGGGATCAAGTATAGATTGTCATTGTTGACATAATACATCTGCCCTTCCTTATCCGGCAATTGTCCTGTAGCAAACGCAGAGTCTTCATTCACCAAGATCGGCACCTGTACCTCCTCATATCCTTGCTCAGCTGCCTGATCCAAAAAGAAATTGATCAATGCACGTTGCAATTTTGCCCCCTTACCTTTATAAATTGGAAATCCAGCTCCCGCAACTTTTACACCAAGCTCCAGATCCACAATATCATATTTGTTTAATAACTCCCAATGTGGCAACGCATCTTCTGATAAAGCCGGAATCTCCCCATTCGTTAAAACGACTTCATTATCATCAGCGCTTACACCAACGGGAACAGATTGATGTGGTAAATTAGGCAATTGTACGATCTTATCATTCAACTCGATTTCGACAGCGCTCAATTTATCCAACAGTTGCTTCACCTGCTCTTTATATCCGGAGGATTGCGATTTAATGGCTTCAGCTTCTTCTTTTTTCCCCTGGCGCATCAGATCTCCAATCTGTTTTGCTGCCGCATTAGCTTCGCCCGAAAGTGCGTCCGATTCCGCTTGGATCTTACGGCGGTCTTCATCTAAACTGATGATTTCGTCGACCAATCCAATTTCCTTGAAATGCTTGACAGCCAATCTTTCGATAACCGTATCCCTGTTTTCACGGATATAATTCAATTGCAACATAATTATAAATGTATTATTTAAAAATAGTGAACAAACTTAGATAAATTTGCCTGCATATACAAGCAAATTTATTCAGCAATGCCTGTTTGTAGCGCTTTCATGCTCCTTTCGCTAGCAGAGGTTCCTTACCACCTTTATGCATGATACACATGTCAATTCAATGGAAAAACTCGGCCCTGTTCAGAAGATACGCCTGCTGTTGTTGATAGCTCGTGACATCCCTCGATGATTTAATCAGCAATCAGAATTAACACACTTTATTATCAGGTAGTGATACGCTCAATAAGGATGAAAGAGGTATTCTTCACCTATTTTCATTCCGGTCCGATTAATATAAATAAAACGTCCTCCAGAAAAACAGTTTTCCGAAGAACGTTCCATGCGATATTTTTTTCTCTAAATGAATTGGCAATAAAGATCTTTTGTCAACGCCCTGGTATTAAATCGGATTTAAGCTACCGTAACTTCTTTACATAAATAGACATCTTGGATTGCATGTAGCAATTCTACCCCTTCGTTCATCGGTTTTTGAAAAGCTTTCCGACCGGATATCAAGCCTGTCCCGCCAGCTCTTTTATTGATCACAGCGGTTTTTACAGCTTCCTGTATATCATTTAGTCCCGATGCTCCGCCCGAATTGATCAGCCCTGCCCTACCGGCGAAGCAATTGAGTACCTGATAGCGACAAAGATCAATCGGATGATCCGATGATAACTGCGTATACATCCGTTCATCTAATTTACCATAGCTACTTTTACCCATATTCAGCGCCTTAAAACCACCGTTCAATTCCGGAAGTTTTTGTTTAATGATATCTGCTTTTATGGTTACACCGAGATGGTTGGCCTGTCCTGTTAGATCCGCAGCTAAATGATAATCTTTGTCTCCTGTTTTAAATGCTGAATTTCGCAAATAGCACCACAATACAGTAGCCATACCAAGTGAATGTGCTTCTTCAAATGCTTTTGCGACCTCGATAATCTGGCGATCTGACTCTTCCGAACCGAAATAAATGGTCGCTCCAACTGCTACCGCTCCCATGTTCCAGGCTTCGCGTATCGTTCCGTACAGGATTTGATCAGCACGATTGGGATAGGTCAACAATTCGTTGTGATTGATTTTGACCAAAAAAGGAATCTTGTGCGCATATTTTCGTGATACTGCCCCTAAAACGCCAAAAGTCGAGGCTACGGCATTACAGTTTCCTTCCAATGCTAATTTCACGATATTCTCCGGATCAAAATATTGGGGATTGGGAGCAAAAGAAGCACCTGCACTGTGTTCGATCCCCTGATCTACCGGCAATATGGACAGATACCCAGTATCGGCAAGCCGCCCGGTTCCGAAAAGTTGTCCCAGGCTACGCAATACCTGCGGCGTGCGATCACTGGCACCATATACCTGATCAATAAAAGTAGTTTCGGGAAGATGGAGCATCGTTTTGGAAACTGCTGGTTTGTCAAACGCTAATAGATAATCTGATTCTGCACCTAGATGTGCCTGTATTTTTTCAATGTTTTGCATAATTTATTATTGCATTTATATAGAAAATAACTCCAAAATAGACAGAATGTTTTAGCACATATTATATAGTAAAAAAAACTTAACTTTGACCATGTTATATTTAGTTCCAACACCTATTGGCAATCTGGAGGACATGACCTTTCGTGCAGTCAATATTCTGAAAGAAGTAGACATCATCTTAGCAGAGGATACAAGAACAAGTGCTCCCCTTTTAAAGCATTTTGGCATCGATAAAAAGGTATTTGCACATCATCAACATAATGAGCACAAAGCGGTTTCCGAAATCATAAAGTTTCTGAAAGAAGGCCAAAATATCGCCCTCATTTCAGATGCGGGGACACCAGCGATCTCTGATCCCGGTTTTCTATTGGTGCGGGCTGCTCTTAAAGAAGGATTGGAAGTGCAATGTCTACCCGGAGCCACCGCTTTTGTACCGGCACTTGTTAACTCAGGTTTACCAAATGACCGTTTCTGTTTTGAAGGATTCCTTCCTGTTAAAAAAGGTCGCCAAACTCGCCTCAAAGCTTTAGCTGAAGAAAAGAGAACAATGATTTTCTACGAATCACCACACCGCATCCTCAAGACAATCGAAGAGTTTATTACTGTCTTCGGTGCAGAGAGACAAGCTTCGATTTCTAGAGAACTGAGCAAGTTGTATGAGGAAAATGTCCGCGGAACATTAACTGATTTAAAATTACACTTTGAAAACAATCCAATTAAAGGAGAATTTGTATTTTGTGTAGGTGGATTGGAATAAATTTTGACAATCTTTGATTAATAAAACGTATTTGACATGAACATGGAACAATTTGCACAAGATGGACAGGATATAAAAATCATTGAAAAATTGATTACTAAAGTCCAGGACATGCTCACTCCAGGAGAAAAAATAGATTATATCGCGGTACAGAAAAAACCTGCGGTGACAATTTTACCGGACAGTATCACCATTAGTAATAAGCGCATTTTTATGTGTGAATTTACCAAATTGGGCTTAGCGACTGATTTTGAAATTTTCGGATGGCAGGATATTAAAGATATTGCCTTCAAAGAAGAGATCTTTGGTTCAAAGGTCACCGTCATTCCTTTTACTGGAGAAAACTTAAGTATTGACTACATTCCAAAAGTTCAAGCCAGAAAACTTTACCAATATATTAAAGCTGCTCTTGAAAATTATAAAAAAGCAGAGCTAGCTGCTGAAAAGGAAAAGATCGTAATCGCCCCCAGCAGTCCTCGGGAGGTTATCGTTGAGAAGGTTGAAGACAATCAGCCGACTCCAGTACCAGTTTCAACAGCAGCACCGGTCGTTACCCCTCCTGCGCCAGTAGCACAACCTGTTTTCTCGGCACCGGTAGTTCCACCAGCGCCGCCTGTTTCTGCTCCTGTGGTTCCAACCGTAGAAGAAGAGGAGGATGAAATTACCTTAAAACTAAAAAAACTAAAGACACTCTTTGACAAGCAACTCATCACACAAGATGAATACGAACAAAAGAAAAGAGAAGTTTTATCCAGTTTATAAAATAAGTGGATATTGTGAAGAACAACTATTTATTGGCACTTTTAAGTGCCTTTTTATTGTGGTTGGGTTGGCCTCCCATCCCCTATTCAAGCGTATTGCTTTTTATCGGGTTTTTACCCTTATTGATTGCGCTGGAAAATATCATCCGTAATGATACAATTAAAAAGAAAGGTAAAAAGATCTTTCTAACGGCAGGTCTGACAGCAGTCATCTGGAATATCGCATCCATTTATTGGGTATACAATTCCATCTCTGCAGTTATGCCTCCTTTTGCAGCGATTTTGATCAGTTTGATCCCCTTCTGTCTGGGCGCTGCATTAATGGCCTTAGCGTTCACCTTATACTATCGATTAAGACGTAAAACTTCACTACTGTTATCCCTTTTTGGATTAATGGGATTTTGGATCAGTTATGAATTTCTTCATGCTACTTGGGATCTTGCATTTCCGTGGATGACTTTAGGAAACGGCTTTGCTAATTTTCATCAATTGATTCAATGGTACGACATCACCGGTGTATACGGGGGATCAATATGGATCTGGTTGGTCAATATTTTAGCATTTATGCTCTACCTCAATCGAAAAGGTATCTACCAACTCAAAAATAGCATAGTTCCCATCCTTTGTCTAGTGCTGGTCTTATTCGTTCCAACGGTCTATTCACTGGTTCGCTACTTCAATTACGAGGAGCACCAAAACCCAGCCCAGGTGGTGGTGGTGCAACCAAATGTGAACCCTTACATCAAGTTTCAGCTTAGCCCTGAGGAGCAATTAAACACCTTGTTTTCACTGTCAAGTTCAGTAGCCAAACCAAATACGGAATTTTTTATCTGGCCTGAAACGGCTCTTTCCCAAAATGGTGATTTTGATGAAGAAAACCTGCGTGAAACGTATTCCTATCAACGGATTCTAAAATTTTTGGATCAGTACAAAAATGGCAATGTCTTATCGGGTATAGAGAGTTATCAATTATACAATTATGCAAAGACAGCAACTGCACGTGAAATTGCCCCAAATATCTACCAGGACAATTTTAACGCAGCAACATTGATCGATTACTCATCCAAGCTGCAATTTTACCATAAATCCAAATTGGTTCCCGGTGTAGAACAGATGCCCTTTGGTGCTGCGATGAATTTTTTGAAACCGCTTTTTAAAGCTTTTGGAGGTACAACAGGTGGTTATGGAAAACAAGCAGAACCTTCGGTTTTCTATGCACAAAGCGGTATTGGTGCGGCTCCCGTTATCTGCTATGAATCTATCTGGGGGGATTATGTGGCAAAATATGTTAAAAAAGGAGCACAGTTTATTGCGATCATCACCAATGATGGCTGGTGGGGCAATACTTCCGGAAAAGACCAACATTTGCAATATGCAAAATTAAGAGCCATCGAAAATCGACGCTGGGTTGCCCGGTCTGCAAATACTGGAATCTCCGGTTTTATCAATCAACGGGGTGATATTATACAGCAGACAAAATGGTGGGAACCTGCAGCATTGAATCAGGAGATCAATCTGAACGAAGAAATCACAACATACACCAAAGTAGGTGATATCGCTGCCTATCTAGGTCTGGCGATCGCTCTGGGTGGATTTCTTATCATAATTGTACGCAGGCGCCGTCCACATTTACTATAACGCTGTAGCAAGTTCCTACTCAATGTATATTTTGTCATAGATGGTGACCCCCAAAGGTTTTTATTTAACCTTTGGGGGTCATTTCAACCTCAAGACAAGCAGTTTGTCCCTATTCCCCTTATATTCCTCCAACAATTCCATAGCAAATATCCAATTCACTATGGAGCCACTTTTACTTCTTTTTAGGTATTCTGATTTCAATCGATAAGCTCTCCCTCCCTATTCAGCCCTTCAGGAGAAAAAAACGACTAAATTATGATGAAAATAAGTCATTTAATGCATTTGATTTACTTTTGAGATTTGTAATTTTGCATCATGCAAGTATATTTTGACAATGCTGCGACTACAGCCTTAGATCCTGAAGTTATAAAAGTAATGGTAGATGTCATGGATAACAATTTTGGAAATCCATCTTCTATCCATAGTCACGGAAGACAAGTAAAAACAATCGTAGAAAAAGCACGGAAAACAATCGCCAACCTACTCCATGTATCTCCGGCAGAAATTTTCTTTACCTCGGGTGGAACCGAAGCCGATAATATGGCGATCGTACGTTCGATCACGGACTTTGGCATCACACATGCAATTACCTCACCGATAGAGCATCATGCTGTTCTACATACCTTGGAGGAGCTTGAGAAGCAGGGAAAAGTTCATCTTGATCTGCTTCATGTGGACAACAAGGGAAATCTGGACCTGAATCAACTGGAAGAGCTTTTAAGTAGCAATCCCCGTACCTTTGTTTCCATTATGCACGCCAATAATGAAATTGGCAACCTGAATGATATCCAACGTATATCGGAATTATGCAAACAATACAATGCGATATTCCACTCCGATACCGTACAGACCATGGGCCATTACCCGCATGATCTAGGTCATCTTAAAATTGATTTCATTACAGGTGCAGCGCACAAGTTTCACGGCCCAAAAGGTGTAGGTTTTCTCTATATCAATGCAAATAATAAAATTAAACCATTGATTTATGGTGGAGCTCAGGAGCGGAATATGCGTGGCGGAACGGAGAACGTTTATGGTATAGCGGGACTAGCCAAAGCTTTAGAACTTGCCTATGAACATATGGAAGAACATCAAGCCTATATCCAAGCGCTTAAATCGTATATGATTGAAGAGCTGCAAAAAGCGATTCCAGATATTGATTTCAATGGTGTTATCGAGCCCAGTAAATCGCTATATACGGTACTAAACGTATCCTTCCCTTGCAATGATCTTGCTGATATGTTACTATTCAATCTAGACATTTCGGGCATATCCTGTTCCGGAGGAAGTGCCTGTAGTTCAGGAACCGATATTGGATCACATGTACTAGGGGCTATTAAAACAAATTCAGACCGTCCATCGGTCAGATTCTCCTTTTGCAAAAACAACACAAAAGAAGAAGTGGATTTTGTTGTGTCAACCTTAAAAGAACTTTGTACAAAAAATAAATAGCAATAAGTCTACTAAACAAAAAAAACCGAAGAGAATTCTCTTCGGTTTTTTTCTATATAGGTATTATATCGTTCAATAAATTTCAGTTTTTCGTCAGCACATAGTATTTGGAGATATCCCCTGTAATATCATTACCCGATAGATCCAACTGGCTTAAGAAATGGTTGCCTAATTTGAATTTGTAATCAACGCCGTCCAGTGTAATAATGTTTCCATCCAATTTCCATTTTCCTTCACGCACAAAAACATCATCACTTTTATTGAGATATTTGGACGAATATTTATAGGAGTTGTCTTTGTGTAATGATATCAATGTTTCTATGCCATCGCAGTCGGCACAGGGCATCACCCCTTTATATTCTCCGATCACAACTTCTGCTCTGTCCCTTCCCTTTAATTCTTGCAAATTATCTTTATAGGCAGCCACACTCTGTTTGGGATTATCACATCCCCCCAATACAATCATTACCAACAATCCCACTGTCCAAATAAACCTTTTCATCTCATTCCAAATTCTAAAAAATCAGCATCTAATAGTTACACCCTTAAAATTCATAACAAATTAGATACCAAAAATTTAGAATGGATTAAAAATCATCATCGTCATCCTCTACTAAAAATGACAAAGCTCCCTGTAACTCTCCCAATGCATGGAAATTACGGCTTTTGCGGGCTATTTCAATTCCATTTTTATATGTTGTAATTGCAGGTTCCTGTTTGTCCAGTTTTTCATATAATTTTCCCAGATGATAATATGTTCCCACATAATCGGGATGATTTTCTATCAGCTTTTCAAATCTGGACAGAGCTTCCTGCTCGTCATTCAGCTTCAGATACTCGGCAGCAATAGCATATTTTAAAAAAGGATCTTCGGGGCTCTCTTTCAAAAATTCGTTGAGTTGATCCAATCGTGTTGACATATCTTTTTTATTTCAAATTTAACTAAAATTGCATTTATCCGTAAACAATTATTTTTAATTACCAGGTAGCTGCTATGCCATAAATCAACACACTGCGCTTGGATTAATCAAGTGAAGCGTACTCAATTTAATGTTCTAAATTTCTTCTATATCTCAGCAATGAAATCTAAATCATGGTCGCTTCATACACAATAGTAATAGTACCATATAGTACCTTGCTGAAAGTGATTATAAAAACGACTAACTTTTTAACCTCATCAAACAAATAACAAAGTTATGTTGCTAGTTTGCTCCAAGCAATTGAGCATTAAATGGGAGAGTCTGAGCAATTCGTTGAAGCAAAAATACTATGCTAGCATATAAAATGACACTATACTGACGTATGATCCTCATTAAAAAAAAGGATATTTAATCAATCAAAATTTAACAAACACAAACAAAATAACTCAAAAAATTATAAATACAGCAAAAATAACAAGATTCAAGTAGTACAAATTAAAAATATCACAACGGCACAAGTGAGCCATGAGACAAAATTTTAAGCGGGTCGGGGCTTTTTATTTGAGAGAAAATATAGTAAGTTTGGGTAAAACCAATCGTATATGAAAATATTAGTTTGTATAAGTAATGTCCCTGACACTACATCGAAGATCACTTTTACAAATGACAACACGGCCTTTAATACAGCTGGGGTGCAGTTTATTATAAACCCTTATGATGAGATTGCTCTTTCCAAGGCAGTTGAATTGGCTGAAGGAGGAAAAGGAACAGTGACTGTCATCAATGTTGGAGATGCATCCACCGATGCGACCATTCGCAAAGCATTGGCTATAGGCGCAGACAATGCCGTACGTATTAATGCTATTCCCAGAGATGCCTGGTTTGTGGCCAATCAAATCGCAAATTACGCAAAGGACAATGCTTTTGATCTGATTTTAACCGGACGAGAATCCATCGACTATAATGGTGCTCAGGTCGGTGCAATAGTTGCCGAATTGCTGAATATACCATCGGTATCAATCGCCAAAAAGGTTGATATAGCTGCTGATACCGTCAGTATTGAACGTGAAATAGAAGGCGGAAAAGAAGTCGTAACCGCCAAACTTCCCATTGTTATTGGCACAGCTGAAGGAGTAGCCGAGCCTAAGATACCCAATATGCGTGGTATTATGAGTGCACGTACCAAACCATTGGATGTTCTGGAACCATCCGCAGTTGATACACTTTCCCACATTGTTAATTATGAGACTCCAGCTCCACGCGGCACTGTAAAACTCGTTGATGCTGCAGAAGTTGAGAAACTGGTTTCTCTATTACATGATGAGGCCAAAGTTATTTAATCACTAAATTCCGAAAAAACTATGTCAATACTAGTATATGTAGAAAATACCGATGGAAAATTCAAAAAGTCTGCTTTTGAAGTAGTTTCTTATGCGAAAGCCATCGCTGATAATACAAACACTGATCTTGTTGCCATTTCTATTGGTAATGTTGCACAGGATGAACTTGCTGCTCTGGGCAACTATGGTGCTTCCAAAGTACTCACCGTCAATAATGAACAACTCTCCTCTTTCGTCAATCAGGCCTATGCAAGCATTATCGCTGAGGCTGTCAAGAGCATAGGAGCTAACCTGCTTGTACTTTCCAATTCATTCTCGGGTAAAGGACTTGCTCCCCGGATTGCTGCGAAACTCCATGCAGCTCTTGCGGATGGCGCGCTATCTCTGCCAACTATCGAAGGCGAAAAATTAATTGTTAAAAAGACTGCATTTTCAAATAAAGCATTTGCCACAGTAGAATTGACCGCAGCAACCAAGGTCATGTCCCTTAGCCCCAATGCCTATGAAACCAAGGAAACCGGAGGCACTGCAGTGGTTGAATCATTTACGGCAAATGTTGCCCAAGCAGACTTCTCTACAATTGTTAAGGAGATTGTACGCGCGACAGATAAAGTTTCATTGCCTGAGGCAGAAATCGTTGTCTCCGCAGGCCGTGGACTAAAGGGCCCTGAAAACTGGAGAATGATCGAAGAGTTAGCAGATGTCCTTGGTGCCGCTACAGCATGTTCAAAACCTGTTTCTGATGCAGGATGGCGTCCCCATTCGGAACACGTTGGCCAAACGGGTATTGTTGTGAGTCCTAATCTCTACATCGCAATTGGTATCTCAGGAGCCATTCAACATTTGGCTGGAGTCAGCTCATCGAAAACTATCGTTGTCATCAACAAGGATCCTGAAGCACCGTTCTTCAAAGTTGCGGATTATGGTATCATTGGTGATGCCTTTGATATTGTACCCAAATTGACACAAGCATTAAAAGCTTACAAAGGTAGCTAAGCTTTTTATACCATATTTCCTCCCCATTCATAAAAAAATGAATGGGGAGTTTTCGTTTTGCCTTTAAATAATTGCATCTCCTCGTTCAAAAAGGTCTTAATTACTAAGGAGAAATCGATAAATTTGTTTCATACAGAACGTAATTATAATTGCATATAAAAGCAAATTTATCTAAGTTTGTAGACCGCTTTGGAATTAAAATGAAGAAAATCAGATTAGATATCGTTGGTTTATCCTATAGTCAAACACAGTCTGGGGCTTATGCCCTAGTATTGGGAGAAGTGGAGGGCAACAGAAGATTGCCCATCATTATTGGTAGCCATGAAGCCCAAGCTATTGCTATTCGGATAGAAAAAATGATTCCAAGCCGCCCCCTTACGCATGACCTATTTCAATCTTTCGCGGAATCTTTTGGTATTAAACTCGTTGAGGTACTCATCTATAACCTGATTGAGGGTATTTTTTATGCGAAGATTATTTGTTCTGACGGCAACAAAATGGTTGAAATTGATGCACGAACCTCCGATGCCGTTGCGCTAGCTGTACGATTTGAAGCACCAATTTACGCCTACGAATTTATCATGTCATCTGCGGGAATCATTATTGAGGGACATGAATTCGCATTTTTGGAAAATTTGGACAAAGCCAACAAAGTACAGGATCCCAATATGGTTGAGGTCGAAGAAAAGACTCCTTCCAAATCCCCTAACAACCCTTTTTCTTCGTTGACAGACGAACAATTGGAGCAAGCACTCAACCAAGCATTAACGGAAGAGAATTACGAGCAAGCAGCGTTGATTAGGGATGAAATTTCCAAAAGAAAATAACTCCTCTCTCTAAAGCGAAACAAAAACTCTAAATAATATCGTTTTATGTCTATTAAATTAAGATTGACCATTATGAGCTTCTTTCAGTTTTTTGTCTGGGGAGCATGGTTGATTACAATAGCGAACTATTGGTTTGGCACAAAGCAATGGGATGGCACACAGTTCGGCGCTATCTTCGCGACAATGGGAATAGCTTCGCTATTTATGCCAACACTAATGGGGATCATTGCAGACCGCTGGATAAATGCTGAAAGACTATATTTTATTCTTCATTTATGTTATGCTGCTGTTCTTTTTTATCTACCGCAGGTAAATGATCCCAACACCTTTTTTTATGCGATGCTCGCGGCGATGTGTTTCTACATGCCTACATTGGCACTGTCCAACTCAATTGCTTACACAGCGTTGAATGAAAACAACTACGATCTGGTCAAAGCATTTCCCCCTATCCGAGTTTTCGGTACCATCGGATTTATTGTAGCGATGTGGATTACAAATCTAACAGGCAATAAAGCTACAGCATATCAATTTTATATTGCCGGAACAGCGGCCCTAGCCTTGAGCTTATATGCCTTTACATTACCAAAATGTCCTCCCAAAAAATTACAACAGGAAAATGCGTCTTGGACACAACTATTAGGATTAGAAGCTTTTAAATTATTTGGAAACTATAAGATGGCTCTCTTCTTTATATTTTCCATGTTCTTAGGCGCTGCATTGCAATTAACTAATGCCTATGGAGATGTATTTCTGGACGAATTTAAATTCTACCCGAAGTTTGCGGAATCTTTTGTTGTGAAATACTCAACGATCATCATGTCGATTTCGCAGATATCAGAGACACTTTTTATTCTGGCAATCCCATTTTTCCTAAAAAGATTTGGTATTAAGAAAGTCATGTTGATATCTATGTTTGCTTGGGTATTACGTTTTGGACTATTCTCGTTCGGGGATCCGGCAGGTGGCTTATGGATGATTGTACTTTCTTGTATCGTCTATGGAATGGCATTTGACTTCTTCAATATTTCGGGTTCTTTATTTGTAGAAACATCTACGACTTCGAGCATTCGTAGTTCTGCCCAAGGTTTATTTATGATGATGACAAATGGGTTTGGTGCTGTATTTGGCAGTTTCGCTTCAGGGTGGATTATCGACCATTATTTCACCAAAAGCTTTCAAAATGGACAAGATCTTGCCCAATATCTGGATACCAATATCAATGATACGCATTTCCTTAATTTTCTGAAGGAAAAAAGTATCTCTTTATTACCTGACGGGACGCTGAACAATAGTCTCATGCTCAAGGATTGGCATGATATCTGGCTTGCCTTTGCCATCTACACGCTGATTATAGCAGTTCTCTTCGCAGTATTCTTTAGACATAAACATGAGCGTGAATCGCAAAATTAAAAATAACAAAAAGCCGCAAATGTGGCTTTTTGTATATTTGCAGGATGCAAAACACAGCAACAGAATTGTTGAAGGATTCTCAATCCCAAATTTATAACTGGACTTTTCAATGGATTAAAAATCTTGGTTTGGATAACCAAACCAACCATTTTATCAACTCAATTATTTTATTGTTGTTGGTTGTCTTATTTTTGATCATTGTTGATTATTTCAGCAAAAAAACACTCTTATTATTAACGATCAAAGCGATCCGAAGAAGCACCAACCGATTTGATGACTTATTGATTCGGAATAAAACGTTAAAACTGGTTGCCCATTTTGTCCCCATATTGGTCGCACAATATATCATACCCGTTATTTTCATGGGTTTCCCAAACTGGAAAGAAAACATCAACAAATTGTTGGCGATTGCCACTACGGTTGTCAGTTTGCTTATCGTACATTCCTTATTAAAAAGTATTCGGGATATATTACGAACAAAAAAATCCTTTGCGGACAAACCATTAGAAAGCTATTTACAGGTCTGCCAGATCATCATGCTCTTTATTGGTGGTACCATCTGTTTTTCGATCTTAACAGGCAGTTCTCCATGGTCATTTCTGTTATCACTAGGTGCTGCCTCAGCGATCCTGATGCTGGTCTTCAAAGATACCATCCTAGGTTTTGTCGCCAGTATACAGGTCTCAGCCAATGATTCAATACGTGTAGGCGACTGGATAGAAATGCCTAAATACGGAGCCGACGGAACCGTAAAGGAAATCAATCTCAATAATGTTAAAGTGCAAAACTTCGACAAGACCATCACAACAATCCCAACACATACCTTATTATCGGATTCCTTTAAGAATTATAGGGGCATGCAGCAATCTGGAGGAAGGCGTCTCAAAAGAGCTATAAATATTAAAATTTCCACGATCCGGTTTTTAGATAATGAAGAGATCGAAGGACTAAAGAATATACAGATTCTCCGCCCCTATATCGAAGACCGTGCGAGAACAATAGATGAATTTAACAGCATTCATCAGATTGATCCTTCCAATCCAATTAACGGTAGGAAAATGACCAATCTGGGTATGTTTCGTGCCTATGCACTTACTTACCTCCGTCAGAATCCCCATATCCATAAAACCATGCCCTTAATGGTACGGCAGTTGGCGTCGACCGAACATGGGGTACCAATCGAACTTTACTTTTTTGTCAATGATATACGCTGGGAATATTATGAAGGCATTGTATCCGATGTTTTTGACCATCTGTTTGCCGCCACAAAATATTTTGACCTCGAAATATTTGAAAATCCTGCTTCGGATGATTTTAGACAATTTATAAGAGCACAAAAAATCAGTATATTGAATTAGTGCCAATAACAAGTGTAATCCATAAAAACAGTGAAAGGTAATCCGGGGAGATTACCTTTTCACTTTAAAAACAAACTAAATTTTTAGACGTGTTTCACAACAGATCTACACATTAACCCTAACTCTTTATGAATCAAAAATTACTCTACACAAATATAGGACTGCTATGTTAAGTCCATCTTAAGCTAACTTTAAACTTAAAACAATTCGACAAATAGTTATTTAAATCATTTAATTCGCATCTTTTATCAATAAATTATACTTCAATGAGCTTAAAATAAATGTTGGCTCGTCAACTGAACCAATCCTATAAGATTGTGAATCAAACCTGTTAGCATTGTTCTCCGATTAATTTCTTACCCCTATCGCAATAGGAATACTGCTGTGTTTCAAAAGAAAAGGCAATCCGAAGATTGCCTTTTCCTGAAATAGTAAATACTCAATTATTCTACCTCAATACTTTTCGTCGCGAAATGTTCTCTGTTGAACATATCTATTGCCCTAATTTCGATCTGATATTTTCCTGTTTTAAGTTTCGGCAAATTCGTTACCCACAGATGGCTGGATTTTTCTGGATTGGATGGGCGGCGAGTTGTTATCAGTTTTTCGGCGGTATCGTATTTCGCTAGCGACTTTAAGAAAGCGGGATCACTCTCATTAACATATTCCATCTCTTTCCAATCTCCTTGATTAATTCTATAAGCCACTTTATCACCTTCC
>Ga0256796_1000184_pt1 | contig 29235 bp, 18 predicted proteins | sample MC6MC0947MT_FD_190209 | JGI IMG/M metagenome (GOLD analysis project Ga0256796, IMG submission 190209) | Metatranscriptome of enriched soil aggregate microbial communities from Iowa State University, Ames, United States - MC6-MC0947-MT... | ecosystem: Environmental > Terrestrial > Soil >...
CAACAACCAATTCCAATGGTGAATATTCATACCAATAGTAATCGTCACAGGGTTCATAAATAATGCCTTCTTTGATCCCAGCATCGAATCCCTTTTTTACAAGATTCCGATAGTCCTGCCACAGCTTATCAAAATCCTTTTCAAGCGACTTGTGCATGGCAAAATAGCTTTCGCCACACCAGTAATTTTGTGCTTTTTTTACATACCATTCTTCTTTATCTGTAGCTTTTTTTGAAGTGATTAACTGTTCAATTTCCTTCCGTTTTTTAGTGGCCAATTCTTCCCAATCTCCCGATGAAAGATTCTCTTTTTTACAGGAAATTAAAGCGATAAACAAAAATAATGCAACGTACAATAACTTGTGATGTTTCATAATTTGTATTTAATTTATTGGTTATTTATGCTATAAATACGCATATATTTTCCGTTTTGCTACAGCTTTGCCTAATTTTTTCCGATCTGCCGGAAATTGCTGCTATTGAAAAGCACTATCGCTATTAGTATAATGCCATAAGCGACATACTTGACAAAAGGGACTGGTTCCTGAAAATACGTCGCTGCCAACGTGAAGGCAATGATTGGGTTGATGTATAATAACACGCCTGTCGTTGTTGAGGAAATGCCAATTAGTGCATACATACTCAAGAAAAGTGGGATAATCGTGAATACAACAGCAATCAGTATTATGGTGCCCCAAAAGATAGGTTCGGTAGGGATGTCATGGTGATTATAGATCAGCTTGGGGATAACGAATAGTGCACATATACTCAATTGGAGGACCAATTGGTTGAGTTTGTTGAAGCCTGTCGATATACGCTGTACGATAAGGTAGAAGGCATAACAGGTCGCGATGGTCGCGGCCCATAAAACATCATTCAATGAACCCTTGGCCAGTAGACAAACACTACCAAATGCAATGAGCAAAGCCAGTTTCTGCAAGGGACGCAGTTCTTCTTTTAAGATAAAATAAGCTGCTGCTGCGGTGATCAATGGGCAGGTCAGATAGGCCAATGCTGCGGATTGGATGCTGATGTGGTTGACGGCATAGATATAGGTAAACCAATTCCCGAAGATCAATAGGGACGCGAGAATAGTGAGACCGATCTGTTGAATTTTACGGTTTCGCGGGAGGTCTTTGAATTTTTGAATATCTGTACGCAGGGTCTTTCTTTGGAATAATAGGAGATAGAGCCAGAGCACTGCTAAGGCTGTTACGATCCTAAAATATAGAATGTCCTCTGCAGGATATTCCCGTATCCACCGGACGGGAATGGACATAAAGCCCCAAATAAAGGGAGCCAAAAAAGCCGCGAAAAGATATTTTCCGCGGCTTACAGTTTCGTTGTTATTTTCCACGGATTAATCTTTCCAGGCGATTACCGAAATCTCGACATTGACATTCTTCGGTAATGTCTTCACTGCCACGCACTCACGTGCAGGTTGGGCTTCCTTGAAATATTCTGCATAAACGTCATTAACAAGGCTAAAGTTGCCCATGTCGCTTAAAAAGATGGAGGCCTTGACGACATCCTGAAATGTATAACCAGCATGTGTTAAAATGGCTTCGACATTTTTCAATACCTGGTGCGCTTCATCTTTTACGCCCGATGAGATCAGCTCCATTGTTTCAGGAACAAGTGGAATCTGTCCGGAAATATAAAGGGTATTACCGGCTTTAATCGCTTGGTTGTAGGGGCCTATTGCCGCAGGAGCTTTGTCTGTATTGAAGATCTCTTTTTTTGACATGGTCGCTTGTTTAGGATGAAAAAAATATTTTATAGATCAACCCCAATAAAAAGACAATAACAGCCGTTGCATTAATGATATGCATGGCTTTGATACTGCCATTGGTGGGTCGGTCAGCGTTGCGCTTTCTGAAAAAGTACATGGAACTAAGTTACGACAGTAAATTAAAAAGTTAAAATTAAAAAGTAAAAACTTTGGGATAGCGTGAAGACAAATACTAACTTTAGTAATAGAAGCATGCTGTGTAAAATTTGCTGTTGATCATACGAGGACAGGAAAGACTGAAAGGGATATACAGATGTTACAGTGCGAATTGTTACAGCGAATTTCATATCGGAAGCTTTTCGGGAGGATTTTAAGTCAATATATTCAGCGTGAAATGTATCCCATTTGAAGTGTCGGAAAGGAAAAATATAAAAATTATTTTGATGAAGAAAACAGCATTAGTAGGCGGTAGGATCTATACCGGCAATGAAATTTTAGAGAAGAAGGCATTGCTCTTGGGTGGTGGGGTAATAGTCGGGACGGTCGATGATAAGGATATCCCAGCAGGATATCAGTCTCTTGACGTCAAAGGCGCCAATATCTGTGCTGGATTGGTCGATCTGCAGTTATATGGCGATGGTTCGGATCTTTATTCTGCTGAACTCAGCCTCGCGTCATTGGAACGGATCTCCAATGGATTGATTGATAAGGGGACAACTTCTTATATGATGACTTTGGCGACGAATACTATTCCGGTATTTAAAGAGGCCATTCGTATTGCTGAGGACTACCATCATGATGCTTTTTTGGGGCTGCATCTGGAAGGTCCGTTTTTGAATGCAAAAAAAAGAGGTGCTCATCCTGAAGAACTGATTATAACACCGACGAAAGAACGGATCGAAGATCTGCTCCAGGGAACTCACGTTGTCAAGATGATGACGATTGCTCCTGAATGTATTTCGGATGAAGTGCTGAGGTATTTGCAAACGTACCAGTTGTTGTTGAGCGCAGGGCATAGTAATGCTACTTTTGCCGAAGGGATACATGGCTACGATGCGGGAATTCCGACAAGCACACATCTGTTCAACGCCATGTCACCATTACACCATCGCGAGGTGGGTTTGGTCGGTGCTATTTTTAACCATCACAAAGCCTATGCGAGTATTATTGTAGATGGACATCACGTCAGCTTCGAAGCTGTGAAAATTGCTAAAAAGCAAATGGGCGATCGTTTATTTATGATTACTGACGCTGTTGCAGCATGCAATAAGGGGATCTATCAGCACGTGTTGAATGACGGTTATTACGCCTTGCCGGATGGTACAATTTCGGGGGCAGCAATTTCCCTATTTGAAGGAATCAGAAACTGTGTACAGCAAGTTGGGATTCCGTTGGACGAAGCGATCCGGATGTCGACAACCTATCCGGCGAATCTGCTAGGAAGAAGCGATATCGGAAACCTAAATGCGGAAAGTATGGCCAATGTCATCGTGTTTACGGATGATTTCAAGTTGGAACATGTGATCTTTAAGGGGGAACTGCGCTATTGATGATCCTATTCGAGAAGATTACGTTGTAATCTGAAATTGACTTATATGATGTGTATTTTCATCTGATAGAAATATATTTTTAAGAAGGATGAAAGAACGCTAAATTTCTTTTCTATTGAAATTTAGCTTAGTTTTGGGGGTTATTTTGAAAAAAAACACTATACTTTATCGCTTAATGAAACGTTCCTTATTATTTTTAGCTACGGCAGCCTTTCTTTTGTCTTCTTGTTCATCCAAGAAAAATAAGAAGGAAGAACCTGTTAATACGAATACCAATGTTGAAATTGTAAAAAAAGATCCACCTTCGGTTCCAAAAAGAGAGCGGATGAAAAATACAATCGAGACTAAAGAGACTAAAGAACAGCCTGCTGTTGAAAAGAAGAAGGATATCGTTGTTGAACTTCCAGCTGTGCCACGCGAGTTTCGCGCTGCCTGGGTTGCTTCTGTTGCGAATATCAACTGGCCGAGCAAAAATTACCTCAGTACTGCTGAGCAACAGCAGGAAGCGATTGGTATTTTAGATTTTTTAAAGAACAATAATTTTAATGCGGTTGTTTTCCAGGTACGCCCCTCGGCGGATGCTTTTTATAAAAGTGATCTTGAACCTTGGTCTTATTTTTTGACAGGAACTGAAGGTCAGGCGCCATCACCCTATTATGATCCACTTGAATTTTGGGTTGAACAGGCACACAAACGGGGAATCGAACTTCATGTTTGGTTAAACCCTTATCGTGCGCACCATACCGCCGGCGGTGCGGTGACTTCGGCTTCAATGGCACGCAAGATGCCTGAATCTGTTGTGAAATTAAAACAGGGCTATTACTGGTTTGATCCATCAAAACAGTCAACACAGGATCATGCTGCGCGTGTGGTCATGGATATTGTTAAGCGCTATGATATTGATGGGGTTCATTTTGATGACTATTTCTATCCTTATGCTGAATACAATGGTGGACAGGACTTTCCAGATTCGGATAGCTATAATGAGTTTAAACGTAATGGTGGTACGCTGTCGCGTGGTGATTTTAGAAGAAACAGTGTGAATACCTTTATCGAACGCATCTATAAGGATATTAAAAAGGAAAAAAACTTTGTGAAATTTGGGATCAGTCCTTTTGGGATCTGGAAGCCGGGTTATCCTGCGGGAATACAAGGGTCAAGTCAATACGATATGTTATATGCTGATGCTAAACTGTGGTTGAACAAAGGCTGGATCGATTATTTTGCACCACAGCTTTATTGGCCTATCCAACCAGCAAAGCAAAGTTATACGGCTTTGTTGAAATGGTGGGAAAGTGAAAATACAATGGGCCGTCACCTTTGGCCGGGTATCAATACTGTTGGGAGACGTGGCCCAGAATATGTACAGGAGATTGTCAATCAGGTTGCTGCGGCACGGAATATTTTGCCAGATAATCGCGATGGTGTTATCCATTGGAGCTTGGCTGGTCTAACAAAAAATCCGGCAATGACGCAGGCGCTTGTAGATGGACCTTATCAAACTAAAGCTTTGGTGCCAACAACACCATGGCTCAATGCGAACCCGTTGTTGAAACCGAGCTTATTGCTGACACCACAGGGAAATAATATTTTCTTGAAATGGCAGCATCAACAAGTTGACCAGGTGGCAAAATGGGTGTTATACCTAAACTATGGTGGTCAATGGACGTATGAGATCCTGGAACCAGGCGTAACAACGAAAGATGTGCCGACGACATTGAATAATAAAAAATTGCAATATGTTGCGGTTAAGGCGATTGACCGTTTGAGCAATGAAAGTCCTTATATTGCTGAAAAAGTAAAATAGTGGCATTTTTATATGATTTCAAAGGGGGCTATCTGAAATGATTCAGATAGCCCCCTTTTCTGTTTGTGCATGGTGAAGACTTCATATTCGGATATTCATTCCATTGCATTTCGGTTGATCGGGGATGATTTGTCTTTTTTTGATCAGAAATAGTGGGATTTGCTGGAACACAGTGATTTTGTTTTGAATTTCAATCTGTCTGGGGTAAATTTAGGGATATGGAAGAGATATATAAAACCGTTAGTGATTCGGTGATCCGAATTTCACAGTTGATGTTACCATCCAATGCCAATTTTGGAGGAAAGATCCATGGAGGCTATATTTTGTCCTTGATGGATCAAATAGCCTTTGCGGTGGCCTCTAAGTTCTCAGCACATTATTGTGTGACAGCTTCTGTTGGTAAGGTTGATTTTTTGAAACCAATAGAGGTGGGGGAACTTGTGACCTTAATAGCGTCTGTTAATTACGTGGGCAATTCGTCTATGGAGGTGGGCATTCGAGTGGAGGCTATGAATATCCAAACGGGTGAGACAAAACATTGCAACTCCTCTTACTTTACCATGGTCGCTAAAGATGAAACGGGTAAACCAGCACGGGTACCTCGATTGATTTTGGAGAATGAGAAGGATGTGTTTCGATTTTATCGCTGTGTGGTAAAGATGGAGGTGGATAAAGAACGTGATCGTGCGATTCATGATCTGGAGCGGGACTCCCTAGAGCAACAGGCTTATATCAGTGCGCATTATGATGTCAAGATTGCATTAAAAAAATAGTGGGCTATCGTTGTGATAGCCCACTATTTTTTTAGATTTCTGGATCTGCAGGTGTATTCGGATTACCGATTCGTTCCTGATCCGGGTAAGGATAGAAATTCCGGTTGCGTTCTGTTGTATTTTGTGGTGGTGCAGGACGACCAAACCGTCTGCTATCTTCCAGTCGTAAGCCTGACATAAATAATTCTGCGCAACGTTGTTTATAGACTTCGAGCAGTAGATCATTTTTGTTGATGGCTCCGGCATAAGCTGGCAGCCCGGCATTGACATTGAATAGATCGCTAGCCGTTTGAGTACGAACTTCATTGATTAGATCGCGTGCCTCGGTCAACGAACCGTTGTTGCGTAATAAGGCTTCGGCTTTGATTAGTTTCATTTCGTCGGGTAAGTAAACGGGAACTTCTCCATTCTGTGTTAACGCAAATCCTTTAAGACTCAATGCATTATTAATGAGTCCCGTATAAAAACTGATACGTTTATCTCCTGCATCAAAAAGTCCGGCCGGTAAACCGAGATTTTCGTGGGCAGCATAGTATTTTAGATTAATAGTCGTATGCCACAGCGGGTTTTGAGCTAGCGCAGTGTATTGAAATTGATTTTTTGAAGTCGGATCGACCTTGTTTGCCAAGTTGTAGGCTTCCGTATATTTTCCTGCCATGAGGTTGTATCGTGCCGCAAATGCGTATAACACATTGGTTAGATTAAAGTTGGGGCCGGCAATTGTTGAATTGAATTCGGAAGATGCTGGTGTCGTTTGGATTTCTTGGATTGCTTCATTGAGTAATTTAACAGCGGTCTCCAATACCTGTTGGCGAGCGACAAAGGGAGCTTTTCCGCTTAAGTCGGTTTGAATATTTGATTGTTCAAACGCAGCTGCAAGATTTCCCAATGCAATTGCTTTGTATAATTTGGCATGTGCGATGATTGCGGATAGCGTGCCGCCAGTTATTGTAGGTATATTGCTGGCGTTGGCCAGTATGGTTTCGCTTATTCCCATCAATTTTTGGTTTACAGTCCAATAGGCCAGTATATTTCCGTTGGCTGTTGGCAAATCTTTGCCACCTGCCTCTAGCTCAAGCGTATTTGTAAAGGTAGCGACACCTTTTAATTCTCTGGATGTAACTGCTGGATAGAAGTATGTAGCAGCAATGACATCTGTTGAATACAATGTTCTTAGACCTACGCTCAATGCATAGATGCCATCTTTAGTTTTTGGCACTTCATTTCCATAAGGTTGGTTCACATTTGGTAGATCCATTTTACAGCTATTGAGCGTCATACCGAGGCAGGCTGTAAGGATTGCGATAATAGTTATCTTTTTGTTCATGATAGTCTAAAATGAAAGATTTACGCCTAAGATTACTTGACGAGGGAGGGGGACTTCGACAAAATCGAATCCACGCACGGCATTGTTTTGACCTGCAGCGTTCACTTCAGGATCCCAGCCAGTATAATTGTCGAAAGAGAATAAATTACGACCAGCTAGAGAAAAACGGATATTTTTAATCTTTGAGTTTGGACGTGCCCAATTATAGGAAGCGGAAATTTCTCTTACTTTGACAAATGAACCCTTTTCAATCCAGTTTTCCATAATGGAGAACAATGCTGCTGAAGTACCTTTGGGTACCTCGCCTCTCAGTTCTGGCTCATAGCCTGCTAATCCACCATATAGATCTCGATCGCCCACGCGTCTGGTAAAATTAAAGACATCCTGACCTATTACGGCATCCAACTGAGCGCGGAAGGTCCATTTTGAACCAACATTGATTTCGTTGATCAAAGACCCTGTCCAGTCTGGGTTGGGGTCACCAATCACTTTTCTTAGGTTTGCACCGCTTGGAACTCCGTTATTGTCTTTGCCGACTTTGGCTGTAGTTGGGAGTCCCGCAGCATTATGATAGATAGAGCCATCGTCGTTTCGGGCAAAATAGGTTGCGTAGAAGGCTCCTAAAGGATATCCGTCTACCGCCGCCACCTGGCCAAATCCGGCAGTGTACATTAATATTCCCCCTGGGACATTGTTTACAACGTTTTTATTATGTGAATAAATGGCTGTGACATTCCATTTCAAATTTTCTTTCAATACAGGTACGGCTCTCAGCATCACCTCCATTCCTTTGTTAGTCATTGTTCCTACATTGACAAACTGCGTGCTATAGCCCATGGACGGAGTGAGGTTGACGTTCAAAAGTAGGTCTTTGACATTCTTTTTGTAGTAGGAGAACTCTAATCCTAGACGGTCTCCAAATAAACTAAGGTCGGTTCCGATTTCGAATTCTTCTTGTCGTTCAGGTTTGATATTCTCATTTCCAAGTTTGTTGCTGACAATAATACCGTTTAAGCCATTAACCGTTACCGGATTGAAGAGTGTGTATCTATCAAAAGGGGATAAAGCAGTAAGATTTCCAGATTGGCCATAAGAAGCTCTGATTTTAAAGCTGGAGACTACGTCGTTGATTTTGGAATTCTGCCAGAAGGGTTCGTTTGAAACGACATAACTTCCACTTAATTTTGGATAGAATTGACTCCGGTTGTCAGCGCCGAAGGCGGAGGACATATCATATCTTGCGGCACCTGTAATGTATAGCTTCTCTTTGATTCCAAAAGTTTGTTGTACAAAGGCTCCAAAGATATTCATGTCTGAACGGGATTCAGAAGGAACCATGACGCCATTATTGACCGTTTCTCCCCCATATCCCATTTGCGTGGCTTTTATGTTGGTGGACATGTTTTTTTCGGTCTGAAAGGTCAGTCCGGCTCCGGTAGTTGATTCTAGCCAGTCTCCAATTTTTGTCTGATAGGAAGCGTTAAAATCGTTGTTTAGCAAGAACGTGGTTAAGTCAGCACGCTGCGCATAGCCTGTGGTATAGGAAGGGGTGGTATTTCCTGGTGGAATATAAGCTGTTCCGATGGAATTGGCATTGTCAAAACCAAGAACATAATTTAATGTTAAACCTTCAGTAGGTTTCGCCTGTAATGACAGATTTCCAATAAAGCGACTTGTGCGTTGTGCAAACTTGAAGTTGTTAATAGCTTCTAATGGGTTGGTGCGTTTTACCACAGCGACAGGTGTTGTGGATGGATAATAACCAGTTGCTGGATCTCGTTCGGGATTGATGTAATTATTACTGAAAATAAATCCGGTCAATGCACCATAGGCCTCGGTCATGCCGCCATTGGGCATTTCATTGGAATGACTATACACGTAATTCATACCGGCGCCAAGTTTCAACCAAGAATTGAGATCTTGGTCCAAACGCGCGCGAAGTCCGCCACGTGTAAAATCGGAACTTTTGATAATACCTTGGTTGTTTAGGTAATTGCCGCTGATGTAATATTTAGTACCTGCTGTACCTCCAGACATAGAGATATTATTGTCTGTACCAATGCCGGTCTGGAAGATTTTGTCCTGATAGTCGTATCTTGTAACATCAGTTTGAGTCAGATCAGTGGCCGTTGTATTGACAAATGTTTTGTTATAGGTGTTGTACGGAAGTTTTTTTCGTAAAGAAGAGGTTTTCAGGCTTGTGCTAAAGGTGAAAGTAGGTTTTCCTTCTTTTCCTTTTTTTGTGGTAATCTGAACTACACCATTGCTTGCCCGCGATCCATAGATAGCTGCCGCAGCTGCCCCCTTAATAATCTCGATGTTTTCAATGTCAGCGGGATTGATATCGACCAATCTATTCTGACTATAGCCACCTAAATCTAGCAATTCTGCAGAGGAATTATTAACAATGACTCCATCTACGATGTACAGTGGGCTGCCACCGCCGACAATGGAGCTTGGCCCGCGCAACTGTACGCTAATACCGCCAGCTGGGTTTCCGGAGTTTTGAGAGATTTGCGCTCCAGCTACTTTTCCCGTTAAAGCCTGGTCAATGGATGTCGCATTACTATTGGCGATATCTTTGGCATTGACGGTCGATACCGCGTTGCCTAGGACTTTACGGCTTGTTCCAACAGCGTTACCAATAACAATTACTTCATTCATCCGTACTAAATCTTCCTGAAGACTCGGAGCAAGGGTAAGGGTTGTCTGATTTCCCAGTTCGATACTGGTCGTGGTCGGAGCATACCCTACATTGGATAACACGAGGTCATACTTTCCAGGATTGATGGATGTGGTTAATGTAAACTCTCCATTGGCATTGGTGCTGACGGATTGGTTAGTCCCTTTGAGTTTGATAGTTGTTCCGGGAACGGATTGCCCGGTACGGGAATCGGTGACTTTGCCTTTGATCGTGTAATTTTTTTGCTGCGCAAATGCCATGGAGCTTGTTCCGAGCATCATTAAAAGCGCATAATAACGATAAGGCACTTTGCGGTTTAGTAAGTGTTTTATCATAAAGTCAGATTTTAAATACAATAGCTTATCTATTGTGGTTTTATTTCATATAAATATAGAGTTTTAAATAGGTTATTAGGGTTGTTTTGTATTTTTTTTGCTACATTTTGCGGTTTTGTGTGTTTTTGATGCTTCTAAATTAGTTTTATGCGTGTCGATGTGTGCGATAGTTCGTTTATTTTTATTTCTTTTTCAAATACTTGCGCATAAACTTGCATAACTAAACTCCTTTTTATAGTATTGTATTATAATTGGTGTAAACCTCGGGCTGGAACCTCCCGTTATGATCAGTTATTAACAACTAACTAAATACCATGAATAAAAAATTGCTCTTATTCTGTTCAGGAGTGATGCTATCTACCAGTTTATGGGCTCAAACCAAAACGGTAACAGGTAAGGTAACAAATGCCTCAGATGGTGGGTCTATGGCAAATGTTACAGTAAGCATCAAAGGTAAACCTATCAATACGCAAACCAATCCAGATGGAAGTTTCACAATTAAAGCCGAGCCCGGAGATATTTTGATTTTTAGGGCTGTGGGTTCGAAAGAACGGCAGCAGCTTGTGGGATCAGATGCTACCATTAACATCGCTCTTTCGGGGAGCGAAGAAGCCTTAGAAGAGGTTGTTGTCACGGCAATGGGGATAAAAAAGGAGAAGAGAGCCTTAGGTTATGCTGTTCAGGATATCAAGTCAGATGAATTGATGAAGAATAAGACGGCCAACGTCGTGAATTCTTTAGCAGGAAAGATTGCTGGGGTTAATGTAACGCAAGCTTCTGGTTCGGCGGGTGCGGGTGCACAAATTATTTTAAGGGGTGGTACTTCATTGGAGCGAGACAATCAACCTTTATTTGTCGTAGATGGTGTAATATATGATAACTCTACAGTAATCGGTGGGAATAGTGCTTTCGATGGGGCCCAGGCTACATCTACTTCTAATAGTAATCGTGTTATGGATATTAATCCCGAAGATATCGATAATGTGTCTGTATTAAAGGGCCCGGCAGCAGCGGCACTATATGGATCGAGAGCAGCAGCAGGGGCTATTATCATTACTACAAAAAAAGGGCAGGAAGGTCGCACTGAAATCGGTTTTTCAAGTAGATTTTCAAATAATTGGGTTAATCGGTTGCCGGAGCAACAAGGGAAATATAAACGTGGCTATTACAATAGTGCAGGCGTATTGGATGATTATACAACTCAATCTTGGGGTGAAAAATTTGGAAATAATGATGTCGTGTATAACAACGTGAAAGATTTTTTTCAGCATTCAACGGTATTTGATAATACGGTTAATTTATCGGGGGGAAGTAAAAATGGATCCTTCTATTTGTCTGGTTCTCGCTTTGATCAAAAAGGGATCGTTCCAAATACAAGCTTTGATAAAACCACATTCCGCTTTAATGGTGATCAAAAATTTGGTAAGTTGACTGTGGGTGCTAATGTCGGGTATTCGCTTGCGAATACAGACAAGACGTTAACCTCTGCGGGTCTATGGGGCTCTGGTGGAGCCGGTGCAATGGAATCCCTATACAGCTGGTCCCGTAGTGATAATATGAAGAAATACCTCAATGATGATGGTACAAAATATCGTATGTTCGAAGGGCGTCAACAGCTAGAAGATGACATAGAAAATCCGTATTGGACAATTAACCGAAATATTTTGGGGGATAATACGGAGCGTATTACAGGTAGTATCAATGCAATGATGCCTATTTTCGATTGGTGGAGCCTGACCTATCGTGTAGGTATGGACAGTTATCTTACAAAGAACTCAACTATTATTGGCGAAAATGGCGCTATCAAAAAACCATGGCAAAAGGGCATGATGTCAGAAAGTGATTTCAAATACAACTATTGGTCTTCCAATATCATGTCCAATTTCAATAAAAAGGTGGGTGATTTTGATCTAGGGGCTTTAGTAGGTTTTTTCTCTGAGCAAACCAAGACCACAACAAACCGCCGGATGGGCTATCATTTTGAGGTAGACAATTTTTATAGTTTCGAAAATATTGCTGCGGCGAATAAACAGTTTGCGGTGAACAATACAAAAAAACGGCTGTTTGGTCTGTATGGTGAGTTAAGGGCCTCCTATAAAAATATGTTGTTTTTGAATGTCACTGGAAGAAATGACTGGACTTCAACACTGCCAGTGGATAATAGATCTTATTTTTATCCATCTATCGGGGGTAGCTTCGTGTTTACCGAACTCATGAAAGACAGTCGTCCAGATTGGTTGGATTTTGGGAAACTGAGAGCTTCCTGGGCTCGCGTGGGTAAAGATGCAAATCCGTATGTGACCAATACCTATCTCTGGAAGCCTGTTGAATATTTAGGCGGAATTGTAGGTGCGGGAAATAACTGGCAGAAAGGTAATCCGTTTTTGAAACCTGAAACAACAGGTTCGTTTGAGGTCGGTGCTGAATTGCGTTTCTTTAAAGGGCGATTGGGTGTGGATTATGCCTACTATACTAATAATTCCTATAACCAGATTCTGTCTCCACGTTTGGGACAGTCTACAGGTTATATTTTCATCTCGGTCAACGGTGGAGATATCTACAATAAAGGAATGGAGTTGTCCTTAACTGGTAAACCGATTGTGAAGAACGACTTTGTTTGGGAGTCGACATTGAATATGTCCAAAAATAAAGGGACAGTAGATAATTTACTTGCGGGTGTCAATATTCTGTATGTCACCGATGTGCAGGTCGGAAATGCAAAAGCTGCATCCTTTAACGGAGGGAATTTTATGGGGATTTCAGGTTCGCAATGGACGCGCACAGCGGATGGAAAAGTTGTTCTGGATGCCAATACCGGTATGCCGACTAGTGATAACCAGGTAACCTATAATATTGGAAATCGTGAGCCTAAATTGACCGGTGGATTCAATAACAGTTTGACTTATAAGAATTTTAATCTGTCCTTTCTGTTTGATTTTCGTATAGGTGGCGATATCTATAACGGTACAGATTATGCGATGACGGTCGGGGGGATGAGTAAACGAACTGAGGATCGTGATCAGTTGGTGTTAAATGGTGCGATCCGTAATGGTGGAACAAATGATGCACCGGTGTACGAAGATAAAACATTTACATTTTTAGCAGATCAAATGTATGATATTAAAGGGGTGTCAACAAGTGGACGGAAGATTATTCAAGATTATTGGAGTGATTTTTATGCCCGTGAAAGTGCGAACTTTATGGTGAAGACCAACTGGTTACGCTTGCGGAATATCTCGATGTCCTATAACTTTTCGGATGGTGTCCTGAAGAATGCCGGTGTTTCCAAAGTGGTTAAAGGTCTTACAGCGACCTTGACTGGCACTAACCTCTGGTTGCTGACTAATTATAAAGGTCTCGACCCGGAAGCTTCTGCTGCGGGATCTGGCGTAACGGGATCCAGTTCGGTCGGTATTGATTACAATGGCGTACCGAGTACCGCGGGTGTTATGTTTGGTTTAAATTTTAGATTTTAAGATAGAAAAGTCATGAATAAATATAAGAGAATAGTCTCATTTCTGTTGGTTCTAACTTTATTTTCGTCCTGTAGTAAAAATTGGTTGGATATCAATATAGATCCCAATACGCCTTCAAGTACCGTTGCTTCGGTTCAAAGTCGTTTGGCTTGGATACAGCATTATTATATGTATGCACAAGGGACAGCGGGAACACGCGCGGGTTTTGTGACACAGCAACTGACATTTGTCAACAGTACTGCATCAAACAGTATGATTGCTGGCTGGAATCCTGCGGCAGGTATGTCGACCACGCCCTATCAGTTTTTCTTTGTCGGAGCAGGGGCCAATTTTAAAGATATGGAAGATAAGGCTACGGCAGACAAGGCTTATCATTATCTTGGTGCATTGCACGCTATCCGCGCAATGGGTTTTATGCTGATGACGGATTGGTATGGTGAGATGCCATATACGGAGGCCTTGGGTACCATTATAACACCAAAGTTTGATGGTGGAAAAGTAATCTTCGAAGGTTGTCTTGCTGACATTGATAAAGCCATTGAATTTTTTAATATGGCTCAGCCGGGTACTGCGGCACCTTTGTCAGCTGGTGATAGCTGGAATGGTGGTGATGTCGGTAAATGGTTGAAAATGTGTTATGGGCTAAAAGCAAGGTGGTTAAATAACTTGTCGAAAAAGAGCGCTTTATACAAGCCAGATGATGTGTTGGCAGCGTTAAGTAAGGCTGCTACTTCGGTTGGAGAAAGCACCGTAATTGCCCATATGGATGATGCTACTGATAATATCGGGGATATCCTATTTGCAGATCCTGTAAAAACATCTATCGTTTTTAATAATGCGGGTATGAATACCAATATCTTGGTTACTAAGTGGTATGAAAATTTATTGACCAATTTTGACAATAAAGGTGTAGAGGATCCGCGGGCGGACAAATTATTGCCTTGGGCAGAGTACGGCTATCCAAAAAAGATGATCCGGTCTAAGGGTGTTGATGTGCAATCGAAAATCCGAATGGAATCAGGCCCTATAGCATCATCTTTTAACGTAAAAGATGTCGAAATAGAAAGTAACGGACGTAAAGTGGCGCCGCATTCTTGGTATATAAATTCAGCAAATACAGCAAGATGGGGTGATACAGTTTATGTTTCAATTAAAAGTAGTTCTAAGGGGTACGATAAAGATAAGTCTGATATTTATAGATGGAAGGATTCTCCAGATGAAAATAGTGGAACGATAGCTGCTTCAGGTACTTTTTATTCACGTCCGGATGCGCCTACCCATCTGGTTGCCTATCCTGAAATGTGCTTTATAAAGGCAGAAGTGCTATTTAACAAAGGCGACAGAGCAGGAGCTTTTAATGCCTATAAAGATGGAATTAAAGCACATATAGATTTAATGAATATGAAGCTTAATTCTTATGGAAATATTAACGTGAGTAAATCGCCAATGGCGCAGGTCAAGATTGATAATTTCCTAAACAATGGCATTGGTACGGCTGGAAATATTACACTGGCTAAAATTATGACGCAAAAATTTATCGCACTTTCGTTCTCGCAGCAAAACTGGAATGATATGCGTCGCTACGATTTCAGCAATTCGGTATATCCGGGCTGGGCTGTTCCTTATGAGTATACAGTGACTGCTGCCGCACAGCTAAAAATACCGCAAGGAAAGCAGTTCAGAAGAGTGCGTCAAGTTTCGCATGAGATCAACTATAATTCCGATAATTTAAAAGCATCTCATCCAAATGCGTTGAATGACGATATATGGTCATTTCCTGTTTGGTGGGATATCAAGGAGTAATTTTCTCCAGTGAAGATGAATTAAAGGCTCGGTTCTATTTTTTTAGAACCGAGCCTTTTTTCATACCTTCGAGTATGAAGACTATTTTTTTTGTATTGTTGAAAAGTCTGTTTGCAACAGCCTTGTTTGCCCAATCCCCCAAGATTGTTCAAAAGCCCATTACGTGGAATCAAGAGCGTATACAGCTGTCTTTGGATTATCTGAAAAATAGACATGGATTAAGTCAAACTACACCCGCGATACAGCCCAAGATGGTTGTTGTGCATTGGACCGCTAACAACAGTGTAAAAGCAACATTCAACACCTTTAATCCTGAGAAACTGCCGGCTAGACCTGAACTGACAAAGGCGAGTCCCTTGAATGTATCTTCTCAATTTGTAATCGACCGTGATGGAACAATCTATCAATTTCTGCCAGATACTATCTTTGCTAGGCATACCATTGGTCTCAATTATTGTGCAATCGGTATCGAAAATATAGGTAGCCGCCAGAATCCTTTGACTGACGCACAGTTGAAAGCAAATGAAGAACTTATCCGCTACCTTAGTAAAAAATATGCTATTGAATATGTGATCGGGCACCATGAATATCAACGTTTCAAAAAAACTTCCTGGTGGAAGGAAACTGATCCTAAATATATCACTGGTAAAGATGATCCAGGGGATAAATTTATGCATGTGCTGAGAGGGCGTTTAGTTGATCTGAAGCTAAATAAAATGCCTTAGGTTATTTTTTACGTTATTAAGCCGAATAAATCCTGTTTATTCGGCTTTTTTCGTTATTGTGCGTTTTAAAACTATTTTTTGTTTTAATATATGCGTTTTTATGCTATATTTGATTAAAGAAATATATAAACCAATATTTTGCCTGATATTCATTTTGTAAATAATTGAGGATTTGAGAAATTTCGCCTTCATAGCTACTTGCTATGTAGGGAAGTTTTAAAGTTATAAAACCTAATTAACGAATTAAATTGTTTAAGTATGAAAAGAAGTCTGCTCTTGCTAATGAGCTTACTATGTATGTACTGTACTGCTTTTTCCCAAAAAGTCATTACAGGTAAAGTAACTGATACAAAAGGTGAAGCGTTAAAAGGCGTTACTGTTCTAGAAAAAGGAAAGAACACGCAAACTGCAACCAGTTCTATCGGTGCTTACAAAATTACGGTAAGTGACGGTGCGACATTGATTTTTCGATCTGTAGGCTATACGTCTGCTGAAGAAAATATCCAGGGTCGATCAGTAATTAATGTTGTTCTCTCTGATAACAGCGCGGCAATAGACGAGGTCATCGTGACTGCCTATGGTATCAAGAGGGATAGAAAGTCCTTAGGGTATTCAACGCCAATCGTTTCTGGTGACGATGTGTCGGATACACAGCGGGGATCCTTTTTTCAAGGCCTCCAAGGTCGTGTTCCAGGTTTATCTATTAATAGTACAAGTGGTTTGCCCGGTGCTTCCGCGCAAATTGTACTTAGAGGATTTGCATCTATATCAGGGGATAATAATGCGCTCATTGTTGTAGATGGGATACCGATAAATAATTCTACTATAAATGAGAATGATCTTGCAAGTAATGGAGCTAACCAGAGTTTGGATTATTCCAATAGAGCTATGGATATCAATCCAGATGATATCGAGACCTATACAGTTTTGAAGGGGCCTGAAGCTACAGCTCAGTTTGGTAGTCAAGGTGCTGGTGGCGCAATTTTAATTACCACAAAAAAAGGAAAAGCAGGCAAGTTCACTACGAATTATACCTTCTCGGGGCGTGTTGAAAGCGTTAATAAATTTCCTGAAAGGCAGTATGTGTATGCGCAAGGGTTGAATGGTTCCTATGATGGAACAGCGTTGACTGCACTTGGTCCGCGCTATCCTGAAGGTGTTCATATTTATGAAGATAATGTAAAAAATTTCTTTACCACTGGTTATAATCAAAAACATAGTTTGGCTTTTGAGGGTGGAACTGAAAAAGTAACTTATCGCTGGTCAAATGAATATAATAACAATACTGGTGTAGTACCCAATACCTTGTATAGACGTTTTTCAACGCGGTTAAATAGTACGGCTAAGTTTGGAGATAAATTAGAATTCAATACCTCATTGAATTATGTTTATTCAAAAAATGATAAGGTTAGAAGGGGGGCTTCTGGCTATCTAATGACATTGATGAGCTTTAATCCGATTTTTGACGTACGCGACTGGATAGATGATAAGGGCAATCGGGTGCTTCATAATTCCGATATTTTTAATGAAAGAGATAATCCTTTTTGGGATGTTTATCGGAATACAGCGTATGACCTCGTTAATCGTGTGCTCGCGACCTCCAATATCTCCTATCGTGCAAACAGCTGGTTGAGTCTGAATGGGATTATTGGTATCGATTTTTCAAATACATTAGGACAGAGTGTGTATCATCCACAATCTTTTTCGGGTTCTGGTTCTAGTACTGCTATGAGAAATGGTTCTATCAATGAATACACTGTAAACGGACGTATTCTTTCGGGGTCGTTCATGGCAAATGTAAAAAAGAATTTATCAAAGGATTTTTCTTTTCGTGCAAATCTAGGTGCTGAATTTAAAGACTATGATTTCTTGACAAATTCACAATATGGCGAGGATTTCTATGATCCGGATTTTTATAGTATTAATAATACATTTCCAAGTTCAAGGCTCGTAAGGAGTGCTGCAGCAAATTTTCGAACAGTAGGATTTATGGCGCAGACCGGATTTGGATATTTAAACGATATGGTCTACCTGAATTTGACGGGCCGTTTGGATGCGGCCTCGCGTATGATGCCTAATAATCCATATTTTGCCTATCCTTCTGCTTCATTGGCTTTTAATTTTACTGATCTGGATTTTTTCAAGGACAAGGTTTCTTGGATGACCAATGGAAAGTATCGGATTTCAGTAGGTACTACAGGAAAAGCACCATATAAGAGTTACTATACACTCTCAAATTTTGAACCAAAGAATACGACAGGGGGTGGGTTTGCTTATGGAGTTAATGGTGGGAACCCTAATTTGAAGGCAGAAAAAACGAGGGATTTTGAAACAGGTTTAGAGCTGGCGTTGTTGGATAGGAGGTTAACCTTTGATTTTAGCTATTTTAATCGCTTAAGTACCGGCCAGATTATTATGCCTAGATTGAGTTATGGTTCTGGATTTGTACTGCGAATGATGAATGGAGGTGAGGTGAAAACTTATGGTGCGGAATTGCAGACAACGATTAATCCGATCAGAAGGGATAATCTTAATTGGGATCTAACCTTCAACTTTACACAATATAAAGGTAAGGTGCTGTCGCTTGCGGAGGATCTACCAGAGCTTTACGAATCAGATACACAAGTATTGGGTGGCGTTCGGTCTGGAGTGGTTCCTGGATATAGTATTGGTACGTTGACGGGTACCCGATTCAAAAGAAATGATCGTGGAGATGTTTTGATCAATGCGCAGACAGGATTGCCAATAGCAGGTACGGACCGTTATTATCCTATTGGAGATCGAATCCCTGATTTTACGCTTGGAATAGTCAATAAATTGACCTATAAAGATTTTTACCTTACATTTTTGTGGGACTGGCGGAAAGGTGGAGATGTACTGAATGGTTTGGATTATAGATTGTATATCAATGGGATGTCTTCTAAAACACTAAATAGGGAGGAACCAAGGGTGATTGCGGGGGTACTGGAGGATGGTTTGCAGAATACCGAAAATCCGACTATAAATAGGATTGCTGTGACTCCTTATTCTTCTTCTGGGTATTATACGGTTAATACAGAGCCTCAGATGTTTATAGAAAAGGATATCTATACATTGCGTTTACGTGATGTTACGTTGAGGTATAATTTGCCGAAACATCTGACCCGAAAAATTGGGGCGCAAGCTGGTCTGAGTGTGTTTTTTACAGCTACTGATGTTTTTTTGTTTACAAATTATACAGGATTAGATCCTGAAAGTAATATGAATACCCCTGGCTTAGGCGGTATTGGTGGTTATGGTATCGACTTTGGGAACATGGCGAAACCTAGGGGTTTTAACTTTGGTCTTACTTTAAAATTATAGGAGGAAAAAGAGATGCGGAAACGTTTCTATATAATCGTTGTTGCAGTACTCATGGTGATGAGTGGTTGCAGAAAATATCTGGATATAAATGAAAATCCGTCTAATCCACAGTTGGTGAAAGCTGAGTTGTTATTAGCGCCTATTATAGCGCAGATGGCTAGTGGATATTCGCAAGATCAGCGTCAGATGAATAAGTTTAATCAGACTATTCTTGGCGGGAGTAGTGATGTTTCTTCCAAAATTTGGGAAAAACATGGTTTTCCGGAAAGAAGCGATGTTGGGGGTGTCATGTGGCGTATGGTATATTTTGATCTGGGTTTGAATCTGGAACGCATGATAAAAGATGCGCTGGAAAATGAAAAATATGAGTATGCGGCGATTGGTTATGCGATAAAAGCTTGGGGGTACCAATCTCTAACAGATTATCATGGGCCGGTTATCCTAGATGAGGCATTTCGCTCAAACCAACTTTCGTTCAAGTACAATGACCAGCCGGAGGTTTATGCGAAAGTAAGGCAATGGTGTGATTCAGCATTGTTATACCTCGATAAAAAGAGCCCGATAGATTATAGTGCTTCATTGAATTCTATAAAAGGAGATAATTTATATCGGGGTAATATGGAGCAGTGGCGGCGTTTTGTTTATGGTTTGAAAGCGATACAATATATTCATTTGGTCAATAAGCAGGATTTTAAAAGTAAGTATGCTGATTCTGTGGTAAAATTTGTTGACCTGTCCTTTCAATCTATCTCTGATGATGCAGGGGTCAAATTTACAGGAGATAAGTCCGCGAATGCGAATGTTGTAAGTGCTTTGTTTGGGATCTATACAACTTCCTATTATAACCGTGCAGGAAAACCTATTGTCAGTTATCTTACAGGAGGGCTTCGTGGTACGCCAATTGAAAATCCAAAATCATCTACTGATCCTCGTTTGTCCCGCATGCTGATGATAAATAATGTGAGGGATAGTATTTATATCGGAGGGGAGCCAAATGTTACGAATAGTACCGTGCCAAATATTCTTGGAGAATTTGTGAACAATACCTATCAGGGGAAATTTATCTTTAGAAATACAGTCGATTTTCCCTTAATGACACATGCGCAATTGCAATTAGTGAAAGCCGAAGCGTTGTTTGTTAAAGGAGATAAATCTGGTGCATATGATGCTTATCAAAAAGGAATTGTGGCACATATGAACTTTGTGAATAAGTATATAGATAATAAAGAAGTTGCGATTTCGCTGAATGATATGAAGGCTTATCTGGAAGGAGGGGAAGTTGCAAAATCTGCTGCGGACTTGACTTTGGCTGATATTATGGGGCAGAAATATATTGTTCAATGGGGGTGGGGTGGTCTGGAGCAATGGTGTGACCTTAGGAAATATCGTTACAGTCCAGACGTATTTAGACAGTATATTCCATTAAGTGGCAGTCAGCTTACTTATAATGATTATTGTTACAGGGTGAGGCCGCGTTATAATTCAGAGTATGTCTGGAATGAAAAAGAATTGGATCGTTGGGGCGCATTGGAACCTGAATATATTACTAAACCAACCTGGTTTGTTGCTGCTGAGAATTGATGAAAATAGATTGAATATTATGAGATTTTTATATAAAACTATATTTTTTGGACTAGCGGCATTTGGAATGGTTGCTTGTAAAAAATCTATTCAAGACTTTGGTCAAGTAGAGTTCTTGGGTAGTAGTGATGTTATCGTTAAAATAAATATGGCTTCAATTTATCCTGATGATCGCTATATGTATGTTAAATTTGATGGACAACGGGTTACTTCACTAATCAGGGGTCGAGAGCCATTTCCGGGTGGTGGTTATAATACAAGAGGGGATTCTCGGCCTGATTTTTTGAAATATAAGGCTGGTAATATTAAGGTTCAGGTGGGACTTCCCTATCGTGTGGATGATGGTAGGGACTCAATAGTTCTGTATGAAACCCAGGTGAATTTCGAAGCAGGGAAAAGGTATACATTGCATGTGACCGATACAGCTAGTAATACCAAAATGATTTTGAATGAAGAAGATTTATCCCGGCCTGACTCTACACAGGCTCGTTATCGATTCACGAATCTGATGCCTAATGTTCCTGCGGTAGATTTGTATTATGGGGCGGCGGCAACTGCTACTGAGCCAACCCAAGATTCTTTGGTTGCAAAAAATATCAAATATCTCGAGAGTAGTCCTTATTTTGAATTGAATCGTATTGCGACGAGGACCTGGAAGATCCGGCCTGCTGGTGCTCCGGTTACAAATGCCTCGGTTATTGCGTTTTATTCGAATGCTGGTGCTGTTCTTGATAGAAGGTCCTATACTGTGTATGCGTTAGGGTATAATGGATTTACGACAGCAATTATGAAGCCTTATCTGTCATTTTTCTTAGTCCGATAATTATGAAAAAGAACATATTATATTGCCGAATTAAGATGAGCTTGATGTTTGTCTTGTTTTTGATCTCTTTTGTTTCCTGTAAGAAACGGGATGATTATCCTAAATTTGATGACAAAAAAGAAGAGCTTGTGCCAGAAGATGTTATCCCTCCGGATAATAAAATTGAACAAATTACACAGCGGATTATTGATCAGGCTGATGTTGTTAAGGTCTTTCAAATGGATTCTACGATTCAATTAGCGGATGGGTTAACGCGGACTCACATTCGATTTCTCAATAAGCTCAATCAACCAACGAGCATTCAAATACTTGAAATAGATCTCAGCAAAAAGATTGTGCCCTATGTGATGAGTTCGTTCGATGATCATCTGTATGTAGCACAGCCGATTTCTGATATGGCTAAATATAACGAAGTGTCGTCGGGTGGAGAGGTTCTTGCTGCAATCAATGGGGCTTCTGCTACGACCTTTTCTTATATAAAAAATGGTAGGAAAATCAATATCTCGACCACCTCAGGAAAACAAAAGACGAGACCTTTCTTTGCTGTTCAGTTCGATGGTAAACCCTATATTGGGAATTGCTTTGATACAGTTCAGTTTGAATTTGAACCTTATGATATTAATAGATTCAAAGGTTTGGTCTCAGGAACGGAGTGGTTGCAGTATAGAGGGTCTGTTATAAAATCGACATCAGCTGTAGTGCAAGCTAATACTGCTCTTGGGCTCTCGTCCAATAAATCTACCTTGTATGCTGTTGTTGTGGATGGAATAAATAGCAGTTTTTCGGTCGGTATTACTTTTAATGATTTAGCATGGGTGATGAAAGCGATTGGTGCTTATGATGCCTTTGTCGTGAATAGTGGTGGAACGAGTGTAATGACTCAGCGAAAGCTTTCGCAGGATCCAAATGGACAAACTGTATGGGATGTTGTAAATAAGCCTCCGCTAAATATGGTTAATACAATAAACGGTATTGGTTTCGTGAAAACGAAATAACGGATTTTGAAATATGTTGATATGACTAAAGTCGGAAAGGTTCCTTTCCGACTTTTTTATGGCATTAAAAATTTAATAGTGTCTAGTTTTGTGTTGCATTATTATGCTTTATTGTGAGTGTTTTTAAATTTATTTTGATTTATGGTGAGTTGTTTTAATAGATGGTATTTAAAAGTCTTTATATGTGTCTTTAGTGTATTTTTATTTGTTTTTGTAAAAGAAATGCCTATTATTAAAATGCTTGAGGCGAACTAAATACTTAGTGGGCACTTACTTTATTTTGCGTTTTTTAACACTTTTCATTTATAAAACGAAAAAAACTACTTACTTTTATTCTGATTTTCAATTATTCATGCATAAAACTGCATTTTATGCATGGTCTAATAGTCTATTTATGATGAAATATACCTTGTTAAAATTAACCGTTGCGGTGTCTATTTTCTCCTTTATCTCTTGTGGTCATCCCTTAAGGTCGGTACAGGTGAACAAAAAGAGTGATGTGGGGTCAGTAGGAGAAATGGCCAGTGCTGTTATTACTCCGGGGGCTGACCAGTTGCCGCTGTATCTGCCGCAGTTAAAAGGTAAGAAGGTTGGGATTATGGGAAATCAGACTTCAATTGTGGGGGGTGACAAAAGACATTTAGTGGATGTTTTGCTTGAAAATAAGGTCGATCTGAAATTTGCCTTTGCTCCGGAACATGGTTTTCGAGGTAACGTCGAGCGTGGCGAGAAGTTCGGTAACGATGTCGATCAGAAAACGGGCTTACCGCTATTTACTTTATATGGTGGTAATAAAAAACAAGATTCTATTGTCAATTCCATTGATGTTATGATTTTTGACCTGCAGGATGTTGGTGCGCGTTTCTATACGTATATTACTTCTTTGCACCGTGTCATGGAATTATGTGCAAAGCATAATAAAAAACTGATTGTGTTGGATCGACCTAATCCAAATGGTGATCAAGTAGATGGGCCTGTGCGCCATGATGATAAATTTAAGTCAGATGTTTCGTGGCATAAAATTGCCATGATTCATGGATTAACCATTGGTGAACTCGCACAGATGATCAATGGAGAAAAATGGCTGGAGAATGGGCGTCAGGCTGATGTGCAGGTTGTGAAAGTGCAAAATTGGGATCATAAGAAGATGTATGATCTGCCTGTTATTCCATCGCCAAGCTTACCTAATCAGCTTTCTGTGCGCTTATATCTCTCATTGTGTTTGTTTGAGGGAACAGATATTTCGGTAGGTCGCGGTACGGACTGGCCTTTTCAGGTATTGGGATATACAAATCCTGTTTATGGATCTTTTACATTTACTCCGGGTGAACGTCATGGTATGTCGAAGCATGTGGAGGGGAAAGGCGCTATGAATTATGGTGTCGACCTACGTAACCTGAATCCTGATAAACAAAAATTTACACTAAAATACTTGCTGGATTTTTATAACAAGACACCGGATAAGACTACGTTTTTTGCTAGACCAGAATTTTTTGATAAGCTAGCCGGGACAGATCAATTGCGCAAACAAATTATAGCAGGAGAGTCCGAGGGACAGATTCGGGCATCTTGGGCTGCAGACTTGAAGGTTTACAAGCAAATGCGCAAAAAGTACCTGTTGTACAGCGATTTTGAATAGCTTATTGCGAACAATACTAACGAATAAACAATACTAACTAGAATCATTTATTTTTAAAACTCTATAATCAATGAGAAAATTTGTACTATTTTCTGTTGCTCTTGGATTGAGTTTTCCTTCTGAATCCTATTCTTTCGTAAAGAAGGAAGGCGTTTTGAGCAGTGCTAACTTGAGGGGTGCTCTGCTTCGCTCTTCATCGAAGAATTCGGTTCAAAATACGGTGCAAGGTACTGTAACGGATGGAAAAGGCCCAGTCTCAGATGTAAGCATTTCTGTCGTTGGCGGAAGTGTTTCTACTAAAACCGATGCACAGGGGCATTTCAAGATTACAGCTGCTGTGGGGAGTAAATTGCGTTTTTCATCCATAGGGTATATTTCACAGGATGTCACTGTGACTTCAAATACGCTTAATGTGACGTTGCTTGATGACAATCAATCCTTGGAAGAGGTTGTTGGTTATGGTACACAAAATAAAAGTAACTTAATTACTGCCGAGATTATGTGAAGATGGCCGGACTTACCCAACCTGTTATCATTACCGTACCGCAAGGCGGTACAATTGTCATTTGACTATACCTTTCTATGAAGCTATGGGAACACATGCGGCAAGGCGTTCGTTTGCTAACAATATGTATAAGCATTGCAGGCTTCCGGCATTCACCATCATGAAGATAACGGGGCGTAACACGGAGACCAATTTCTTTAAATATATCAAGTGACCCGTGAGAAAAACACACAGCTCATACGCGATACGGTGGTCGTAAAAATAGAACTGGATATGGCAGGATAACCAAAAGAAAGCGTACATGAACTTAAAGGGCTTAAAACATTTAAATAGCCGACTTCACTTGGTTCGGTTATACGTTCCTGCAAAGAGGTACTGGGCTGGAATGTCATCGGCGGACGAGATTACTTTGCCATCGCTTGGATGGAATTTTTCAAGGGACTCAACGATGGCACTTACCACCGTTTGGCAGCGGACATCACTGATGCACCTTATATTTCGTACTTTCGTAAAAAGGTGGAAGAACGGTTGAATCCGTTGCTTGCCGAACTGGAAGCAATGGGTGTAGGATAAAGCTTGCATAAGATGCGCATCAATGTAGCGAAATTCAAGGGTTATGAAACAAAGTTAAGGTAATTGAGTGCAGACGGCATTGTCTTAGACATCATACAGGACGATGGCGATATCCGTGACAGCTATTCCATAGACGGAGCCCCCAACCAAATCAGCTCCTACTTCATGCACGGCATAAAGCGAGTTATCGACCGTTAAACTTCCGTAGAGCTGGAGAAAATAAGAGAGCGTGTAAGCAGGTTAAAGGAACTTGAAGCCGAGTTACAGGAAAAGATTGTTTTTTTGAACACCCATGGCCTCATGTGCCAAGACCTTGCCTGGCAACTAAAAGATTAGTAGGAGGAAATACTGTTGGAATACAGAAAATAGAAGGAAGAAGCGGACAATGTTGTAATAGACCCACCCAGCCCCGTCGAGGAGGGAAAACTGCGTATGTACTTCTTTGACAAGCCTTGCTTCCTTGACAAGTCTATTTGGAACGATGAGTTGACCTACGACCAAATAGCTATGATTCTGCGGAAAGTCCTCGGTGTTAAACACATCACACAGAGTTCCGCTGAGCGTTACGCCAAACTGTTTAACTCCAGGGTGCTTAACTATCTGAAAAGTATTTGCCCCGACACGGATTTTCACAAAGGGAACTTTGTCAAAAACATCATGAAACGAACCAAACGTGGCCAACCACAATAATTTGGAGAATATGGTTAGCCTCTTATTATAGTTTGTTCAAGTATTTGACTAGGTGCTTCTTTGTAATATTTTTTTGCTACCAGTAATTATTACTGCGTCATATCTGCTAATGAGTTTCATAAATTTATGTAATCATTTCTCATAATGTTGTTACATGTGCTGAAACTCATGCTTTCTTGAATCACTAAATAGATGATTTTTCATGGTTTTCAAACACAAAAAAATGGTAAGGTTGAAATGAGAAGTGATCAATTTCTTTGTTTCCTGAAATTTCGAAAATCTCTTGGATATGAGAATAATTAGGAAAATCATTTACCTTCGTCACTGAAATTGATTTTGTAAGCTCAATTATTATTTCAATGTTTTTGTCAACCCTTTACCCTCATTTTTTACGACTAAAGATATTTGTCACCCATGATTGAAAAATTTAAGAAAGATTATGAATCCTTCATATTTGTTGTTTAAGCGATATAAGCTATGTGTTAATTTGCATTTCTCTGTCTCTTTATCAGTGTCCGCCAAACTTCTTTCTGACGGAATTTTATTCTACTTAAGTTTTAATATTTTGCCCATTTTTTTGAGATAAAACATGGTTTGGTTTACAAATAGAGCCTGATCTTCTTTTGTGTCATTGATTATCAATGATTTATATTATTAAATGTTATAATTTGTTTTTTAAAATGTTTATTTATAATTTTATGTAGCATCTTTGGTTTTGTGAAGGTGCTACAAAAATTATAAACTTTTAAATAAATTAATTATGAACGAGAAATCTTTAAATGAAAGATTGAATGCTTTGTTGAAGCAACAAGAGCAAAAAAGAAACGAGGATTTTGAGGAACTAGGTTTAGAATCTCTTGAGTTAATTCAAGGAGGATCTGGATCAGGATGTACCTCAATGTGTGGAACAGACTGTGGTATTTTCTAGATGCTCCAATGCCCTCTTTTTTTAAGAGGGCTTTTTCAAAACCTAAAAAAGCAATAATTATGTCCGTAAACTTCAAGCAATCTCGTTACACTGTAATTACGTCACCTATTGACGGAGAAAATTGTATAATTTATTCCACTAGAACTAGTAAATCGTTCATAATAAGTCAAAAAAATCTTGAAAACATTAGAAATAATAATTTTAATTTAATAAATCCGGAAACATTCATGCATCTTTTAGATGCAGAAATCATAATAAATTCTGAGGAAAATGAGCTTGAAAAAGTTTTATCGGATTTTAAAAATAATAGCGAAAGCTCTTATGAGTTTGGTCTTACAATTCAGCCAAGTGGAAATTGTCAACTCGGATGTAATTATTGTGGACAAGACCATACAAAACTTGAAATAAATGATTCTACCTTTACTAATATTATAAGCCACGTTAATGAAAAATTAGAGGAAAAACCGTATAAAGTATTTACCGTGACGTGGTATGGCGCCGAACCTTTAATGTCTCTACATAATATAAATAGATTATCAGAAGAATTTTTAAAAATATCTGCCGAACGAGGTTTACGTTATAATGCTCTAATGATAACAAATGGTCTTAGTTTAAAGCCAAAGATTTTTGAAATTTTGAGTAGAGATTATAAAATTGATAGATATCAAATAACTTTAGACGGAGATGAAGAATTTCATGATAAGTCAAGATTTACTAAAAAGGGACTGCCTAGTTTCAATATAATTTACAAAAATATAATTGAATGTGTTAGATCTCAGGCGTATAAAGAAACTAATGCAAAGTTTTTAATTCGATGTAATGTCACTAAAGAGAATTCAAATGGGATTAAAGATTTACTTAATAAGTTTGCTGGAGAAGGGATTCAAGATAAAATTGCCATTGAATTAGCTCCTGTTCATGATTGGGGGGGGAACAACGCAGATCAAAAAGGTTTTACAAGAAGTGACTTTGCTGGTTTAGAAATTGATTGGATAATACATATGAAAGACTTAGGCTTTAGAATCCCCTCTCTAATTCCTAAACGCAGGTATAACACTTGTATGGTAACAAGTGGAGATAGCGCTGAATTGATTGATGCCAGTGGTAATATAACCTATTGTTGGGAGACTACATATACCGCTGGCTATAATCAAAGTGAGTATATGATAGGCAATATAAATAAAGAGCATAAATATTATGCTCATAAAAGCACAGCTCCTCTTAAAGATTGGTATGACAAAGTCGGAGAAGGCTATTCCTGGTGCAAGGAGTGCAATTTACTTCCTGTGTGTGGTGGAGCATGTCCAATTTCATGGGCCAAAGGTCAGCCCGCATGCCCATCTTTCAAATTTAATATTCAAGATAAACTGATCCTAGAATACTTAATATTAAGAGAACGCCAGAATGTCCTTACAAGAAATTAAAAAGTTATTCCATAAAGAGTATATTTCTCAAAAAAAAGACACAGAAAAATTTAAACATTTTTTTTATACTGTGGCTTACCAATTAGAAAGTGAGGGTAAGAAGTTCTCTAATGAGATTTTTTACCTTTTTTATCTTTATCAAAAGGTTTTGACAAATGTTAATGAGGGTAAAATACTCATCGCTCAAAACATTTTGTTAGATGCTGACAATATCAAAGTTAAGTTACAAGAAAGCGAAAGGGAGATAGGATGTATTTTATACTATTCTTGTATCTCTTATCTATACTATAAAACTCAAAATAATGAAATGGCTAAACAGAAAATATTAAAAGCCATAGAGTCTGTAGATAGTTTTTTCAAAAATAACCCATTATTAGAGATGATGTTAAAATCTGAATATCTATTAAATTACTTCAGAGTATTAATACAAAATAATGAGCTTGAAGAGGCTAAAAAGATTTCTTTTGCTCTATTAAAGCTGGTTTTTTATCAAGAAAATAGCAAAAATATTGTTCAAGTAAAAAA
>Ga0256796_1000204_pt1 | contig 27788 bp, 16 predicted proteins | sample MC6MC0947MT_FD_190209 | JGI IMG/M metagenome (GOLD analysis project Ga0256796, IMG submission 190209) | Metatranscriptome of enriched soil aggregate microbial communities from Iowa State University, Ames, United States - MC6-MC0947-MT... | ecosystem: Environmental > Terrestrial > Soil >...
TAAAAAAATATTTTCAAAAAAAACAGATACATCAAATGTACCACGTGTTATTTAATGTGTTGTTTTTCAGTTATTTATATTTTTTGAATTGAAAATTTTGATATTTATTCATATTCGTTTTAAGACGGATTATGTACAAATGAGTAAGATTAAAAACATTATAATGATTTAGTTATACATGCGTAGGGGAAGATTGTCTTAAAGATTACGTGTCAGTGATGAAAATTCGATGTTTGAATTTTATACTTTTGATTTTCAGACTTTTGTAAAAACGTGGTATCAAAGTGGCACTATTGTTTTTCTGAAAATATTCCTGATTTCATTTCTTTGTTTAATACAAATGAATACTAATGTTTTTTTCGTTTAACCAAAGAGTAGTAGCTAAAAATGCTTTATGCCTTTTAATAATAGTCATACTACTAAATTTCTCATCCAATGATCTACAAATAAGCAAAGAAGAAGAGATAGATACTTTATTAAAAAGTGCATGTAGGGAATCAAATAATTTCAACTTTAATACGGGTATACTGTACAGCAAGAAAGCATTGCGTTTGTCTTTACTAAATTCTTATAAAATTGGAATTATCAAAAGTAATTATCAGATCGCTTATGACTTTTGCAATTTGGGGAATTATGATAAAAGTTTTGATTATATTAAAATCATTGAGAGAGATTTCCCAGCATATATTCAGGGAAATTTTCAATTTCATATTCGATTGTCAGATCTTAAAGGTAGGAATTTTTTAGCTCAAGGATTTAAAAATCAAGCAAAAGATGAGTTCAGAAAGGAGTTTTTTCTATCTAATAATTATAAAAAATCAGAAGAGATTTACCGTGGTAAGATTCATGCGTATACTCAGCTGTCTGCAAGCTGTGATCTTGATAGCTCGTATATTTATTTAAAGAAGATATTATTACTAAGAAATAAAGTAAGTAGTCAGGAAGATTTCTATTTCACGTATATTAATTTATCTGATTATTTTATTGAAAAGAATATATACCTTGATGATTCGGCTACATTTTATAATAATGAGGCACTAAGGCTTGGTATTTCAACAAAATCTAAGTTCCAATATGTTGGAATTATTCAACGAGCTGACATTCTTTTTCATCAGAGAAATTACAAAGAATCAATAAAATATACTTTTTGGGCGCTAAAACTTTCTAAAGACAGAAATAGAAGCGAACAGATATTAGCTTCATATAAGCTTCTTTCAAATAATTATAAAGAGTTGGGAGATTATGAACTTCAGTCTAAATTTCTTGATAAATATTCTAAAATGAAAGATAGTATTTTCAATGCAAGGCAGAATGGAGTACAGGCTTCTGCAGATATAATTTTTGCAGATATGGTTAAAGATGACAAATCATATAATAGATTGGTTTTATTTTTTATTTTATTTATTGTTTTATTTCTGGCAATTATTATTTCCATAATTTTTTATAAGAAATATAAAAAAGCCATAATAACAAAAGAAAATCAACAACCGACCACGGTAGATATAAAATTACAGAGTGCATCATACGAAGAAATTATTTCCTTAGCAAAATCTAACTCTGCTGAATTCTTATTTTATTTTAAAGAAGCTTATCCTGTATTTTGTGATAAACTATTAGTATTAAATCCAAGACTGAAAAATTCGGAACTGATTTTTTGTGCTTATTTAAAATTACAGTTTTCTACAAAGGAAATTGCTTCGTTTACGTTTGTAACATCAAAAGCTATACAGAATCGTAAAAATAGAATTAGAAAAAAGCTGAATATTCCGTCTGATGTAGATATCAATATTTGGATAAATGAATTGTAAAATATTGATATTCAATTAATTAAAATTATGTGGTATGAAAATGGTAGGTGTTTTTTTTGATTTCAATATTCTGTGCAATTCCTTTGCTATCGAAATTTAATTTATATATAAATGATGAATTTTTTTAAAAACACCAAAGTCTTATCTAATTGTTCAATTAAATTATGTCTATAAATTCTACATTTTACCCGTATCCTTTTCTTAATTTTTTATTAAGAAAGTTTTTGATATTGCAATTTGTAGTAATTATTTTTCTTTTCAATTTTGGTAGTGCTCAAATAATCATTTCAGATGTAGAAAAAATTACTATTACAGAAGGAACAGTGATTTATATTGATAGTACAAGATCACAGCCCAGTTCTGAAGAAATAGTTTTAAATGAAGAAAAAAATCCGAAAGATTTGGCTGATGATAATCGTAAAAAATTAGCAATTGATTCTCAGTTAGACAAAAAGCCTAAACCTAAGAAAGAGGAGCTTTTATCTAAAAAACTTGAATTAATATATCGATCTAACAATGATTCTTCTTCTTCTTCTTCTTTTTCTTTAACTGATAAAAATCAATTTGTTGCGTTTAAATCAAATTCTCAATGGAAAATATTAGGGATTATAGATGAAGCAAAGTATAGGATTCTAAACATTTTGTATGAAAATGTAAAAATCAATGAAAATAACCCTTTTTATAATAACCTAAACAACTATTATAAATCTTCTCGTTCTCCGCCATTGTGCTAATAAAATTTACGTTTTATTTTCTTTCAGTTTTTGATTAATAAATGCTGTAGAGAATTTTCATGAAATGTGTGGCTCTTAAAATGTTTAAAGTTAATTTCATTAATATCTTACTGCTGATAAGATTTTTATATCCTTAGTAGGAAGCTGTAAAAAATATTTCTGATAGTTACTGTTTTTAAATAATAGTAGGTTTAAAGCTTTATCGTATAATTTCCTCTGGTGATTCAAAGATGATGATAGTTTTGATTTTTATGGTGAAAGCTATCTATAATATGTTAGAGTATTAGTGGTAAGTGTATGTCATTATTCCGAATGAATTTTAACCCTATGCTTAATTACACGTGCATCTTTTTGATCCCTTTTCCCTAATAGATAATTTTAAATAAAAATTTAGTTATGAAAATAAAATTTATTTTAGTTGTAGCTTTGGCATCTTATGCAACAGCCTACTCACAGGTTGGTATTAATACAGATGCTCCTAATGCTACACTGGATGTCGTAGCTTCAGCAGCGGATATTACAAAAACAGATGGCTTTATTGCCCCACGTTTAAAAGGATCCGAGCTAAAGCTCAAGGATGCATTGTATGCATCAAACCAGACAGGTGCGATAGTGTACATTACAGAAGCATTGCTACCAGCAAATACAACCACTAAAACAGTAAATGTAACTACAGTAGGTTACTTTTATTTTGACGGTGCAAAATGGGTGGCGATCAGCGGAGGAAGTGTAGGTGCACAAACAGATGATTGGCATATCACAGGGAATACCGGAACAGCAGCCGGAACTAATTTCCTCGGAACTACGGATGATGTAGATCTTATCTTTAAAAGAAAAAATATACATTCGGGTTGGATTAATGAGAACCTAGGGGCTACTGCCTTTGGTGTTTCTGCGCTTCCAACTACTTCGACAGGACTTAACAATTCTGCATTTGGAATTTCTGCCCTTTCTGCTAATACAACAGGCTATAGCAATGCTGCCTTTGGAAATTATTCGCTTGCTGCGAACACAACAGGAGTTAATAACTCATCTTTTGGTGCTGGCTCGCTCTTGGCCAATTCTTCAGGATATGAGAATAGTGGATTTGGATTTAATGCTTTACGTTTAAATACCACTGGAGTGCTCAATTCTGGTTTTGGATCTTCTGCGCTTTCATCAAATACGACAGGTGAAAGTAATACTGCTGTAGGTACCTATTCACTCCTAAATAACACAAACGGAGATTCGAACATTGGTGTTGGTTTCAGTGCACTGCACGCAAATACCAGCGGTAGTTTTAACACTGCATTAGGTATAAATGCATTATCTGCTAATATTACAGCTAATTTTAATACTGCTATTGGTTTCAGAACAATGAGGACGAGTTCTGGAGAGCCCGGCAGCAACAATGTAGCTCTTGGTGCATATGCTTATGAAGGTGACGGAGGTGCTACAGATTATGGATTGGGGAGCAATAACACAGTTTTGGGAGGTTACTCAGGGAGGTTTTTAACAGGAAGTAATAATACTTTTTTGGGATATCGTTCGGGATACTCAGGTGTAGATGAAGCATTATCCGGAAGTAATAATATAATAATCGGGAATTCTACCTATGTTCCTTCAGCAACTGCCAGCAATCAGCTCAACATTGGTAATGCCATCTTTGGAACAGGAATGTCCGGTTCTACAGGTTCTCCTGCAGGTAATATCGGCATCGGGAAAACTGCACCTACCGAGAAACTGGAAGTTGCAGGAGCAGTAAGGATTAATAGCCTTCCTGCTAACGGAGCTTTAAACGCCATCTATACACAAAGCAATGGTTTGGCTTCTTCTGCTCAAAACCAAACCTTTACCGCTACCAGAACTGTGGTTGCAGATGCTAATGGTGTATTAGGGTCTATTACAGGTGTCCCTCTTACATCTGAAGTAGATGGGGTTATTGGTAACGAGGTATTAAATGCAACAACCAATAAAGGATTAGTACGTGTCGGAGCAGGAACCTCGGGCAGTCCATATACATTAGGTTTAACAGATGGAGGAACTATTGGGCAGACAATGATTTGGAATGGCACTTCCTGGGCTCCAGGGGCAATTACAGCATCCAATGGATTAACAGCTTCTGCCGGTAATAATATAAAACTAGGAGGTACATTATCTGATACAACTACAACTATTGCAACCAACAATAACACCAATGCTTTGGCTATTTCGGGATTAGGAACTGTAGCTGCGACAGATAAACTATTGGCGCTTGATGCTTCGAACAGGGTGAAAACAGTTGACATCTCTTCCCAATTTGATAATTTGGGAATCCCAAGACCCGCAGTTTTTCAGTTGACAACTAGCGGAACATATCTGTCGGGAGTTGGAGCCGGAGGCTTGCAGTCAATTCCAATGTCAGAAGTCACAAATAAAACTGGAGCTACTGGAGTTACCTTCACTTCAGGTACTAATACTGTTTTATTAAGACCGGGTCTTTATCAGATTACTTTTGTGTACGAGTCTACAGGGACGAATGATGGTACTTGCTCGCTGTCTTCATATTTTGTGGATTTCCCAAATGGTAGTAGTGGTACAAACAGAATCCACTCAACAGCAGCGCATAATACGGGCGGTTCACAAAACCACGGAGGTGCAATTACTTACACCTCAAGAATTACAGGGAATACTAACTGGCAGATACAATTAGGTAGAGGTGTGTCCGGAAACTGTAGTACTGCAGGTACTAGTTTAAAAGCATTATCAACCCAAGTGTCTATATTAAAGCTAGAATAAAAATTTGATATAGAAAAATACTTATAAACACTTAATGCATGCCTTCTTTTCCTTCTTTAAAATGATGAAAAAAAGTTTAGGAGATTCAAGGCTGCATTTTTAAATATTATCATTGGAAAAAAAGACCTGCCCTCTCGGGCACCGCCAAGATGTTAATCAAAATGTAGCCGGATATTATAGGGATAGCAGCATTTCAAAGATAAACCTTTGAGAATGAAGACCTCATATTCTTTAAAAAAATAAAAACAACAAAAATGCAAATACTACATAAAATAAAAGCTTATCTGTTGGAAGTGGTAACGCAATATGCAAGTAGTGACGTACTGCTGAAAGATCCCCGCACAGCTCTTTTTGATAAACCGCTTACTGTAGCATAACAGCCGCAAGTGATACGACCGCCCGTGAGGAGACTCTCCTTACGGACAAGAGGAACCACCTCATACGGACGAGAGGAGATCATTCATCCGCCCGTGAGGAATGACTCCTTAAAAACATTACATTATAATAACAAACAAATGATAAAAACAAATTTTTATAAACAAACAAAAAATAAGATATCTCTCTTTGTATTATTGCTTTGTTTACTATTGTCTAAAAATATTAATGCGCAAGCAGTTGGATGTACCAATACAATGTACCTCGCTCAGGGCTACCTTCTGCCTAGTCCTAAAATTGGTATATACCGTATTAATAATTCTCCGAATCCTTTCACATATCCATTAATAAAACAACATCCTGGTGTAATGATTAATGCAATTGCCATAAATCCAGTTAACGGAAATATGTATGGAATTCGTTATAATACTGCTAATTTTGTAAGAATTGATATCAATGGTAATTTTACAGATATAGGAACTTTTCCAGGTTTACCAGCTTTAAATTATAATACAGGAGAAATAGACCCGGCAGGTAATTACTATCTAAAAGCCACGGGACTTAATAACAAGTTCTATAAAATTAACTTGAATACAAATGCAGTAACTACAGTAACTTTAAGTGCAAGCTTAGAACTTTCTGATTGGGCATTTAATATCACAGATGGACAATTGTATAGTGTAAATCTATCGGACGGAAGATTATATAAAGTAAACCCAAGCACAGGAACTGCAACGCCAATTGGTGCAGCATATAGTATGCTGGATGCTTTTGGGGCAATGTTTGGGGCAAGTAATGGAGAGATTTATGGTGTAATAAATAGTGGTGGTTTTTATCAATTTAATACCGCTACTGGAGCACGGACATTAATTTCTGCGTCGCCAGCATCAGGCCAAAATGATGGAGCCCATTGTGTAACTGAGCCCATAAGCTTCAATGCAGATTTATATGTAACTAAAACAGACGGCAAGACAACCTATACTTCGGGAAGTACTACGACTTATACTATCATTGCAGGAAATAATGGACTGTTTGGAGTACAGAATGCACTAGTGTCAGACCTTGTTCCGGCGGGTATTCCTTCTGTAAATGTTACCTACACGGCAGTCGCTTCCCAAGGAAGCTCTACCCAAGTTGTAGGGACGCAGACTGGTGCAATTAGTGATTATGTTTCTTTACCGATTGGCGGGACGGTCACTTATACGGTTACGGTTAATATTCCAACAACTTTTACAGGTGATTTGGTAAATACTGTTACGATTACGTCACCGACTAATTCTGTTGATAATAATACTTCAAATAATTTAGCAACAGATACGGATACAAGAGTTTGTGTTGCTCCATCTACGCCTACAATTTCAGCAGGAGGTCCTACAACTTTCTGTACCGGCGGAAATGTAAATTTGACATCTTCGTCGGCAACGGGTAACCAGTGGTACAAAGACGGAGCCATTATTTCCGGAGCCACAGGACAGACTTATTCTGCCAATGCTTCCGGAACTTACACGGTAAGGGTAACAAATGGAACTTGTCAAAGTAATTTGTCGACAGGAACAGTTGTAACGGTAAATTCTGCACCACCAGCTTTGGTTGTTTCGGCAGGAGGTCCTACGACTTTCTGTACAGGAGGAAACGTTCTTTTAACGTCAACTTACAACACTACGGGTGCCTACCAATGGTATCGTAACGGGACTGCAATTTCCGGCGCCATCTATTATGAATATACGGCAACTACGCCTGGAACCTATACTGTTACAAGAGTATTGAACGGTTGTACAAGTCCGGCATCAGCTGGAATGGCGGTAACGGTTAATTCAAACTCAACCGCTCCAACTGTTTCAGCAGGAGGTCCTACAACTTTCTGTGCCGGTGGAAATGTAAATTTGACATCTTCGTCGGCAACGGGGAACCAGTGGTACAAAGACGGAGCCATTATTTCCGGAGCCACAGGACAGACTTATTCTGCCAATGCTTCCGGAACTTACACAGTGGTTGTAACAACAGGGGGCTGTACAAGTTTGGCATCAGCAGGTACTTCGGTAACGGTAAATTCTGCACCACCAGCTTTGGTTGTTTCGGCAGGAGGCCCTACGACTTTCTGTACAGGAGGAAACGTTCTTTTAACGTCAACTTACAACACTACGGGTGCTTACCAATGGTATCGTAACGGGACTGCAATTTCCGGCGCCATCTATTATGAATATACGGCAACTACGCCTGGAACCTATAAGGTTACAAGAGAATTGAACGGTTGTACAAGTCCGGCATCGGCTGGAGTGGCGGTAACGGTTAATTCAAACTCAACCGCTCCAACTGTTTCAGCAGGAGGTGCTACAACTTTCTGTACCGGCGGAAGTGTAAATTTGACATCTTCGTCGGCAACAGGAAACCAGTGGTACAAAGACGGAGCCATTATTTCCGGAGCCACAGGACAGACTTATTCTGCCAATACTTCCGGAACTTACACAGTGGTTGTAACAGCAGGGGGGTGTACAAGTTTGGCATCAGTTGGTACTTCGGTAACGGTAAATCCTGCAGTTGCTGGTATAATATCTGCCAGCCAAACAATTCTCTCAGGAAGTGCACCTGCGGCATTGGTTTTTACCGGATCTACAGGAGCAGTGCAGTGGCAGGTTTCTACCGATAATATTGCATTTGCCAATATATCAGGTGCAACAGCTACAACGTATGCACCAGGGCCATTAACAGCAACGACGTATTACCGAGCGGTAGTGACGAGCGCAGGAGGCTGTAGTGCGGTTACTAACACTGTTACCATTACTATACAATCAGGAGTACCGGATCTCAGCCTGGAAAGTTCTGCAAGCACAGATTTTTATAGACGTTTTATACCTGTAGATACTTTCCATAAAATTACCAATGTGGGTAATTTGGCTACAGATGGCAGTACAATTACTTTAACGGTAGTTGTAAATGCAGGTTTGGGTACTTTCAGCTATGCATTACCTGCAGGTTGGGCTCTTCAGTCTCAATCGGGAACTACTTTTGTTTTTAGAACCAACAAAATTATGAACCCAGGGGATAATGATACCATAAAGATTACTTATACGGCATCTTCTGGTAGAATTGGCGACAATGTAATTTTTAACGGTAGTATTCTAAATAATTCTGGTGGTGAAATAAATAATGTGAATAACAACAGCTCACTGACCATAGGATTTCAATCTAATTAATAATTGAGAAAATATTTCTGTACCCCAATACAAGATTGCGGGTACAGAATATTAAAACAAAAAAAAATGATGATATCAAATAACAAATAACAAATGATGAAACAACTTACAAAGTATTTATTTCTGCTTGCCCTTTTTCTAGGGTTGGTAGTAGATGCACAAAATAAAACGCTGGAGTTTACGGCGGCTTCGGCTTCGGGCAACGGCTTTGCATTAGATACAGGATTATTTACGTTTTTGCAAAACACCAATAATCCTACAGGAACGGCTTACTCAGCATATAGTCCAACTTTAACGGCTAGGTTTGAGATCTCCAATATTCAGTATTCGAGTGCATCTCCTACCGCTACTTTCCCAACAACACCAAGAAGTAATGTTGTTTTTGGTTGGGATGGCGCAAATATAGTACCAGGCTTGCCAGGACCGATAAACACTTCTCTTGTTCCATACCCCAACAGCTTTTTCACGTCGGGAACCGTAGCAGGTGAAGGGTTCAATACCGAATCGGGAGGTAACACCGGTGTTTCATTTTTCACTGCGGTGAATGCTTTATATGGGCAGCCATTTGGCAGATATCACATGGCGGATATTACGATAACATTCAATAGACCAGTAAATAACCCGATTCTTCATTTTTCAGGTATGGGCGCTGGTGATGCTGCTTACTATACGAATGAATTTGAGCTGATAGAGGTGAATGGAAGCGTGCCAGCCATCTCATTGTCCAAATTGTCTGGTACCTCTTCTTTAGAAGTCTCGGGATATGAGATCAATAACAGAGAAGACGCTAGTGATCCTTATCCACTAGGATTGGGATCCGTACAGTTTAATGGCAATGGCATTACCACTTTAAAATTCAAAAGTTTTATTCGAGGCTTTGACATTCCCGAAAATGGAATCGATGAATGGGCTGGTTCTCCTGATGAGATTACTTCTGGTGATTATACGGAAATAAGTGTATCTGTTTTAGAAAATCCTTGCGCAATTAGTGCTAGTAACCCAGATTCAGACGGCGATGGAATATCCGATTCTTGTGATCTTGACGATGACAATGACGGTATATTAGATACTGACGAATGTTCTGGTTCTAATAAGGTTGTAAATGGAACTTTTGCAAATTCTAATAATTGGAACTTAGCAAATTGGGGAATCGGAAGTGGGTATGCTTCTATAACAAATGACGGAAATGTAGCCAACACAAATACCATTACCCAAATCATTAACGGACTTTCCCAAGGAACTGTTAATCTTAATTTCTCTGCTCTTTTCTTCAATGGAGGGAATCAGGAAAGACTGGATGTCTATCTTGGAAATACACGTTATGCCTCATTCGTAAGTGCTGCCGGAAACGGAAATGTAACAGTAACAACGGAAAACGGAGCTACTGTGAACATTGCTTCATTCCCGGAAAGTTCTTCCTGGAGTACCGGCTGGCAGAATATCCAGATGACTTTCCCTAATACCACTTCAGATTTTACTAAAGTATTAAAATTTGATGCTTACAGAACAGGAAGCGGTAATGGAGACGATATAGGATTAGATAATATCTCTCTAACAATTCCGAATTGTGATACCGATGGTGATGGCATCCCGAATTATCTGGATCTTGACTCAGACAATGATGGCTGTTTCGATGCTATCGAAGGAAGCGACAGCGTGAAGCCTGCACAACTTAAGGCTAATGGTTCAATCAATGGCGCTATTGATTCTCAGGGAGTTCCGGTACTGGTTAATGTAGGAGGAGCCGCAGATATCAATAGTGCACAGGGACAAGGCGTCGGGACATCACAGGATTCTACACTTAATGCTTGTATTGATACCGATGGAGATGGAGTTCCTGATCTGGAAGATCTGGATAATGATAATGATGGTATTTTGGATTGTACTGAAAACGGATTCAATGGAGATCCAAATACAGTTTTCAAATCCAATGGAAATACGGCAGTAATTACCAATCCTTCAACCGGTCCTCTGTACCAATTCCGATTAACCAATGTAACCGGACAACAGGGACAGGCTTGGTCTTATGGTAAAGCAGACTTTTCTAAAAGTTTTACAATTTCTATGCAGGCAATGTTATCAGATGCTGATGGAATTGCAATGGTGTTTCAGAACAGCCCTTTGGGTACATCTGCTTCGGGAACAAATGGTCAGGGACTAGGAGCAAGAGGTATTGCCAATGGTATTGCCTTAGAACTGGATACATTTCAAAACGATTGTACTAATGATGCTAATAACGGACAGAATTGTGACCCTGGCTATGACCATGGAAGCATAAGAACCACAGCTGGCTGGATAGGAGCGGGTAAACTTGCTGGAGACGGACAACTTGGTGATGGGACAGTAAATGACGGACTATGGCATAATGTAGTGGTCAATTGGAATGCTATGACAAGAAATCTTTCTTATACTTTTGACGGAGTAGAGGTTACCAGCTATACTTTTCCTGCATCAGGAGCCAATTCACTGGAAACTATTTTAGGAGGAACGAACAAAGCATACTTTGGTTATACTGCATCTACCGGAAACTTTGGAGGAGCAAACAGCATAGGATTTAATAGTCCTTGTACAATTCCTCTTTACTTCGATACCGACGGTGATGGAATCCTTGATTATCTTGATCTGGATTCAGATAATGATGGATGTTTAGATGCTATTGAAGGTAATGAGAATGTAACTACTTCACAATTAGTCACAGCCGTAGGAACCTTAACTGTAGGAATTGGCTCTACTGCAGCAAACAAAAATTTAGGAAACACTGTAGATCTTAACGGAGTGCCAACCATTGTAAACGCTGGCGGCGCTGCAGATATTGGAAGTGATCAGGGACAAGGTGTTGGAAGTTCTCAAAATGCTAGTGTTAATTCATGTCCTACGACTTGTACAAAACCCGGAGATTTCACATCCAGCGGTGCTCCAACAAAAGTAGGAATCACAGTTCAGGATAAAGCTTCTACATGGCCAGAAGCAATACCAAACGGACATATCGCTTTAGAATCAAGAGAAAAAGGATTGGTAATTACCAGAGTAGCTCACGTAAGCACAACTCCAAATTTAACAACAGATTCTATAAAGGATCCGAAAGAAGGAATGCTGGTTTATGACATCCAAGACAGTTGTGTGAAATTATTTAATGGACTTACTTGGAATTGTATCCGTAGATCTTGTAATGACACAAATTAAAAAAAATATCAAAAATGAAATATAAAGTAATAATCAATAGTCTAATACTTGTTTTGCTGGCAAATTTTGCCAGCGGACAAGTTTCCATAGGCGGAAAACAAACAGTAGAAGGAGCCGCCACCATTTTAGATTTTAACAGCCAAACAGGTAATACAAAAGGTATTATCCTTCCAGCTGTTGATAATCTTACAAATGCATTATCAGCAACAACCACTGCTAATAATGGTACATTTTTATTTAATAAAGCCAATCAGAAAATTCAAATGTATGAGAACAATATGTGGGTGGATTTATCAGATAATGGAAATTCCACTTCGTTGTTAATCAATTCATCAGTAGAAAAAACAGGCGGTGCAATTATCGGAGCCGAAGCTTCCTCAGCAAAAGGTGTTTTGATTTTAGAATCATCAGATAAAGCAATGATTTTGCCAAGAATATCCGAACCTCATATAAATGTAAAAAGCCCTTATCCGGGAATGATGTGTTACGATACAATAAGTAAAACCTTAGCTATGTTTGACGGTAACGTATGGAATTATTGGAAGTAGAAAAATGAATTTCAAAGACATTCATATTGGCTCGCTAATCAGTCAAAAAGTTACAGAAAGCGGGATAGAAATATCCCGAATCTGTAATTTTATAAAATCTACTGAACAAGAAATCACACAGATGTATGAAGCAAAAAGTTTAGATTGCGAAATCCTTCTAAGGTGGAGTAAATTGTTAGAATATGATTTTTTTAGGATTTATAGCCAGCATTTGATTTTATATTCTCCATTGTCAAAGTCGGATAATATAAATAAGAGTACCAGCTCAAAACTTCCAAAATTTCGTAAAAACATTTATACTAAAGATATTATAAACTTTATTCTAGAGCTGATAGAATCCAAAGAAAAAACAACTCAGCAGATTATCAATGAATATAATATTCCAAAAACTACATTGTACATATGGATAAAAAAATACAGAAATTAGATATGCAACCTTACTATAAAAAAATCTACTGCGATATTGTATTGAAAAAATATCCAGAAAAGGAAGAAATATGTAGGCCACTTTTGGATAAAAAAGAGTTAACGGTTTTAGATATATTAAAACTCAATAATATTATTTTTGGAGATAGTAATAAAGAAAATTTGAGCTTTAATCAGAAACATCGTTTTTATAATAAACAAGCAATATTTGAAATTTTAGATTACATGAGAAAGAATAATCTTAACAATAATCAACTGGCACATCATTTCAAAATCAGCAGAAATACTATTTCAAAATGGAAACGACTATATTACTAATATATTTTGTGAATTAAATACGAACTAACGATTGATTTGACAGTTTTAATAACAGTCGTAATGGAGTTGCATTCTATGATAAAAAGCAAATAAAATGATAAAAATTAAGTCGCAAATTTGTATAATGAAAATGTGTGGCTTATAATTTTACTTTTCCCACTATTAATTACCAATAAGGAGTATTTTTCTTCCTGTTTTTCCCTTTTATAATAAGCTCTGATTTCGGCATTGTGCCTTATGGAAGCGTGAAGGATGGATTTCATTTTTTATCTGTAAAATAATTTACTAAACTTATTCTCTGATAGAAGCCCTGATGACTATTCAAAAGGAACAATACCACAATAACAGGCAAATTTCTTCAGTTTTTAAAATTCTTAAATTCTTTTTTAGCGAACAAGAGAAACAATGCAGTAACATTTTCGCTCCATAGAACTGACATCAGTGAGTGTTTCGATTCTGGTCATACAACAAAACTATTAAAATCGAACCATTTATTAATTATTGTGCAAGGTTTCGATTTTTAAAATATTTGTTACTTGGAAAGCCAAAATCCCAATAATAACATGATTAATTATAAGTTTCTGATTATGAGAGTGTATCAAATAAAATGGCACCAACTTTCTTTTCGAAACATTTGGTGGAAGATTTAGAAAGGATTTCACAGCTATAGAAATGAAGTGTAACCACTACCAACACCATATTTGATTTATTAGCTAATTTTTATAACAACTTATTTCTAGTATTAATTAAAAAATATATTTCATAGCGGACTTTTATTAAATATAAATGTAAAGCGTCAAGATTTGACGCTTTACTGATTTCCATTTGTCACGATGATATGATTATATTCATATTAAATCTCAACAAAGAGATTAGGATATTCGTCAAAAAAAGTTAAATTAGCAACAACAAAATTATTAACCAAGTCATGAAACAACTCTACATGAGTGCAGTATTCCTTTACTGCCGCAGGCTTTACTGCACAGGAAGTGGTATGGCAGAAAAATATCATGTCCTCGACGCAGGATTTTCTTTCTCAGGTAACAACGACAGTGAACCACCAATACCTTATTATGGGAAGTTCTATTCAATCTAAGAAACTTACCACTGAAAACAAACAGAACAGCAGCTACGATTTCCATTTGGTTAAACTTACTCAGTAGGTTGAAGAAGATCAATACGAAATAGCTGAATCAGGGAGTATATTTGTTTATTGTAAAAACTGATGATACTGAGAAAACTTATAATGCTAAATTGATTAATAAATAAAAAACAAATGAAGAAAATATTTTTTGGAATCACATTTATGATTTCTATTAACGTATATCAATCGCAGTCATTTGGGATACAATCGCTGCCTCCAACACCTAATGCTGCATCCATTGAAAAATTTGTAAGTCACAATGTTGACTATTCTACAGGAGTCCCAGATATTTCAGTGCCGTTATACCACATTAGTACTGGTGACATAAATGTTCCTGTAAGTTTAAAATATAATAGTGCCGGGATAAAAATTTCAGAAAATGCTTCCAATGTAGGATTGGGCTGGAGCCTTGCATCTGGAGGTTCTGTTTCCCGATCAATGTTGGGACTGCCTGATGATTATTACAATCCCAACCAATTCATGGGAGGTTTTATATACACCCAGACGCCTGTAAGCTATATTGCAACAGCAAGTTCTTCTGATGAGCTTTTGATACAACAGAATATTAGTGAAAACCGTTATGATGCGCAAGCGGACATCTTTTATTATAGTCTGCCCGGCTCTTCCGGCAAAATATCTTATAACCAGATTACCCAAAAGTTTGTGGAAATGCCCTTGTCTAATAATAAAATTACCCCTTTTTACGATGCGGTGACTAAGCTTATTATTGGCTGGGAAATACTTGACACCAATGGAATGAAATATATTTTCGGGACTAATGAAAGTTCCAGAGAACTCTCTGTCAATAATGGAATTACCATATCCGGAGGATCGGGTCCTTTAACATTGCTTCCGAATAGCTCTATCCCCAATCATTATACAAACTGGCATTTATCCCAAATTATAGATACTAAAGGTAATATTGTGAATTTTGAATATGACATCGTTTCACAGGTAAAGCAGGTCTCTAAAGGAATGGTTACCAAAAGTAGGCAAAAAATATCACCTACTCTATACACTTCGAGAAACTACAATGAGAAATATTTAAAAAAAATAAGCTTTCAAACAGGATATGTAACTTTTAATCCGGATACCAGCATTCGTCTTGATCTTCACAATTCTAAAAGAATAGCTGATATGGAAGTTTTTTCAAGCTTAGGAAACCTGATTAAGAAAGTAAAATTTAACCATTCTTATTTCATTGGAGATGCAGGCAGCTCCGGAGATTCTTTTGCTTACATCTCATTACCTGCAAGTAATAATACCCATCGATTAAAGCTTGATAGTGTGGAAGAATCTTACAGCGACCCTGGTCAACAGAAAAAAGAATACAGATTTGAATATGATGATGCTATACTTCCAAACAAGAGCTCTAATTCTATGGACTATTGGGGATTTTATAATGGCGAGCCAAACAGTAGTTTGTTTCCCAGAATATTTTTCCAGTATGGTATTAATCTGTTAGAAGACGGACATGCAGAAAGAAGTGTAAATGCTGAATTTGCTACCGCAGGAATATTAAAAAAAATAATTTATCCTACAGGAGGATCTACAGAGTACACATTCGAACCAAACACAGCTTCATCATTTAATTATTTGCCACAGAATGATACTGCCCAGTTAAGCATTATCAATATCAGATCCAGCTATAAAAAAAGAACGTACAACGTCAACAAATCGAATTCTACATTTTACAGTAATGGAATCAAACGTTGGGAATATACTTTTACTATAGACAGCAAACTACATAGCGATTTACAGCTTGAAAATTTTCAAATCACTGGATGCCCTATAAATACAGTAGATCCCGGAGGAAACTATATAGGAGAATGCAACTACATTTATTCATTGCTGGATGCAGCCAATCAGCTAGTTGACCTCTCAAATGGTAAGTGGCTTACTCTGCCTGTTGGAACGTACAAGATTAAAATTCAATATATGGGTCTTCCAGAGCCAAACTATGAGAGCCAATCTGATTTTAATTTAAGTTTAACCATTAAAGAAGATCCGCAACCCTTAATAAAAAGAGTTGGAGGATTAAGGATTAAAGAAATCAAATCATATTCAAATAATAATGAATTAAAATATAAAAAGTATTTTGACTACAACTATTTTGATTCTGACGGTAAAGAATTAAGCTCCGGTTATACATTTTTGCCTACCTATGGAATGTATAATCATATCACGGCAGCTATCGGAGATGTAATATACTCCGATAATGTATATTCATTTTTACCTGTAGGCAGTACTACATATTCAAAGATTACAGAATATTCTGAAAATATTATTGACCATTCCGTACTAAAAACATTGCATTCATATGAGGTAAACGGAAATACCGGCGTATCGCCTTCGGTTAACTATGGATGTTCTAATTGTATGTGGATTCATAATATGGATAACGCAGACAACAGTTGGGAGAGAAAGAAAAAAAATGCTGAAATAATTTATAAATCAAATTTTACTGGGCTCGATGAAGAGATTAAAAAAACTAATTATATTTATGACTATTCTCATGTAAACCAAACAAGAGAGTCGTTTCCTGCAGGTTTTTATTCACTTCAATTTCCGATTACAGGATCTTCAGCCAATGGTGTTATTTCCGGATTTTATTATAATTATACGAATAATGTAAGACTACTTACCAAGAAAGAAAAAGACATTTTTAATACAGATAATATAAACACTGAAGAGAATTTTTCCTATGGAAATAATATCTTTGTTCCTATCAAAAAGAAAACAGAATTTTCTGACGGAACCATTCAGGAAACCAGCTACCAATATGCCCACGAGAAAGGTAATCAGAAGCTCATCAATGCCAATATGATTGGGATTCCATTGGAAACATCAGTTGTTAAAAAGCAGAATGCATCTGATCCGGGGAAGACAATGTCCAAGACAGAAACGAAGTATGACAATGCTGCGAATTTATTACCTACTTCTGTTTTGTCTTATGATCTTCAAAACACGGCCTCGACGGAAGTCACTTACGATCAGTACGATTCCAAAGGCAATTTACAACAATATACGACAAAGGATGGTATTCCGACGGCTATCATCTGGGGTTACAATATGACTCAGCCTATAGCGAAGATTGTTGGAGCAACATATGCACAGGTTTCATCATTTGCATCTGATATTATTTTGGCATCTGATGCGGATATTAATGCCACGACAGAGCAGACCTTAATCGACAAATTAGATATTTTCAGAAAACACTCGGCACTGAGTGTTTCTCAGATCACCACTTACACGTATGATCCGTTGATCGGAGTAACAAGCATCATTCCACCATCGGGGCTGAGAGAAATTTACAAATATGACTCTGCAAACAAATTGGAAAATATCAAGGATGCCAGCGGTAAGCTGTTAAAAGAATTTAAATATCATTATGGTTTATGATGAGTTTACTTTAAAATCTCATCAAATTTAATTTGCTATAATTTAAATGTAAAGCGTCAAGATTTGGCGCTTTACTGATTTACATTTGTCACGATGATATGATTATATGCATGTTAAATCTCAGTAAAGAGATTAGGATATTCGTTAAAAAAAGTTAAATTAGCAACAACAAAATTATTAACCAAGTCATGAAACAACTCTACATGAGTGCAGTATTCCTTTATACTGCTGCAGGCTTTACTGCACAGGAAGTGGTATGGCAGAAAGACATTAAGTCCTCCACGCAGGATTTTCTTTCGCAGGTCACCACAACCATCGATCAGCAATACTTAATTACGGGAAGTTCGATTCAGTCGAAAAAGATCACTACCGAAAACAAACAAAACAGCGGCTACGATTTCCATTTGGTTAAGCTTAATCAGCAAGGTGAGGAAGTCTGGGAAAAATACTTCTCGGGACAAAACCATGATTTTCTGTCGGCAACAATCTCCACACAGGAAGGCGGATTTTTGCTGGCCGGAACTTCTTATTCCTCAAAAGGTTTAGACAAAAAAGACGATTCGAAAGGCGGATCTGATATCTGGCTGATCAGAATTAATGAGTTTGGAGACGAACTCTGGCAGAAAACGATAGGTACTTCGCAGGATGAGGAAGCAAGATCGGTGATTCAGACGGCAGATTTAGGATTTATGGTCGCTGGAAATATTCAGAATGCTTCAAATGGTTTCGGTTCGAAAGATGTGATCGTTTCAAGATTAGACAAAAACGGAAAATTGTTATCGGAATCAATTTTGGGAGGAAAAGGTCTTGATGAAGTTGAAAAGATGTTTCCTACACCTGATGGCGGAGCATTGTTAGGAATTTATTCAAGGAGTTCCGAGATCCGTGATTCGAGATCCGGGTTGCGCAGTGATCCGGGTTCAACAGGAAGTAGCGCAAACAACAATACACCGAATCCCATATCCCGTTACCCAAAATCTACCGAGAACTTTGGAGAAGGCGATTACTGGATTGTAAAGCTTAACAAAGACGGAAAGGTAGAGTGGGAAAAGAACTTTGGAGGTAAAGGAGATGATCATGTAAGAACAATGGCATTTACATCATCAGGATATATTATCGGTGGAGAATCGAGATCTGAGAGGTCAGGCAACAAAACGGTAGGAATCGAAGAAGGAACAGATCTTTGGTTAATTTCTTTAAATACCAAAGGTGATGAGCAGTGGCAGAAATCCTATAATTTCAAAAACCGCGATATTCTGATGGGCATGAATGTGATCACCGGAAAATCATCAACAGACAACCGACAACCATCAACGAAAGGCATTTTACTGGGTGGCTATACTCAAGCAGAAGGAAAAATAGAATCAGATGATGAGACTTTCTGGATGCTTTATATTGACAATGATGGAAATGAACAGTGGAGAAAGCATGTGAAAGGAGAATCGAGGAAGAAGGAGGAAAGATTATCTGATCTGAAGATGAATAAAGACGGCTCGATTGTATTGGCGGGAACGAGTGCCGAAGAATTGGGAAAAGAAAACTGGAAGATTGTGAAATTAGGCGACAGTCAGATTGATCAGCTGATCGAGAAGCAGGATATGAAAATTTACCCGAATCCTGTGATTGATTACTGTTATGTGGAGATAGGTTTTGAATTTAAGGAAGCGGATATCACGCTGTATGACATGGGTGGAAGACAGTTACAAAGCCTAAAAACGAAGAACAAGGTAACGAAGATCAATACGCAGAATTTGATTCAGGGAGCTTATTTGATTGTTGTAAAAACGGATACGGAGAAAACTGCCAATGCTAAACTGATTAAAAAATAAGACACATGAAGAAAAACATTTTGCTACTTTTACTTGCATTAATAGTAAATGTAATAAATGCACAGCACACTTTAAATGGCGAAGGAAAAAGCTACATTGAAGACATTAACCAAATGTTCGCTGCAGCTCCAACCGCTAATAATCTAATGAAATTCGAAGAAGTTCCTGTAAGTTATTATACAGGTGTTCCAGATATTAATATTCCACTGTTTAATATTCCAACCAATAACAAAAATGTTGCGGTTAACGTCCAGCTTAAATACCATCCGATGAATGCAAAGCCTGATGATAGGTCAGGAGAAACAGGATTGGGATGGAGCTTAATAGCCGGAGGAAGCATCGTAAGAACAGTTAGAGGAGGAAATCCGGATGAAAAAAACAGGTCTGTCCTATTATCGTCTCCACCTAAGTCGAAATTTGGTATTTACGACACAACAACTAATCTTACGTCAAAACTTATCAATAATGACCCTTCAGTAAATATTAATGAGTATTCATTTTATGCAGCAATGGGAAAATACGATACAGAATACGATTTGTATCAATATAACTTTTTAGGGTTTACGGGAAGATTTTATGTAATGAAGGATTCCAATAATTCTTATGTAGCTGTCAAATTGGATAAGAATAATCTTAAAATAACGTGTTCATACGATGGAGTTGAGCATGCTCTGAAATCTTTTACAATCATCGATGATAAGGGGATAAGATATGATTTTGAAGGAATGGAAAAATCCGGAAAATCAATTACCACGGTAAAAACTCATATTATTACGGGGAGTGGAGATCTTTACCCAAGTGTCGAGATTGGAGACTATTATACATCATATCATTTAGTCAGAATCAATGATCAAAGAAATGTCAATCTTGTCACATTCAAATATCTGCGTCATTCTGAAGTAAAGTATCAGGATACACCTACAACAATATCCAGAATGGCGAGTAATATAGGTTATACTAATACAACCTTTAATCAGGAGCCTCCTAGTGGTTTGCCTGGAGCTTTTGAAAGACAGCTTGTTTACAATACGTCTCAGACCTATCTGCTTACTGATATTGATATTGTTGGTAGGGGGACAATTTATTTTAGTTATGAGCAAGGCAGAAGTGACAGCAATTATGCGGAGCCTCAAAATTTATATAAGCTGAAATCGGTACAGACTAACTTTGTAGGGCAACCAGCTACACAATACACCGAGAAATTTATTATGGATTATGGTTATTCCAATGTACAATACCAAGCGTACAATGGACCTCAAAATTTGCAAAAACTACTGCTTAAGAAAGTGACTAAAGTTTCTGCCAATAATCAGAATCAAGAAAACAGTATAGAATATAACGAAGGTAATTTTTTTGGTCTTCAAAAAGACAAATGGGGTTTCTATGCAGGCTCAGGGATTACTACAGATGTGATTAAATCAATTACATATCCTACAAAAGGCAAAGTTATCTTTAATTTCGAAGAAAATGAATACAGTTACAATCCTGTCGCAAATGATAATGTAATGGCTGCTGTTACAGGTTATAATACTTCAACACCATATGAATTCAGTGTTCATTTTGGTCAATTTAATGATTTATACAAACAAAATTTTTTCTCTATTCAATCTGCACAATATGTTCAGCTGGATTTATGGCTTGGTAATTTGATTTATTACGATTGGAAATTTCAAATATTCAAAAAGAATGCAGACAATACTTTCTCTCCGGCAGTATTTACATTCCAATATGCGAACCAAACGTGTAATAAGCCACAGCCTCCGGCATGCCCCAACTCAAATATAAATCCAAATGGAGAAATTATATCAGAGTTTCATCCTGCAGTATACCTTGAGCCCGGCACATACTATGCTTCATTAAGTGGAAATTTTGCTTTTTCAAATCCGTCAAATACACTGGATACTTTTGTTGCACATACCTCTGAGCCGATGTATGTTGACATGAAAAAATATAAAGGTGGTGGATTTAGGATCGGTGATATTTCATATTATGAAAACCCCTTATCAGCCGATCCTACAAAAAGATATATTTATAATTATGATAACCTGGATGAAGCAGGAAGAAGTAGTGGCGCATTAGTATTCCCTGTGCCAGTATTTAATTACGATGAATATTATTCATACAACAGTGATACTATGAATGGTGTTATAATTTATAACGCAATGTTTAATACTGAAACCGATTATAATATTATTCCGGTACAGAAAACACAGGGCGGAGATGTTGGGTATAAATATGTCACTGTGAAACAGGTTGATAATAACAACATAAGCAAAGGAAAAACGGTTTACAAATTCAGGTCCCCTTTGGATTTTCCTAACCAGTCAATAGTATATACTCAAATGCCAATTGTTCCCATTCCTAATCAGGATTACCTAAGAGGGCAAACCATATGGGAAAAAAAATATGACTCCGACAATAGAATTGTTTCACAGACTGATTTTGACTATAATATCACCGAATATGAGGTGAATGACGGGATTAAGATCAAGGATAATTTCTATAATAATATGATCACAAAATATTATCAATATGCAGGATATTCAGACTTTTTTAATTGGTACGGGAATTTGGCATTGACCAGTCCTTATAAAAACATTGAGAGATTTGGTATTAGCTTACCTTCCCAGAAAGTAGAAACATCTTATTTTTATAAAAATGGCGTACAAAGCTCTGTAGCAGCTATAACAAACACATTGTACAATAGCCTTGATTATCCGACGTCCGTTACACAGAATTTTTCAGATGGAAATTCCAATCTAACATCTTATAAATATGCACATGAAAAAGGCAATACAAGATTAATTAATGCCAACATGATCGGTGTTGCCCTAGAGACGGAAAACAAAAAAAATAATAAAATTATTGGTAAGGTTGAAACCATGTACAATGATGCTAATCATTTCTTTCCGACGTCATTGGTTTCCACTGATTTTTCGGGTATTTCAGCGACCGAGGTTACTTACGACCAATACGATAGCAAGGGTAACCTGTTGCAGTATACGACGAAGGATGGGATAGTGACATCGATTATCTGGGGCTATAATGGTACCCAGCCCATTGCGAAGGTGGCTAATTATCCCTATTCTGCGGTGATTGCTTTGGCATCATCGATAGTGAGTGCTTCGGACCAGGATGCTGTTAACCCTTCAAATGAAGCAAACCTGATTGCTCAGCTTAACGCTTTCAGACAGCTTTCGGATTTATCTGAAGCTCAGATCACGACATATACCTACGATCCTTTGATCGGGGTAACAAGCATCACGCCGCCTTCAGGAATCCGAGAGGTTTATCTTTATGATGCGGCGAACCGCCTGAAGGAGATCAGGGAGAATAGTGCGTCGGGTAAAATCTTAAAAGAGTTCAAGTACAACTACAAGCAATAAAACCAAACCATGAAAAAAATAATCATACCAATCAGTGCTTTGTTTGTAGCCGGGTTTTCCCATGCTCAGACTTTAAATTTAAGCACGAATGAAAACTACGTTTATACGAAAACATATTTGACCGACCCTACAGGGCCTACGCCAAAAAGCGTGGAAAGCGTACAGTACCTTGACGGCTTGGGCAGACCCAAGCAGGCAGTGAACATCAAGGCTTCCCCGCTGGGGAGGGATGTCGTTACGCATTTTACCTATGACCAGTACGGGAGGCAGGCTATGGATTACCTTCCAGTGCCCCAAAGCGGGACAGGGAACGGGGCGATTGTAACGAGCCCTTTGACCAATGCCACTCAGGCAGATATTTACGGCTCAGAGATAATATTTTCCAAGAAAGAGTTTGAATCTTCGCCCCTGGACAGGGTGCTTGAGCAAAGACAGGTTGGTACGGCCTGGAGCAGCAAACCTGTAAAGTTCGACTATGAAGCCAATGAAAACGGAGAAGTTAAAAAATATGTGGCAACATTTGATTACGCCAGCTTCAGTTCTGCAATAACATTGTCTCCGACTCCTTATGGAGCGGGTCAGCTGTATAAGAATACGGTAACTGACGAAGACGGCAATAAGACGATAGAGTTCAAGAACGGCCAGGGACAGGTTGTCCTGGTAAGGAAAATGCTTGATGCAACGACGGAAGCAGATACGTATTATGTTTATAACGATTACAATCAATTGGCATATGTTATCCCGCCATTGGCAGTGGCAGCGAACGCTGTTGATACAACGACTTTGAACAACCTGTGCTACCAGTACAAATACGACAGCCGTAACCGCTTGGTTGAGAAGAAGCTTCCGGGTAAGGGCTGGGAGTTTATGGTTTACGATAAGCAGGATCGTTTGGTTGGATCGCAGGATTCCAATTTGGCAGAAAAAGGACAGTGGCTCTTCACGAAGTATGACCGTTTCGGGAGGGTTGCCTTCACAGGGATCAGCACGGGTGGAGACCGCCTGACAGAGCAGGCGGATGCTGATTTGAAGGGTAGCAACAATATGAACCGTATTGAAAGCTCAGGTTTTATGCATGAGGGGATGGAGGTTTTTTACTCGGGCAGGGCTTACCCATCGGATTCCAAGTACGTGAAGATTTTGAGCATCAACTACTATGATACGTATGCATCCTACAGCTTCAATCCGGCTTTCCCTTCCACGGTTTTCGGTGTAGCGGTGATCAGTGACAACAGTACAGGCAATAGTGTGAGCACCAAAAGCCTACCTGTGATGACGCTGATTAAAAACATTGAGGATGACAACTGGACGAAGAACTATACGTGGTACGATTCCAGGGGGAGGGCTTTAGCCACGCATTCGGTCAACCATTTGGGAGGCTATACGAAGACAGAATCTGAGCTTGATTTTTCGGGTACTCCACAAACGGTAGTCACCCGGCATAAGAGGTTGAATACCGATACGGAAAGAGTAATTACGGAGAACTTTACGTATGACCACCAGAACAGGTTATTGACCCATACGCATCAGGTTGACGGCAATGCTGTGGAATATTTGGCTCAGAACAAATACAATGAGCTGTCTCAGCTTGAAAGCAAGAAAGTGGGAGGGGTCAGTGCAAACTCTCCGTTACAGCAGATGGATTACAAATACAACATCAGGGGATGGATGACAGGAATCAACAATCCGAATGATTTAAGCGGAGGTGATTTGTTTGGGTATGAGATCAAATACAACAATCCTGAGAATACGGGTCTTACCACAGGAAGATTTAACGGCAATATTGCAGAGATTGACTGGAAGACATCAACGGTGGTTAATGACAGCAAAAGAAGATATTCATACGTTTATGACGGGTTGAACCGATTGTCGCAGGGCATTTATACAGAGCCGGGCTCTTCGATACTTAACAATAATAACTATAACGAGTACCTGACGTACGACCTTAATGGAAACATTAAGACGCTTCAAAGGTATTCCAAGCCTACAACAGGAATTACAGCAGAGCAGATTGACGATTTGGTTTATAACTATACAGGCAACAGATTGGATCAGATCACACTTCCACCGGGGGTTTCGAACAACTATTCGGGTTATAATGCTTTAGGTGGCGCTTTTGCATATGACTCCAATGGGAATATGAAATCCCATGGAGATAAAGGAATCGGATCAATCGGGTATAACCACCTGAGTCTTCCTAATACTTTAACTGTTGGCTCTGGAATTAAAAAATCTCAGGTAAACTATGTGTATAGAGCTGATGGAACTAAGCTGATGAAAACTACTGGCGGTGGAGCTTCTCTTTCGGGTTCAACGACAGATTATCTTGACGGATTTCAATATTTGTTTAACAATGATTTTATCATATGTATAGGTTGTCCGGCTCCTACTATAGGCCCTGAATTACAATTTGTACCCACTTCAGAAGGCTATTATGATTTTGTAAAAAATAAGTATATTTACAATTACGCAGACCATTTGGGAAATACAAGATTGAGTTATTTCCACAATGGCAGCAGTATAGAGGTTCTTGAGGAAAACAACTATTATCCTTTCGGGTTGAAGCATGAAGGATATAACCAATTGTCAGGAAACCCGGGTTACCAGTACAAGTACAATGGTAAGGAGCTTCAGAATGAGACAGGGATGTATGACTACGGAGCAAGGTTTTATATGCCGGATATTGGTAGATGGGGCGTTGTAGATCAGTTGGCGGAGAAGATGACAAGACACAGTCCTTACAACTATGCATTTAATAATCCAATCAGGTTTATTGATCCTGATGGAAGACAGGGAACAGATTGGGTTGGAAAAACAGATGCTACTGGAAGTACACAATGGCATTGGGAAGATAAGATAAAGAGTGCTTCGCAAGCTTCTGCCGCTGGTTATGACAGTTATTCTGACGGAAAAACAAATAATACATATACTTCTACTTCCGGATCTGAAGTAACATTAAAAACTGAAGGAAATTGGTCTGAAGATTTTACTAATGTTAATAGAGAAAGGTTAGGTGCTGCTGAAGCAAAAATGTTTGGTAAGTACGCTTCTGGAATTTCAATTACTGGAAGTTATGGAAATACTAATCAAACAATATCTCTTGCTGCTAATTGGGGTACTGGACAATTTAAAATATTTCATACTGCTGGACTAAAAATAGGACCAGAAAGTCCTGGAGATATTGGATTTTCAGTGTTTCAAATGAGTGCATACGGAGAAAAGGATGGAGCAAAGTATACTAATGTTTTTGAGGGAGCCACAGGTTACTCTACAGAATTTTCTGGGTCTTATGTCTTTGGGGGTTCTCACGGTTTTAGTGCAAGCGATAATAGTATTAGTCGTGCTGACTATGGAACTCAGGCTACAAGTTTTAATATTGGAACAGGTTATGACGCAGGGGTTTCAAGGACATACACAACTGATATAACACAAAAAGTTAATAATGCTCCATCAGTAATAGGTAATTGGCTTCGTAAAAACATTAGACATTCTCCTCAATTTGATTAAATATGAAACCTAAAATAAGTTTAATTATATGTTTAATATTTGTTGCCGTTATCTTTATTTTTACAAATCGTATAGATTATGAAGGTAATTCAAAAAGGCTTTCTGAAGAAGAATGTATTTTAGTTGTGGAAACACCTCCTTCGTCTTATACTTCCGACATGTTTAAAGCGAAAGGTTATGATCCTCTAACAAAAAAACCTTGCGAGTGCAATCACTATAATAGGTGGTGGAGTTCATATAAGAATGAAATAGAAGTTGGTGATACTATTGTGAAGAAAAAAGGCGAATTAATTTTCAGTATCCACAAAAAAGATAGTATTATTAGCCATAAGTATAAGCTCTGATAGCAAAAAAATAAAGCGGAAATTTTCCGCTTTATTTTTTTTGTATAATGTCAAAATCAACTCGATAAGAGATTATTTTAATAGTATCATTTTCTTTCTGCATCCTAAAATACTCTTTTGTTTGGGTGGAATCTCTTGTAACTAGATATGAGAGTTCATATTTGGATATAGGATTGGATCCTTTAATTATTTGTGTCCAACTGTTTGTAAGTTCATAGTCTTTTACTTTTCCAAAATCATTATCTGTTTTATCTAGAATTTTTTCAAATCTTTCTTTTCCTACTTCTTGAAAAAACCGATTACTAAATAATTTAAAAACTTTTTCTTTGTTGTTTTGTTGTATTAAAAAATAAAATTTATTAATAACCTTTTGGGCATCCTGTTTATCCGACTCTCTGTTTTCATAAATTTTATCATAACTACAGCCTATAAAAAGAAAAGAAATCAATATTAAAATATACTTTTTCATAACGCAGCAATATTTTTAAATTTTAGAGCCTTTATAAAGCCATTAACTACAGAAAGCAGATGTTCTTTATTTTCGGGATCAAGTTTTTCGATGTCGTTAAAACGGTTGAGCATTGCAGGATCTTTAAAAATGTTCACTTCTTCTGTTTCTCCCAAAAGATAACCCACTGTAGTTCCTAAAATTTTAGCAATATTTTTAGCAACTTCAATAGAAGGAATCATCTCATCACGTTCATACTTCCCGATATCAGAATAAGAAGTATTTAAAATCCCTGCCAAATCTTTTTGGGAAAGGTTTTTAGCTTCTCTGCACTCCCTTAATTTTTTACCGAACGAATTCATTGTTTATGTCTTTTAAGGTATTA
>Ga0256796_1000210_pt1 | contig 27368 bp, 24 predicted proteins | sample MC6MC0947MT_FD_190209 | JGI IMG/M metagenome (GOLD analysis project Ga0256796, IMG submission 190209) | Metatranscriptome of enriched soil aggregate microbial communities from Iowa State University, Ames, United States - MC6-MC0947-MT... | ecosystem: Environmental > Terrestrial > Soil >...
ACGACGTCACCATGTCGTTCTATCCCGGAGCGAAGATCGGCATGGTCGGCCCCAACGGCGCCGGCAAGTCGACCATCCTCAAGATCATGGCCGGGCTCGACCAGCCCTCCAACGGCGAGGCGCGCCTCAGCCCCGGCTACAGCGTCGGCATCCTCATGCAGGAGCCGGTGCTCGACGAGACCAAGACCGTGCTGGAGAACATCCAGGACGGCGTGGCGATCAAGCCCAAGCTCGACCGCTTCAACGAGATCTCGGCCCTGATGGCCGACCCCGACGCCGACTTCGATGCGCTGCTCGCCGAGATGGGCGTGCTGCAGGAGGAGATCGACGCTGCCGACGGCTGGGACCTCGACTCGCAGCTCGAGCAGGCCATGGACGCGCTGCGGACGCCGCCGGCGGATGCCGAGATCGCACCGCTCTCCGGTGGAGAGAAGCGCCGCGTCGCACTGGCCAAGCTGCTGCTGCAGAAGCCCGACCTGCTTCTTCTCGACGAGCCCACCAACCACCTCGACGCCGAGAGCGTGCTGTGGCTCGAGCAGCACCTGAAGGACTACAAGGGCGCCGTGATCGCCGTCACGCACGACCGGTACTTCCTCGACCACGTCGCCGAGTGGATCGCCGAGGTCGACCGCGGTCGCCTGCTCGGCTACGAGGGCAACTACTCCACCTACCTGGAGCAGAAGGCCGAGCGCCTCGACATCCAGGGCAAGAAGGACGCCAAGCTCGCCAAGCGGCTGAAGGACGAGCTCGAGTGGGTGCGCTCCAGCGCCAAGGGCCGGCAGACCAAGTCCAAGGCGCGTCTGGCGCGCTACGAGGAGATGGCGGCCGAGGCCGAGCGCACCAGGAAGCTCGACTTCGAGGAGATCCAGATCCCCGCGGGTCCGCGCCTCGGAAACATCGTCATCGAGGCGAAGAACCTGCAGAAGGGCTTCGGCGACCGGATGCTGATCGACGGGCTGAGCTTCAGTCTGCCGCCGAACGGCATCGTCGGCGTGATCGGCCCCAACGGCGTCGGAAAGACGACGCTGTTCAAGACCATCGTCGGGCTGGAGCCGCTCGACGGCGGCGACCTGAAGGTCGGCGAGACGGTCAAGATCAGCTATGTCGACCAGACGCGCGCCAACATCGACCCCAACAAGACGCTGTGGGAGGTCGTCTCGGACGGCCTCGACTTCATCACCGTCGGCAAGATCGAGATCCCCTCGCGCGCCTACGTGTCGAAGTTCGGCTTCAAGGGCCCGGACCAGCAGAAGAGGGCCGGAGTGCTCTCCGGTGGTGAGCGCAACCGCCTCAACCTGGCTCTGACGCTGAAGGAGGGCGGTAACCTGCTGCTCCTCGACGAGCCCACCAACGACCTCGACGTGGAGACGCTGAGCTCGCTGGAGAACGCCCTGCTGGAGTTCCCCGGCTGCGCCGTGGTCATCACGCACGACCGGTGGTTCCTGGACCGCATCGCCACGCACATCCTCGCCTACGAGGGCACCGATGAGAACCCGTCGCAGTGGCACTGGTTCGAGGGCAACTTCGAGGCGTACGAGAAGAACAAGATCGATCGGATGGGCCTGGAGGCGGCGCGCCCGCACCGCACCACGCACCGCAAGCTCCACCGTGACTGATCCCTCGCCCCACTCGGGACAGCGCTTCGCGCTGCCCCGAGCCTCGGGTGCGTGGGGCGCTCTCGCCATCAACGATCCGAGAAGCGCATGACCGCCCGCGAGAACGTGCAGGTGCCCGTCGAACGCATTCTGGACGACGGGCGTCTGCACATCCCCATCCAGTTGCGCTGGGGCGACCTCGACGCGTTCAACCACGTCAACAACACGGCGATGCTGAAGCTGCTGGAGGAGGCGCGCGTGCGCGCCTTCTGGAAGCCGGCGCCCGGCGAGGTGGCCCCTCCCACGGCGATCCTGGACTCCGGACTGTCCTACGGCCTGCTCACGCTCATCGCGCGCCAGGAGATCGAGTACCTGGCGCCGGTGCCGTACCAGCGGCATCCGCTGGACATCCAGATGTGGTTCGGCAAGCTCGGCGGGTCCAGCATCGAGGTCTGCTACGAGGTGCGACCGGATGCCGCAGCCGAGTCGGACGTGCTGTATGCGCGCGCCACGACCGTGATCGTGCTCGTGGACGCCGAGTCGGGTCGACCCGTGCGGCTCACGCCCGAGATGCGCGCGGCCTGGGAGCCGCTGGTCGGAGTGCCGCTGGAGTACCGGCGGCACTGAGCGCGCGCTCCCGAAAGGGCGCTGCCCGGAGTCAGAGCTCGGGAACCCGCACCATGATCTCCTGCGCGACGGTGGCCATCAGCACGCCGTCGCGGGTGTAGACCCGGCCCTGCGCGAGGCCGCGGCCGCCGCGGGCGTTGGGGGAGTTCTGCACGTACAGCATCCACTCGTCGACTCGGCCGAAGCGGTGCCACCACATGGCGTGGTCGAGGCTCGCGACCTTCAGCCCCGGCGTCTGCCAGGTGATGCCGTGGCGACGCAGGATGGACTCCTGGATCGTCATGTCGCTGAGATACGCGAGCGCGGCCCGGTGCACCCGGGGGTCGTCGGGCATCGGCGCCCGCATCCGCATCCAGACCGCCTGCTGCGGCACATGCTCACCGGCCACTTCGAGGAACAGCGGACCGGTCACGTGGCGGATGTCGGCCGGGCGATCGGCCAGCAGGCGTCCCGTGATCGGATGCACGGCGCCGATGAGTTCGTCGTCCGAAGGCAGCGACTCCGGTTCGGGGATGTCCTCGGGGAACGGCTCGGCGTGGTCGACGCCGGGATCCTCGTCCTGGAACGACGAGATCATCGAGAAGATCGGCACACCGCCCTGGAAGGCCTGCACGCGGCGGGTGGAGAAGGACCTGCCGTCGTGGATCCGGTCGACGGCGAACGTGATCCCCTGGGTGGCATCGCCGGGGCGCAGGAAGTAACCGTGCATGGAGTGCACGATCCGGTCCTCCGGAAGCGTCCGCTCAGCGGCGACCAGGGACTGCGAGAGCACCTGCCCTCCGTATACGCGGCCGGTCGGCATCGCGTGCGAGACGCCGGTGAAGATGTCCTCGGTGGTGCGGGCCTCGGAGGCGTCGAGATCGAGCACCTGGAGGAGCTGGCTGACGGACCGACGGTCGTTCTCCTGAGTGCTCACGCGACTAGTTTAGAAGGAGTGACCAGACCTCTCGTTCTCGCCGACGCCGACACCGCCCGCGACGTGCTGACCTTCTCCGGCCGCGCCTCGAAGGCAGGGGCCGACGGCGTCCGCCTGCAGGCGACGGGCGGCGTGCTCGCCGTCACCTCCGCCGCGCTCGCCCCGCAGGGGCTGTTCGATCAGACGCCGACGATCCTGGCGATGCGGATCGTGCGCGCCGATCCCGAGCTGAGCTGCGACCTGGTCGTGGACTCACTGAAGGAGGGGCGGAATCCCGATGAGCTGGCACTGCCGGACACGGCGCTGTCCCCGGCCTGGGCGGGCATCGCCCCGCCGCGGGGCGGATGGGAGCATGTGGCGGATCTCTCGGCCGGGCTGATCGCCGAACGCGCGCTGTGGGGGATCTCCGCTGTCGCGCACGGAAGTCCCGACGGCGCGGGGGAGGACGCCGTGCGGGCCCTCCGCGCCCGCATCTGGGGCGAGCCCGACGAGGGCCTGCGCGGGCTGCCGCGTGGTGTCGCCTTCGCCGCGCACGCCTTCGGGTTCATCAGCGGCGCCGAGCAGGTGCGCGTCACGCGGTCCGGGCGATGGACTCGTCTCGCTTTCGCGCGGGGGCACGTGCTCAGTCGCGGTCCGGCGGTGACCGGACTCACGGCGGTGCGGGAGACCGGTCACTGAATCGACCGGGGATGCTGAACCCGTTGAACGCGGCCGGCGATCCCGAGCAAGCAGGTCAGCGGCTCGCTGCGCGTCCCGCCTGACGCCCGGAGAACAGGCACCCGCCCAGGAACGTGCCCTCCAGTGCACGGTATCCGTGCACTCCGCCCCCGCCGAATCCGCTCGCCTCGCCGGCGGCGAACAGTCCGGGGATCGGCGTGCCGTCGGCAGCCAGCGCGCGTCCGTCCAGATCGGTCTGGATGCCGCCGAGTGATTTGCGGGTCAGCACGTGCAGCTTGACCGCGACCATGGGACCAGCCGCCGGATCCTGCAGCCGATGCGGGGGAGCGGTGCGGATCAGCCTGTCGCCGCGGTACGCCCGCATCGATCGCAGCATGGCGATCTGGGCGTCCTTCGTGAAGTCGTTGCCGATCTCGCGGTCGCGCGCCAGGACCTCCTGGCGAGCCCGATCCACATCCAGGGACTCTCCTCCCGGCATCCGCTTCATCTGCGTCAGGAGCGACTCCAGATCGTTCTCGACGACGAAGTCGGCGCCCTCGTCCAGGAACGACTGCACCGGACCGGTCGGACCCTTCGCGAGCCGCGACCTCACCAGCAGGCCGACGTCCTTGCCGGTGAGGTCGGGGTTCTGCTCACTGCCGGAGAGCGCGAACTCCTTCTCCACGATCTTGAGCGAGGTGATGAACCAGGAATGGTCGTGCCCGGTGGTGCGCAGGTGTGCGAGGGTGCCGAGCGTGTCGAACCCGGGGTACAGCGGCACCGGCAGGCGCGTGCCGGTCGCGTCCAGCCACAGCGACGAGGGGCCGGGCAGGATGCGGATGCCATGACTCGGCCACACCGGATCCCAGTTCTCGATGCCCTCCACGTAATGCCACATCCGGTCGCCGTTGATCAGGTGCGCCCCTGCCTCCTCTGAGACGGCGTGCATGGAGCCGTCGACGTACGCGGGGACGCCCGTGAGCATGTGCTCCGGGGGCGTGCCCAGCCGGTCCGGCCAGGCTGCGCGCACGAGATCGTGGTTGCCGCCGATGCCTCCGGATGCGACGATCACCGCATCCGCGCGGATCTCGAACTCCCCGGAGCGCTCCCGGGATGAGGGGACGCCGCGCGCGGTCAGCTCGTCGGCGAGGACGTCGCCGCTCGCACCTGCCACCGCGCCGTCCTCGACGATCAGCCTCGTCACCCTGTGGCGTGGGAGGATCGTCGCCCGCCCCTCCGCTTCGGCGCGCTCCACGGCCGCAGCGAAGGGTGCGACGATGCCGGGGCCGGTGCCCCAGGTGATGTGGAAGCGCGGCACGGAGTTGCCAGGGCCTATCGCGCCGCCGCCTCCCCGCTCGGCCCAGCCCACGACGGGGAAGAAGCCGACACCGCGTTCGCGCAGCCAGCTGCGCTTCTCGCCGGCGGCGAACTCCAGGTAGGCGGATGCCCAGCGGCGCGGCCACTCGTCCTCCGGCCGGTCGAACCCGGCGTTGCCGAACCAGTCCTGGGTGGCAAGTTCGAGGGAGTCGCGGATGCCCATCCGCCGCTGCTCGGGAGAGTCGACGAGGAACAGCCCGCCGAAGGACCACCAGGCCTGTCCGCCCAGGTTCGAGCGCGGCTCCTGGTCGATGACGGTCACCCGTCTGCCGGCCTCCAGCGCTTCTGCGGCGGCGACCAGGCCGGACAGGCCCCAGCCGATGACGAGCACGTCCGTGTCGTGTGTGCGGGATGCCATGGCGACTCCTTCGTCGTCGGTGAGGGGAAATTACGAGGTCAGTCCGAGATCGGGACGGCGCTCCTGCGTGGGGCCGATCGTCGTCGGAGGAGGCTCGGGGGAGTCCTCGAACGTGTTCACCAGCGAGTGCGCGGCACGCTGCAGATAGTCCCAGAACGTCGCATCGTGCAGGGGGGAGAGCTGCGCCTCGTCGAGGGCGGTGCGCATGTGCGCGAGCCAGCGGTCACGGGCATCCGGGTTGACGTGGAACGGCACGTGCCGCATGCGCAGTCGCGGGTGTCCGCGGCGTTCGCTGTACGTGCCGGGTCCGCCCCAGTACTGCTCCAGGAACATCGTCAGCCGCTCGGTGGCGGGGCCGAGGTCGTCCTCCGGATACATCGGACGCATCACGGGATCCACTGCCACCTCGCGGTAGAACACCTCGACGATGCGCTGGAAGGTGGCGTGACCGCCGATCTCGTCGTAGAACGTCACTTGGCGTCGCCTTCCTTGTCGCCGGTCTTCTTGCGCCGCCAGACTCCGCGCTCGGCGACCGGGGGCACGCCCGTGATCGCGTTCGGGCGGGTCTTGGGCGGATTGGCGCCGCGCACACGGCGCGCACCCTCCAGTCCGGAGAGGGTGACGGATGCCAGGCTGGGCACGAGCACGTCCTTCTCCGTCAGCGCCTGGCGCAGACGTGCCCTCAGCTCCTGCGCGACGTCGTCCATGGCGTTGGCACGGGTCTTCATCACCACGCGCACGACCAGCGCGTCGCCGGTGACGGACTCCAGGCCCCAGACCTCCGGGCGCTCGATGATGCGGGTGCGCCACTTCGGGTCCTTGGCGAGTCCCTGCGCGGTCTCCAGCATCGTGGACTCGACGAGCTCGAGATCCGCGTCCGGCTGCACGCCGAGATCGATGATCGCGCGGGCCCAGCCCTGCGACATGTTGCCGATGCGCGTCACCTCGCCGTTGCGCACGTACCAGAGCGTGCCGTTCACGTCGCGCACCTGGGTGATGCGCACACTGACGTACTCGACCACACCGGATGCCAGGCCCAGATCCACGACGTCGCCGATGCCGATCTGGTCCTCGGCGACGAGGAAGAGGCCGTTCAGCACGTCCTTGACGATGTTCTGCGCGCCGAAACCGAGGCCCGCACCCACCGCTGCGGTGAGGAGCGTCAGCGAGCCGAGCAGTGAAGGACTCAGCTGGTTGACCGTCAGCACGATGGCCACGACCACCAGGATCACGTTGACGATGTTCTGCAGGATGGTGCCGAGCGTGCGCGTGCGCTGCACGAGCCGCATGTCCGCGAGGGGGGAGCGCTCCAGTGCCTGGGTGTCGTCGACCCTGGCCTTGCTCTTGGCACTGTCCACGATGCGTTTGACGATGCGTCGGATGACGAGGCGCAGCACGAACGCCGCGACGACGCAGGACGCGATGATGACCGCGACCCAGATGGCGTTCATGCCGACCTCGCCGAGCACGCCGAGCACCTTGTCCCAGGTCGTGGGCTTCGTCACATCTTCGGGGGGTGGGGTTGCTGCGAGGTGGAGATTCATCATCTCGATGTTACCGAGAAGGCCTCGGCGCACACTGGGTGCGCCGAGGCCTTCTCGCGGAGTGGGCTGTGCGGATCAGTCCTCGGCGTCCCGGGACTGCGCGGCCAGCGCCCGCTCGACATCGGCGAGGTTCTCGTGCACCAGACGGCGCAGCGCGGGAGACGCGTCCTGGTGCGACGACAGCCACGCGCGGGTCGCGTCGCGCAGCTCGACGCTGGCCAGCGACCGCGGGTACAGGCCCACGACCAGGTAGTCGGCGATCTGGTAGGTGCGTCCCTCCCAGATGGGCACGAGCATGTCGAAGTACTTCGGGATGAAGTCGCCGAGCACCCCGACGCCCGAGGGGTGCACGAAACCGAGTGCCGCCGAGCGGACGATCGTGTTCGGAAGGTCGGCGTTGTCGATCAGCGATGACCAGGCCGCCTGCTTCGCCTCAGCGGTCGGCAGCGCGGCGCGCGCCTGCGCGGCGAACTCCGCGCCCTTGGACGTGTTGTCTGCGGCCAGCGCGGCGTCGATCGCGGCAGCATCCGTCGCCCCGATCGCAGCCAGACCGTTCAGCAGCTGCCACGACAGGTCCGCATCGATGTCCAGGCCCGGCAGCGTCTCCTCGCCGGAGCGCAGGCGACCGACGATGCCGGCGTGCTCGGGGGTGACCAGGACGTTCGCGAACGCCGTCACCAGCTGGAGCTGGCTGTCGCTGCCCGACTCGGCCTGCTGCGCGAGCGCCCACAGGCCGTCGGCCACCTTCTCCCGCGCCGCGGTGCGGTTCTCGGGGGTGACGTAGCTGGAGGCGGCCAGCAGCAGCTGCGAGAGCGTGGTGCGCACCGTGGTCGACTCGGTCTCGCGCCCGATGTTGCCGAGCACGAGGTCGATGTAGGCGGATGCCGGGCTCTCGGCGTCACGCGTCTGATCCCACGCGGCACCCCAGACGAGCGAGCGCGCCAGCGGGTCGCTGATGTCGGAGAGGTGCTCGACCGCGGTGGCGAGCGAGCGGTCGTCGAGCCGGATCTTCGCGTAAGCGAGGTCCTTGTCGTTCAGGAGCACCATGTCGGGGCGCTGCAGGCCCTGCAGCTCCGGGATCTCCGTGCGGTCGCCGTCGATGTCGACCTCGACGTAGTGCGTGCGCACGAGCGCCTCGCCGTCGAGGTTGTAGAAGCCGATGCCCAGGCGGTGCGGGCGGATCGTCGGGTAGTCGGCGGGAGCGGTCTGCGTGACGGCGAAGCGGGTGATGACCCCGGCTGCGTCCTCGGCGATGACCGGCGCGAGGGTGTTGACGCCTGCGGTCTCCAGCCACTTCTTCGCCCAGGTGCTCAGTTCGCGGCCGCTGGTGGCCTCGAGCTCGGTGAGCAGGTCGCTGAGCTCGGTGTTGCCCCAGGCGTGCTTCTGGAAGTACTGCGACACACCGGCGAAGAACGCCTCGATGCCCACCCAGGCGGCGAGCTGCTTGAGCACCGAGCCGCCCTTGGCGTAGGTGATGCCGTCGAAGTTGACCTGCACGTCCTCGAGGTCGTTGATCTCGGCGACGATCGGATGCGTGGAGGGGAGCTGGTCCTGGCGGTACGCCCAGGTCTTCTCCATGGCGGCGAAGGTCGTCCAGGCCTCGGTCCACTCGGTGGCCTCGGCGGTGGCGATCGTGGACGCCCACTCGGCGAACGACTCGTTCAGCCACAGGTCGTTCCACCACTTCATGGTGACCAGGTCGCCGAACCACATGTGCGCGAGCTCGTGCAGGATCGTGACGACGCGGCGCTCCTTGACGGCATCCGTCACCTTGCTGCGGAACACGTAGGTCTCGGTGAACGTGACCGCGCCCGCGTTCTCCATGGCGCCGGCGTTGAACTCCGGCACGAAGAGCTGGTCGTACTTGGCGAACGGGTAGGGCACGCCGAACTTCGACTCGAAGTACGCGAAGCCCTCGCGCGTCTTGTCGAAGATGTAATCGGCGTCCAGGTGCGCCCACAGGCTCTTGCGGCCGTAGACGCCGAGCGGGATGACCCGGCCCGATGCACTGGTGAGCTCGGAGAAGGTGGCCTCGTACGGACCCGCGATCAGGGCCGTGATGTACGAGGAGATCCGCGGGGTGGGCTCGAAGCCCCAGGTCGCGGTCTGCTGGGTGCCGGAGTCCGTCGACGCATCGTGCACGATCGGCTCGGGGGTGGGCGAGTTCGACACGACCTTCCACGCGGCGGGCGCGGTGACCGTGAACTGGAAGGTGGCCTTCAGATCGGGCTGCTCGAACACGGCGAACATGCGCCGCGAGTCGGGCACCTCGAACTGCGAGTAGAGGTAGACCTCGCCGTCGACCGGATCGACGAAGCGGTGCAGGCCCTCGCCGGAGTTCGTGTACAGGCAGTCGGCGTCGACGATGAGCACGTTCTCGGCCTGCAGCCCGCTCAGCGCGATGCGCGAGTCGGCGAAGGCCTCGCTCGGGTCGATCTGCTCACCGTTGAGCGAGATCTCCCGTACCTCCTTCGCGATCAGATCGATGAAGGTCGCGCCGCCGGGGGTGGCGGTGAAGCGCACGACGCTGCGCGATCCGAACACCTCCGCGCCCTTGGTCAGGTCGAGCGAGACCTGGTAGGACTGCGTGTCGATGACGGCGCGGCGCTCCTGCGCTTCGGTACGGGTGAGGTTCTCTCCAGGCACAGCTGTTTCTCCCAGTGGTGAGGGGGTGTCGTCCCTCGTCGGCACTGCTGGCGCCGACGGCAACCCTGACAGCCTACGCCAGGCGACGTGTCGGGCAAGCGACTCCGCGCTGGCTCATAGCCGGGAGTGGAAGGATGGAGGGCGTGATCCCTGAAGCAACGGATGTCGTTCTGCACGCCTCTTCCGCAGCATCCGGAGGTGATCCGTTCATCGAGCAGCCGGTCGCGTACGACGCGATCCTCCTGGCCGGATTCGGCGGACCCGAGGGGCAGGACGAGGTCATCCCGTTCCTGCGCAACGTCACCCGTGGACGGGGCATCCCCGATGAGCGTCTCGAGGAGGTCGCGCACCACTACCGTCATTTCGGCGGGGTCAGCCCGATCAACGGACAGAACCGTGCGCTGAAGGCCGCGCTCGAGGCCGAACTGGAAGCGCGCTCGATCGACCTGCCCGTGTACTGGGGCAATCGCAACTGGGCGCCGTATCTGGAGGACGCCGTGGCGGAGGCCGCCGGGCACGGCGACACCACGCTCCTGGCGTTCGCGACCAGCGCGTACAGCTCCTTCTCCAGCTGCAGGCAGTACCGCGAGGACTTCGCGCGCGTACTGGACGGCACGGAGTACGACGGGGTCGTCACCATAGACAAGATCCGGCCGTTCTACGACCACCCGGGCTTCGTGCAGGCGTTCGTCGAGGGCGTGCACGACGCCATCGCCGCGTTCCTCGCCGAGGGCATCCCCGCGGACGCCGTGCAGGTGCTGTTCTCCACGCACAGCATCCCGACGGCGGATGCCGAGCGCTCCGGCCCCCGGGACATCGACTTCGGCCCGGGCGGCGCCTACGCCGCGCAGCACGAGTCCGTCGCCGCCTGGGTGATGGATCGTGTCGCGCAGCTGGAGCCGGCCGCGGCGGACGTGCCCTGGGAGCTCGTCTACCAGTCCCGCTCCGGCCCCGCCTCGCAGCCCTGGCTCGAGCCCGACGTCTGCGACGTGATCGGCGAGCTCGCGGAACGCGGCAGGCAGGCCGTGGCGGTCGTGCCGGTCGGATTCATGAGCGACCACATGGAGGTGCTCTGGGACCTGGACACCGAGGCGAAGGAGGCCGCCGAGCAGGCCGGCCTGCGATTCACGCGGACGCCGACCCCGGGCGTGTCGCCGGCGTTCGTGGCCGGGATCGTCGACCTCATCCAGGAGCGCCTGGAGGGACGCCCGAACGCGGACCGCGCGCGGGTGGCCTCGGTGGGCGGTTCGTTCGACGTCTGCCGCCCCGGATGCTGCGAGAACGTGCGAGCCGGATTCAAGCCGGCCGCCGCCGGCATCCTGCCCTGAGCGGAGCGGACCGGAAAGTAGGATGGGCGCCATGCGCATCCACATCGCCACCGATCACGCCGGTCTCGACTTCTCCACCCGCCTGCAGGAGCATCTGCGTTCCGCAGGGCACGACGTGACCGATCACGGACCGGTGGAGTACGACGCGCTCGACGACTACCCGGCGTTCTGCATCCGTGCCGCGCAGGCCGTGATCGCCGACCAGACCGCCGGCGTCGAGGCGCTCGGCGTCGTGTTCGGGGGCTCCGGCAACGGCGAGCAGATCGCTGCGAACAAGGTGCAGGGCATCCGCGCGGCGCTGGTGTGGAACACCTCCACCGCGGAGCTCGCCCGCGAGCACAACGACGCCAACGTCATCTCGATCGGTGCACGCCAGCACACCTTCGACGAGGTCACCTCGTTCATCGACACCTTCATCGGCACGCCGTTCTCAGGCGAGGAGCGCCACGCGCGGCGGATCGCCCAGATCGCCGACTTCGAGATCTCCGGCTCCCTTCTGCCCGATCCGCGCGCCTGACATGCCCGAGGGTCACTCCGTCCACCGCATCGCGCGCCAGTTCGCGCGCAACTTCGTCGGTCTCCCGGTGCACGCGTCCAGCCCGCAGGGTCGCTTCGCCGAGGGCGCGGCGGTGCTCGAGGGTCGCGAGATGCTACAGGCGATGGCGGTGGGCAAGCAGATGTTCCTCGAGTTCGAGGGCGACACCTGGCTGCGCGTCCATCTCGGGCTGTACGGCGCGTGGGACTTCGCCGGGGAGATCCTCGTCGACCCCACCATCGCATCCGCCAACGGGCGGATGGGGCAGACCAACCAGCGCGGCACCGATCTGGACGGCGTGATCCTCGACGACGCGGGGGAGAACTCGCTCACCTCGATCGGCGCTCCGCGGAAGACCCGCGTGCACGTGCGCATGTCGGAGCAGACCAAGGGGCTCGCCGACGAGGACATCGAGTGGCCGCCGCCGGTGGTCGGCCAGGTGCGGCTGCGCCTGCTGACCGATACCACCTGCGCCGACCTGCGGGGTCCCACCGCGTGCGTGCTGCAGACGCCGGACGAGATGCTGGCAACGGTCGCGAAGCTGGGCCCGGACCCGCTCGTGGGAGACCCCGCCGAGGGCGAGGAGCGGTTCGTCCGCATCGTGCGGCGCAAGCCCACCGCGATCGCACTGCTGCTGATGGATCAGGCGGTGGTCAGCGGGATCGGCAACGTGTACCGCGCCGAGATGCTGTTCCGCGCTCGCCTCAACCCGCACACTCCGGGACGTGACGTCCCGGAGGAGGTCGTGCGGCAGCTGTGGCGCGACTGGGTCCGGCTGCTGGCGATCGGCGTGGAGACCGGCCAGATGATGACCATGGACGACCTCTCGCCCGAGCAGTACCGGGCCGCCATGGCCAGCCGTGACGACCGGCATTGGGTGTACCGCCGTGCCGGGCTGCCGTGCCGGGTCTGCGGGACCGAGATCGCTCTGGAGGAGCTCGGCGCCCGAAAGCTGTACTGGTGCCCGTTCTGCCAGCGATGATGCGCTGACACGCCGGGATATTGGAACCTGAGTGCGGGCTGTGAATAGGATGGCCGAATCCCTTCGCAACGACGCACGACAGGAGAAGTCATGGACCTATCCGGCCTGCAAGCCGTTCTGGAGAACGTCAGCTCATGGATCTGGGGGCCGTGGGTGCTCATCCCGCTGCTGCTCGGAACCGGGCTCTACCTCACGATCCGCCTCGGCGGCATCCAGTTCCTCAAGCTCGGCGCAGCCCTGCGACTGGGCCTGTTCACCCGCAAGGACCCCGATTCCGACGGTGACATCTCGCAGTTCCAGGCACTGACGACGGCGCTGGCGGCGACGGTGGGCACCGGAAACATCGTGGGCGTCGCCACCGCCATCGGCATCGGCGGACCCGGCGCACTGTTCTGGATGTGGGTCACCGGCCTGCTCGGCATGGCGTCGAAGTACTCCGAGGCGTTCCTGGGCGTGCGCTTCCGCACCACGGATGCCGCAGGCGAGAAGTCCGGCGGGCCGCAGTACTACCTCGAGCGCGGCATCAAGAACGGGTTCGGCAAGTTCCTCGCGATCTTCTTCGCGATCTCCGCGGTGATCGCCTGCTTCGGCATCGGCAACATGACCCAGGGCAACTCGATCTCCGCGAACCTGGAGAACAGCTTCAACGTGCCCACCTGGGTCACCGGCCTCGTGCTCACCGTCTTCGCACTGCTCGTGCTGGTCGGCGGCATCAAGTCCATCGGTCGCGTCACCGCCGGCCTCGTGCCCGTCATGATCATCTTCTACGTGCTCGGCGCGATCTACATCCTGATCGCCAACATCGCCGGTGTTCCGGCGGCGTTCGCGCAGATCTTCAGCGAGGCCTTCACCGGCACCAGTGCCGTGGGCGGCTTCGCGGGCTCGCTCATCATCGTCGCCGTGCAGATGGGCGTCGCCCGCGGCATCTTCTCCAACGAGTCCGGCATGGGCTCGGCGGCCATCGCGGCGGCTGCGGCCAAGACCAGCCACCCGGTCCGTCAGGGGCTCGTGTCGATGACGCAGACCTTCATCGACACGATCATCGTCGTCACCTGCACGGGTCTTGTGATCATCACCACCGGCACCTGGAACGCAGTCGACGATGAGGGCAAGCAGATCAGTCCCGCGCTCATGACCGGCGAGGCCTTCTCGCACGGACTGCCGGGCGAATGGGGCCACTACATCGTGACCATCGGCCTGGTGCTGTTCGCCGGCTCCACGATCCTCGGCTGGTCGTACTACGGAGAGCGCAGCCTGGAGCGGCTGGTCGGGGTGAAGGCGATCATGCCCTACCGGATCATCTTCTCGCTGGTGGTGTTCGTCGGCTGCACGACCGAGCTCGGCGTGGTGTGGGCGTTCTCCGATGTGATGAACGGCCTGATGGCGCTGCCGAACCTGATCGGCCTGCTGGTGCTCTCGGGCCTGGTCGCCCGCGAGACCAAGAAGTACCTGACCAACGATCCGAAGCTCACCGCGACGACCGACGAGGTCAACGCCTTCATGGTGGGCGATGCGGGTTTCGAGGACTGGAAGACCCAGGCGGTTCCGGTCGTCAAGGCGAGGTAGCGGCGGTGGCGGGCGGGACACGACGGCCCCGCCCGCCCCATCCGTCCTAATCTGGAACCATGCGCCAGAACCCGAGCTTCGCCATGACCGACATCGCCGAGCTGCGGAGGGTCATCTCGCAGAGTCCCTGGGCGACGCTGGTCGCGACCGGTGACGACGGGCTGGTCGCATCGCACTATCCCGTGCTGCTTGACCCCGAGCGCGACGACCTCACGGTGGTCGGTCACGTCGGCAAGCCCGACGACCAGGTGCTGCACCTGGGGGAGCGGGAGCTGCTGATGATCTTCCAGGGTCCCCACGGGTACATCTCGCCGAGCTGGTACGGCGACGTTCGGGCGGTGCCGACCTGGAACTACACGGCGGTGCACCTGACCGGCATCCCGGAGCTCGTCGACACGCAGGCGAACCTGAGGATCCTCGACGATCTCGTCACGCATTTCGAGCGCAGGCTGCCGCAGCCGCGCATGATGTGGCAGGCGCCGAACACCGAGGAGTTCGTGAACGCCCTGGAGATGGGGACGGTCGGATTCCGGATGACCCCCACGCGAGTCTCGGCGAAGCGCAAGCTGAGTCAGAACAAGCCGGACAGCATCGTGGAGAACGTGATCGCAGAGCTCGACGGCAGTGGTGAGTACGCGCATCCGGCCCTGGCGGCGGAGATGCGCCGCGCGCACGAGGCACGTCTGGCGCACCGCGGATGAGCGCTGATCTGCTGATCCGGTCCGTGCGGGTCGCCGGTGCCGGCCGCGAACTGCTGCCGTTCGCGTCGCCGGACGGAGACGAACCCGTCGACATCCTGGTCTCCGGCGGCGTGATCGCCGACATCGCGCCGGCGGGCAATCTCCGCGCCACGGCGGACGTGCTCGACGGCGACGGCAGCTGGGTGGTGCCGGGACTGTGGGACCACCACGTGCACACCGTGCAGTGGGCGCTCGACGCACAGCGCGTGCCACTCGGCGGCGCGACGAGCGCGGCCGAGGCGGCGCGGATGCTGTCGGGCGTCGCGCCACTGCCCGACGGGCGCGTCGTCGGAGCGGGGTTCCGCGACGGGCTGTGGCCCGACCGGCCCACTCGTGCCCTTCTCGACAGCGTGACCGGCGAGCAGCCCGCGTATCTCATCAACGCCGACGTGCACAGCGTGTGGCTGAACTCCGCGGCGCTGCGCCGCGAGGGCTTCGACGGGGCGGACGATGACGGTCTGCTCCGTGAGGAGGACGCCTTCGAGATCTCGCGCAGGCTGAACGCCGCGGATGCCGCGACGGCCGACGCCGCAGTGCAGGCATCCGCCGAACGCGCAGCGGCGCGCGGCATCACCGGCATGGTCGACTTCGACATGGCGTGGAACGCCGAGGCATGGCGGCGCAGAGCGGATGCCGGTTTCGACACGCACCGGGTGGAGTTCGCGTTCTACCAGGACGGCCTGCAGCGGGCCGTCGACGAGGGACTGCGCAGCGGCGACGAGCTGACCGGCACCGGGGGGCTGGTGCACGTCGGGCCGCTCAAGCTCATCACCGACGGCTCGCTCGGCACCCGCACCGCGGCGTGCTCTCAGCCGTACGCGGACGACCCTGGCAACTTCGGTGTGCTGACCGTGGAGCCGGACGAGCTGCGCGAACTGCTCATGCGCGCCACGGCATCCGGGATCGAGGTGGCCGTGCACGCCATCGGCGACCGTGCGGTCGCGTCCGCTCTGGACGCCTTCACGTACACGCAGGCGCGCGGCACCATCGAGCACGCGCAGCTGGTGCGGCACGCGGATCTCGCGCGCTTCGCTCGGCTGGGCGTCGCGGCGAGCGTGCAGCCGGCGCACGCCGTGGACGATCGCGATCTCGCGGACGACCTGTGGCGCGAGCAGCAGGCGATCGGCTATCCGCTCGCCTCGCTGATGAACGCGGGCGTGCCCCTGCGTTTCGGATCCGACGCCCCCGTCGCCGTCCTCGATCCGTGGGCGACGATCGCCGCCGCGGTGTTCCGCACCGGCGATGAGCGCGTGCCCTGGCATCCCGAGGAGCGCGTGCCGGTCGATGCGGCGCTGCGCGCGAGCGGACGTCATGGAGATGCGGTGATCGCACTGGGAGCGGTGGCTGATCTCGCGCTGTGCGGCATGGATCCGCGGACAGCCGATCGCCGGCAGCTGACCGCGATGCCGGTCGCCGCCACGGTCCTCGGCGGCCGGATCACGCATCGCACCCTTCTGATGCGCTCGGTCAGGCCGCGATGTGCGAGACGAGGAACCAGCGGTCCTTCTCGAGGCCGCGCTGGATCTCGATCGCGACGTCCTGGCTGGTGAGGTCGACGGCGTCGAGGCCGTCGACGGCCGCCTTCACGTCGGCGATGATCGCGTCGATGTCGGAGATGATCGCGCGGACGAGCTCGTCGGACGGGGCGAAGCCGGCGGGAACGGCGGTGGCGCCGGCTTTCTCGGCGACCGTGCCGATGCGCGAGTCGATCGGCAGGCCGAGGGCGACGATGCGCTCCGCGGCCGTGTCGGCGAAGTCACCGGCGTGGGCCACGATCGTGTCGAGCAGCTCGTGGACGCCCACGAAGTTGGCGCCGCGCACGTGCCAGTGCGCCTGCTTGCCGTTGACCGTCAGAGCCTCGAGGCCGAGGACCACGGGGGACAGGAACTGAGCGGCGGCGGCTGCCACGGTCGGGTCGACGGCGGTGGTGGGAACGGTCTGTGCCTTGCTCATGAGGTCCTCCGGATGCGTTGTGAAACGGGCTTGATGTCGTCAACGCTACTCATCAGAGAACATTCCGCAAGCAAGCGAAGGCAACGCTTACCGGGGCATTCTGCCGCGGGATTCCGGGGTTCTGAGGGTAGTCTCACCTACATGAGCATCGCAGCCACGGCATCCGTCCTCGCCCTCTCCGACCGCGCACCGCAGCTGGCGGAGGACTCCTTCGTGGCGGACGGCGCCCGCATCGTCGGGGCCGTCACCCTGGGGGCGCGCGCCAGCGTCTGGTACAACGCCGTGCTGCGCGGGGATTCCGCTCCGATCGTGATCGGCACGGACAGCAACGTGCAGGACAACGTGTCCGTGCACGTCGACAGCGGACACGGCGTGCAGATCGGCGAGCGCGTCTCGATCGGGCACAACGCCGTCGTCCACGGCTGCACGATCGGTGACGGATCGCTCATCGGGATGGGCGCGGTCGTGCTCAGCGGTGCGGTGATCGGCCGCGGATGCCTGGTGGCAGGCGGTGCGGTGGTCCTCGGCGGAACCGAGGTGCCGGACGGTTCGCTGGTCGCCGGCGTCCCCGCGAAGGTGCGCCGCGCACTGACCGACGAGGAGCGCCAGGGGCTCATCGCCAACGCCGAGATCTACCTCGGCCACATCGACACGCATGCGGCGGCTGATTCCCGCCACCCGTCGTGAGCGGCGCTCGACGCGCCGTGGAGCGGTCCGAGCGCGGGGACGGGGAGAGGTCGTCAGCGAGTCCACGGGGCGGACGAGTCGCGTTCGTCGTGCGGCGCGTCGCCCGGGGGTTCTTCCGGACGACGGCGCCGGATGCCGCCGCCGGGCTGACCTTCTACGCGGTGCTGGCCCTCATCCCGGCGCTGGTGGCGGCGTTCTCGCTGATCGGGATGGTCGGGAGCAGAGGAGACGGCGTGCGAGCCGTGCTCGACGTCGCCAAGGACGTGCTCGCGCCCGCCGCGCTCGTCGGCATCGGCCGAGCACTGGAGAAGGTGGCGTCGCTCGGCGGCTCGGGCTGGGTGCTGGTGCTGTCGCTGCTCCTCGCCCTCTGGTCGGTCGCGCGCTACGTGACGGCGCTCGGTCGTGCGATCAACCGGATCTACGGCGTGCCGGAGGGGAGAGTGCTGTGGAAGGCGAAGCCGATCCACCTGCTGGTCACGCTCGCGGTGTTCGCCCTGGTGGCGCTGGCCGCCGTGATCGCGGGACTCAGCCGGCCGCTCGCCGAGTCCCTGGGACGGGCGCTGGGAGCCGGAGAAGTGGCACTGAGCGTGTGGGCGGTGGCCCGCTGGCCGGTGCTGGTCCTGGTGATCATCCTCGTGATCGCCGTGCTCTACTACTTCGCGCCGAACATCGCCCACGCGCACTTCCGCCTGGTCAGTATCGGTGCGGCGGTGGCGGTGCTGGTCTTCGCGCTGGCGTCGTTCGGGTTCGAGTACTACGTCGCCGTTGTGGCGCACTACGACTGGATCTACGGGTCGTTCGCCGGGATCATCATCTTCCTCGTGTGGCTGTGGATCGGGAACATGGCGCTCCTGCTCGGGGCGCTGGTCGACGCAGAACTGGAGCGCCTCCGCGAGCTGCGAGCCGGACGCCCCGCGGAGCGTGAGCTGCAGGTCGAACTGCGCGACACCACCAGGATGGAGCGGAACGCCGTGAACGACCTCAGGGACGAGCGCGAGGCCCGCCGATTCCGGCGCTGACATCGCCCGACGACGATGCGCGCGGTGCGGCACCGGTAGGCTGGTGCTCTACGGGGCGGTGGCCAAGCTGGTGAAGGCAGTGGGCTCATAACCCAACGATCGCGGGTTCAAGTCCCGCCCGCCCTACCGACATCGGCTTCTCTCCACGGCATGTGCACGCGGTTCCGAGAGGAGCGTCGATGGCTGCGGGCGACCGTTTTGCGGTCCCCTACGATGGGCGACATGGGCTGGGAGGGGAGGGCCATGCGGCCGTCGATTGAGATCCGCACGGCGAGACGGTTCTGGGTCATCGGAGGGCTCGTGGCGGCGATGGCTCTCACGGGCTGCTCGTCACCGCTCGACGTCTCCGCGGCGGAGCGTGCGGTGGCGGCGACGTGCGAGGCGCTGGAGCCACTCCCCGGCGTGAGCACGGCGTCGTGCGTGGTCGATGACGGCGGGTTCGATGCCGGCATCAGGCGGAGGACGGCGGTGGAGCTCGAGGACGGGGCCACGGCCGAGCAGGCCCGCACCCTCGTCACCGCCTGGCTGTCGTCAGAGCCCGGCGGGGCGGAGGAGTACGCGATCCAGGGCTCGCGTGCGACCCCCTTGCAGGTGACCCTCTCAGGACGCAGCGAGGCCTCCTTCTCCGTCGCTCCCGGCGCACCAGCCCCGAGCGTCGCGTTCGTGCAGGAGTGGCTGGGACGCGCGACCCGGGGAGTGCCGATCGTCGCATCCGTCGCCGACACTCCGCGGATCTCCATCGCCCAGGACGGGCTCTCGCCCGCGGAGCAGGCGGCGCTTCTCGACGAGTTCGGGATGCGCACGAGGAGCGACGGTCTCGTGCTGGAGATCGGCAGCGGTTCCTCTGCGACGAATGGCGCCAGCTCCGTCGAGGCACCCGTACCGGCGACGCTGTATGACGCGCTGGGGCACCTCGAGACGGTCTACCGGACCCTGTCGAACGACGATCCGGACCGCGAGCTCGCCTTCACCATGGACGCGGATCCGGAGCGGTCACCGATGCTCCGGCTCCGGGTCCCGACCGACCTGGTTCCGGCGGGCGCTCCGGGTCAGCCCGTCACCGGGACACCGGGCTGGCCGACGATCCACGCGATCCTCGAGGCCGCGGCGCCGGGCGGTGCGGAGTACGGTCTGACGATCGCTGGTCGCCCGGGCGACGTCGTCGGCGGCATCAGCACGTCCGGCTGCGCTCCCGACGTGCCTGGGCCTCGCCCCAGGTACGACGATGAACTGCAGGCCGAGTGGGCTATCATCCACGACGTCCCGGCGGTGGGCGCCTGCGAGTGAGGCACCCACCGCTCGGAGACGGAGCGGTCTGATCGCTTCTCAGGGCTGCTCGTCCAGGTCGGGCTCGTCGTCCTCCCGGCCTTCGCTGTCCGCGGCGGTGCCCTGATCCGGGGTCCGGTCGTCGTCCGTGTCGGTCTGGGGGCCGCCGATCACGCCGATCCCTACGGCCTGGTGGTCCGGTTCCGGGTCGTTCCGCGCGGGGGCCTTCGGCTCCTCGTCGGGCTCCTTCTCCGTGCTCGGCTCCTCCAGATCGTCGGTGCTGGGCTGCTGTTCGTCAGCAGGTTCCTGAGTCGTGTCTGTCATGAGGCCGAGTGTCGCGCGAGAGACCCGATGCCGGAAGAGCCTTGACAGGACCGTGCCCGACCATCCCGTCAGGCGCGCATCCCGCACCGGGGTTGACGCCACGCATTCGTATCCCCCTACCGTGGGAGATCACCAGGAGAGATCCTGGAGGTCAGGATGAGGGAAGGAGTGCGCATGAACGGCCGAACAGACGACGAGCTCTCCAGCCAGGCAGCCGAAGGAGACCGGCTGGAGCAGGACAGGGACCACTGGGACGAGCCGGACGATCCTGAGCGGACTGCGTCGCCGGCGCTCCCGGACGGCGTCGAGGCCGATCCGGCGGACGTCGCCGAGCAGTCCGTGGACGTCCCCGACGACGTCGAGGACGAGCGCGAGCCCTGAGCCGCGGCCCGCGGGTCAGCGCACGCGGCGCCCGTGCGCGAGATCGACGAGGTGCTCCAGGACGGGGCCGCCGCGGAGTCCGTTGTGCTCGTGCTCGCTGGTGACCCATGCGGCCACGCCGGGGAGCAGCCGTGCGGTCTCGAGCGAGTACTCCATCGGCACGTACACGTCGTTGACGTAGACGGCGGCGGCTCCCCGAGCGTCGGATGCCTCGAGCGCGGCGCGGTCGTAGATCTTCGGCCACTCGTGCTCGGCGAGCGCCAGCGCCACGTCGCGCCACGGCTGGAACGCGGGAACCGTCTCAGTCCACTCCTGGCGCACGTGCTCACCCGTGAACAGGGAGGTGTCCTCGACGAAGTCGGCCGGTTCCACGCGCTCGGCGGACCAGCGGGTGACGTGGCCCGATGCGTAGCTCGACTCGTGGAAGACGAAGTACAGCGGATTGCGGCCGTCGAACGGCATGGCCGCGGCGAGGTCGTACCGGAAGGCATTCGACGCAGGGTCCAGCTCCAGCAGCGACCAGACCGTCTGCCAGCCGTCGTTGGTGCCCAGCGCCGAGCCGAACGAGCGCAAGCGCGAGGGGGAGACCACCTCGCGGCCGGGCAGCACGATGCCGCCGGATGCTGCGAGGTCGACCAACTGGCGCATGCGGTCGCGGTGCTCGGGGAAGCGCCGGTAGTAGCGCTCCGAGGCGTCTCGCATCTTGTCGTAGCAGAGCGCGTACACCTCGTCCGGCGTGCGGTCGATCGTGCTGAGCCCGCCGGTGAAGTACACACGGTCGAGCGATGCGGCATCCGTCGACAGATAGGCGAGCGTGGTGAACCCGCCGAAGGACTGCCCGAGCACGTTCCAGGTCTCAGCGCCCAGGTGCTCGCGGACGGCTTCCGCGTCGCGCACGATCGAGTCGGCGCGCAGATGCGTGAGGTGCTCGGCCACGGCATCCGAACCCCGCTCCAGATCGCGGTCTCCGACCGGCGTCGAGCGGCCGGTGCCGCGCTGGTCGAGCAGGACGACACGGTGCTCCTTGAGAGCCGCATCCAACCAGGCTGGTGACGACGAGTTCTGGAACGCGCGCGGTGCCTCGTGCCCCGGCCCTCCCTGCAGGAAGAGCAGGTACGGCAGGTCATCGCCGCCCTCACGGGCGACGACCGCCGCGAAGACGTCGATGGTGCGGGTGTCGGCCGGGTCATCCCACACCAGCGGGACGGTGAGGGTGTGCTCCTCGATCGTCAGGCCCTGCATGCGGCGGATCGTCGTCTTCGTCGTCATCACATCACGTTCCCGATGTAGGAGTACTTCACGAACACCTCCGCGGCGATGCCGGATTCCTCCAGCACCCCCTGCAGGGCGGTCATCATGTAGTTCGAGTCCCATCCCATGTAGAGATGGCAGCCCTCGGCGAGGGTGTCCCAGTGGCCCTTCCAGGCCATCGACTCGTACAGCGGCCCGCCGTGGCGTGCACTGTAGGCGAGGGCGGCGGGCCGGTCATCGGTCCAGGCGCGCCGGAAGACGCGGTTGAACAGCGCCTTGACGTCCTTGACCTCCCAGTGCTCGCCGCGGTACTCGCAGTAGTCGAACTCGCGATCCCAGCCGGCCGGCCAGCCGCGCCGGCGCACGGCGTCCAGCACGGGTGTCAGGCCGTCGTCGTCGATCTCGCCGACGTCGGGCCGCGCCCAGATGCGCACCAGCTCCGCGGAGAGGCGCACGGTCCGCGCCGAGATCGCGGCGGTGCCCCAGGCTGCGACGTCCGCGAGCTCGCGCGTGGCGGGGACGGCGCTGCGGGCGTAGGCCTGGTCGCGCTTGTCGGGGAAGGATGCCCCGAACACGCGCATGGTGAGCGACTCCTCGAGCAGAGTGAGGTTGCCGAGCGTCGGGGACAGCGCGCGGTGGCTGTTCTGCTCGTCCTCGCTGTACTCGGTCCACGGGCGGATGCCGTCGCCGCTCCAGGTGGTGGCGGGCACCGGCGGCACGATCGCCTCGACGTCGAAATCCGTGACGTCCTGCACGCCCTCGATGCGGCCGAGCACATATGCCGGGTGGGGGAGCTCGCCGTACTTGAGCACGGCGCTGACGCGCTCGTCAGACGGGGTGATCCGGGCGATCGCGCGCATGAGGGACTCCCGGCCCTGCGCGCGGGCGCGGCAGAGGCGGGCGATCAGGCGATCGGTGGGCAGGCCGACGATGGCGCGGCGCAGGAACAGCGCCTGCACCCACTCGAGCACCTCGATCAGCTCCTCGCGGCTGATCAACCCGCGTCGATGGTCGCCGTAGGCACTCATCACCAGCGGATAGGAGGTGCGCCCGAACGTGTTCACGTGCTCCAGCTGCAGCCGGATGCCGTCGTCCGGTTCTCCGGAGGGGTCCAGCAGGATGCCGTAGATCTCGGCGTACTCGCGCCAGAGACCGGCATCCGCGCGCAGGTGCTCGACGTCCAGCCGAGGGAACGACCCGCGGAACGCGGCGTACACGCCATGCTCGCCGGCGGCGTCGATCTCGCGCCCCATCGTCATCATCAGGTAATGCCGCCAGAACGCGCCGATGGTCTCGCCGGTATGCCGCTCGATCGGCAGCCAGAACTGCTCCTCGACGTCGAGCTGCTCCGCGTGCGAGAGGCCCATCAGGATGTAGTTGTGGATCAGCTCGTGGTCCCGCAGCGGCTGGCCGGTGGAGTTCAGGCTCTCGAAGATCTGCTGCGCGTTGGCCGAGGAACCGAGCGTGATCGAGACGTGCTCGAGTCGCCGGAGGCCCTGCCAGACGGCTGCGGCCTCGTCGGCGTGCACCTGGCTCCGGAAGAACGCGTAGTTGTCGTCGAAGCGCGACTCCCGGTCGCCGTCGTCGCGTCGGTCCAGGACCACGGACTCGTAGAGATCGGCCCAGGCGTGATGCGGGCGCAGCTTGGTGCGCGAAGCGTCATCGGCGCGCACCAGGACCCGCTCCAGATCCGATGCCATCACCGGGTCGGTCTCGCGGATGGTGTGGTGCAGAGCCGCGATCAGCAGCATGATCGTGGTTACGCGCTGCTGTCCGTCGATCAGCACCAGATCTCCGCCGGCGGCGTCCTCGGCGGACAGGATCGACCCGATGAAATGCCGGTGGTCGGTCCCTTCGCCCGCGACGGTGCGGACATCGGAGAGCAGCTTCTCGCAGGCGCCGATGTCCCAGCGGTACTGGCGCTGATACACCGGGACGACGATGTTGGTCGTGGGGGCTGCGAGCCATTCGATGGTGCCCGTCGCGGTCGCGTCGACATTGGTCGCCGTTGCCATCACTGCGTGAATCCTCCGATCAGCGGGCAGTTGAACGCTGCCGGGACGAGTCTAGTCCGGCCCGATTTTCTCCGGTCGGCCTCTGGGGCGTGTTCAGGAGGCCGATGTAGGCTTACCTAAGTAGGGCCTGTTAAAACGTGCTGGCCCGCTACGAAAGGACATGACTCGGATCATGGGATACATCAAGTCCGAAGCCCTCGAGGAAAAGGGATTCGTCATCCTCGACAGCTACGCCCAGGAGCTCGACCCCAAGGAGTGGCTGGACCTGGAGTACAACGACTGGAAGTCCTCGGGTGACACCCGCTTCGCTCCGCTCGCGAGCGCCAAGGGCGAGATCGAGTGCAACGGCTTCTGGAACCACAAGCCGCCGCGCACCGACAAGGACGGCGTCTGGATCGACTCGCAGGTCGAGAAGGCTCCCAACCTGACGCGCCGCGCCAAGGAGCCGGGTGCGAACGTCGGCCGCTGCCGCGTGATCGAGCTGCAGCCGACCCCCTACGGCGACTGCCTCTACAACCTCCACCAGGACGACAACAACCGCCTCAACCCGGACGGCACCGGCTGGGTCGTGCGCGGCTTCTTCAACCTGACCGACGACAAGGACAGCTTCTTCGTCCTGCGCGAGAACCGCACCGACCCCCAGGGCGAGGTGCGCATCGCGCTGCCCGCCGGCGCGCAGCTGATCATCGACACGCAGCGCCTGTGGCACGCGACCACGCACAACGGCACCGAGCCGCGCTACAACCTGATCACCTCGTGGACCTCGGGTCCGGAGCTGGACGCCTACATCGAGAAGTACCACGGCACCGACCAGCACACGCAGTTCGAGGTTCCGCAGGACGTGCTCGAGCACGGCTACGCCGAGCAGGCTCGCAAGGACGCCGCTCGTGCCGCCTACTACGCGGCCAAGGGCCAGCAGGCCAAGCTCGCCATGAGCGAGGCCTGAGTCTCCGCATCCGCGTCGCAGCGGCCCCGGTCCCTCGCGGATCGGGGCCGCTGTCGCATCCGGGGAATCACATGCTTGTCATTCCCCGGGATCTGGGCGATAATCGCCTCATAACCGCATAGCTCGCCGAGGTTCTTCGGTCAGGTCGTAGGGGAAGACGCACCTGATGAAACGGAGAGATCATGGCGACGGGATACGCACGCGGAGTGGTGTACGTCCACTCCGCCCCACGCGCGCTCTGCCCGCACCTCGAATGGGCGGTCGGACGCGCTATCGGTCGCGCCGTCAGCTTCGACTGGAGCGATCAGCCGGTGCAGTCGGGCACCCGACGAGCCGAGTTCTACTGGGACGGGCCGGTCGGTACGGGCTCCGCCATCGCGACGGCCATCCGCGGCTGGGAGCACCTGCGCTTCGAGGTCTCCGAGGACCCGACGGCCGGGAACGACGGCGGTCGCTGGATGCACACGCCCGACCTCGGCATCCACTACGCGCAGACGGACTCCGCGGGCAACGTGGTGATCGGGGAGGACCGCATCCGCTACGCGATGGAGATCGCGGCGGGCAGCATGGTCGAGCTGCAGCGGGAGCTCGACGTAGCCCTCGGCGCCGCGTGGGACGAGGAGTTGGAGCCCTTCCGTCATGCCGGCGACGATGCGCGTGTCGTGTGGCTCCACAAGGTCGGGTAGCCGACCCAGAGACGTGCGGAGGAGGCCCGAGTAACGGGATCCGGTGATCACCTCCCGGATGCCGAGAAAGCGAATCCTCCGCATAACGGCTGAAGCCCCCTGCGGGGAAGCAGGGGGCTTCGTCATGCCCGGACGATCCCGGCCTCAGATCACCGCTGTGCGCTGCAGGGGGAGGGCACTCTCGACGGTGCGGTCGCGTACGTCGGTCCATGCTGCGGCCAGCCGGTCCATGGCCGCGGCCGTGCGCTCGGGCGTGAGCGTGATCGGGATCCGGAGGCGTCGCTCCAGGACCCCTCCGAGAGCGAAGCGCGGACCGGGCGGCAGGATCAGCCCGTGCTCCCGCGCGCTGAGCGCCAGCCGCGTGGAGATCGGTGCGCCGAGATCCAGCCAGGTCGAGAGGCCCCCGGGGGTGGTGGGCATCGTGAGACCGTGCAGTCGGGCGACGCCTGCGGCCACGGCCTCGCGGCCCGCGTGTAGCCGCTCGCGCACATGCCCGAGGAGCGCAGGCATATCGTCGAGCAGTTCGATGGCGATGCACTGCTCCAGCAGCGCGGTTCCCAGTTCGAACGAGGGGCGAACGGCGAGCAGTCGCGCGATGATCCCGGGTTCCGCTCTGATCCAGCCCAGGCGCATACCGCCCCAGGCGATCTTAGACATCGATCCGATCGTGAGCACGTGGGGACCGAACGCTGCCATCGGCACCGGGGTCCAGCCCCGGTCGATGTCGAGTTCCGCCGTCGTCTCGTCGACGATGAGGTGCGTTCCCGCGCTGCGTGCTGTGGCGGCGACCCGCGGGCGTGCAGCATCGGGCAGGGTGGCCCCGGTGGGGTTGTGGAAGTCGGGGATGAGGTACGCCATGTGAGGACGACTGCGCAGCAGCAGATCCATGAGGTGAGCGGTGTCCCAGCCATCGACGTCGACCGGGGTCGGCACCAGCCGATAGCCGTGGCGGCGCAGCGACTCCAGCGCGTGCGGGAAGGTGGGCTGCTCGACCAGGGCGCGCTCTCCTCGTCGACCGATCGCCGCCAGGATGAGATTCATGGCGTTCAGCGCCCCCGAGGTGATCATGATCTCCTCGGCGGATGTCGGAACGCCCCGCTGAGTGAAGCGCTGCGCGACGGCGTCCCGCAGTTCCTGCAGTCCCTGCAGCGAGTAGCCGCTCGTGCCGCGCAGCGCGGCGAGCCGCGGCAGTGACCGCACGGTGGCGTCGTAGAGCCCGGGGGTCGAGTCCATCGACGCGATGGAGAGGTCGATCGCGCCCGCGTCGTCGGACGAGGTCGGCGCGACGGATCCGTTCGGCAGCGCCACGCGGGTGCCGCCTCCGTGCACACGCGTCGCGTATCCGGCGGCCGTGAGCAGATCGTAGGCTCGGGTCACAGTGGAGCGTGAGCGGCGCAGCTCCGTCGCCAGCGCGCGTTCACTGGGCAATCGCTCGCCGACGGTGATCCGTCCGTCCAGGATCAGGGCTCGGATCTGATCCGCCAGACTCGCGGCAGTCGCCCCAGCCACGCTCTGGGCGCCGAGCTGATCGACCAGTCGCGATGTCATGTCCCCAGCATGCCGCAAAGTGGACCGAGATCAGCAGGCCACTTTGTGAGGAGTGGCCTCGTCGGCGGCGTCGGATGCAGCATCAGCATGGACTCATGAACGCACGGTCGATCCTCATGCCCATCGCAGCCGCCAGCCGACGCGACCTCGTCGAGCGACTCACGCAACTGCTGTCCGGGCTCATCCTGTACGGCGCGGCCATGGCCCTGATGGTGCGGGCGGGCATCGGCGTGGCGCCCTGGGACGTGCTGGCCGTGGGCGTCGCCGATCGCACCGGCCTCGCGTTCGGGGTGGTGACCTGCCTGGTGGCCGCCGTCGTGCTCCTGCTGTGGATACCGCTGCGTCAGCGGCTGGGGGTCGGCACGCTGCTCAACGCCGTGCTGATCGGGCCCAGCGCCGATCTCACGCTCGGGCTGGTTCC
>Ga0256796_1000211_pt1 | contig 27271 bp, 28 predicted proteins | sample MC6MC0947MT_FD_190209 | JGI IMG/M metagenome (GOLD analysis project Ga0256796, IMG submission 190209) | Metatranscriptome of enriched soil aggregate microbial communities from Iowa State University, Ames, United States - MC6-MC0947-MT... | ecosystem: Environmental > Terrestrial > Soil >...
CACGATCCGGAATCGTCCCGATGTCGGCATCCGTGGGTACCCTGTCAGCATGTGCGCGAGCTACGGACTCGATCCCCGATTCACGGATGCCGAACTGCTGGCCGAGGCCGATGAGGCGGTCCTGGAAGGGCTGCGCTCCTGGGCGGAGGCCAACGCCGGCGAGACGCTGCGCCCCACCGGGAAGAACCTGCGCAATCTCAACCCCCTGGTGACCGCCTCGGAGAGCGTGCCGACGCTGGAGCCGGCGTGGTGGGGTTACCTCGTCGACGGGGCGCCGGCTCGGTTCCCCTCGATCAACACGCGCTCCGAGCGCCTGCAGGACAGACCTGGCGGCCTGCGCAATCGGGCGATCGTGCCGACCACCGGATGGTTCGAGCTGCAGAAGCCCGACCGCGTCTGGCATGAGTTCGGTTTCGGACGCGGCGTGCTGTTCGGCATGGCGGCGGTCACGCAGCGCGGCCGCACGCCCGACGGCGAGTGGACCACCTGCTACTCGATCGTGATGCGCCCCGCTCCCCCGCACCTGGCGGCACTGCACGACCGCGTGCCGCTGCTGGTGCCCACCGGCTTCGCCGGGGACTGGCTGACCGGTGATCCGACTCGGGATCTCATCGATGAGGCGCTGCTGGCCGCCGCATCGCTCGATGAGCGACTGGTGGCGGAGCCGCGGGCCGACGACCGCGGCGACGGGATGCTGTTCTAGGCGAGCGCGTCGGAACGCGAGAAGGCCCGCCCGGAGATGATCTCGGGCGGGCCTTCCGCTGCGCAGAGCCCCCTGCCGGACTCGAACCGGCCACCTGCGGTTTACAAGGCCGCTGCTCTACCAGATGAGCTAAGGAGGCGAGGGTGGCCGAAGCCGCTCATAAGCATAGCGACGGCCAGGACGCGCTCCGCGCGTCAGGGCGTGGCGGTCTCCGTGGGCGCGGGCGAAGCCGGCGGCGTCGGAGTCGGGGTGGGGTCGGTCTCGCCGTAGTACTCGTCGCTGGCCGTGGTCAGCACGAACTGCGAGAACTCCGCGGGGTTGTTCAGCGCGCCGACATACGCCTGGCCGCCCACGACGATCAGCGCCTCGTTGTTCAGCTTGAGGTCCTTCGAGCCCGGCAGCGGACCCTCGAGAGCGCGGGCCGTGGCGTCCTTCGCCCAGCTCACGAAGTCCTGACCCTCGATGCAGGAGCGCACCTTCTTGGCGTTCTGCACGCCGACGGCGACCGCCAGGTCGGCCAGTTCGACATCCGAGCGGCCGTCGCTGTCGATCTTGGGCTGGTCGGTGAGCAGCTCGTGGTTGTAGTCGAAGAACTGATCCGGCGAGTAGGTCGCCACGCAGGCAGCGGCGGCCGCAGCCCGCAGCGAGTACTTCGTGCCGTTCGAGCTGGCCATCAGGAGCGCCACCGGGTGATAGGTCACGGTGACGGCGCCCTGCTTGATCCAGCCGGCCAGCTGACGGGCGTTGGCCTTCTCGAACTCGGCGGCGCCTGCCGACAGGTAGTCGACGTAGATGTGGATCTGGGTCGGCTCCGCGGCCTTCTCCGTGGTCTTGGGCGTCGGCGTCGCAGCCGCCTCGGAGGGCGTCGGCGACGCGTTCGGGGAGATGTCCGCACCGCCGGAGGCGAGGGTCACGTCGCTCACGGTCACGCCGTCGTCGGTCATGCCGCTCGGGCTGAGCATGGGCTTGGACATCGAGGAGCTGACGGCGAAAGCGACGGCCGTGCCGATCGACCCCACGGCCACCGCCGCGACGAGCCCGATGATCACGCGTCGCATGACGCGGGCACGCGACTGCTGCGCATGCACTCGCTGGGCCTTCTCCCGCACGGCTTCGCGTGAGTTGCGAGCGGCAGGGACGTTCGGCGTTTCGTCGCTCGACATCGTTCCTCTTGAAAGATCGGATGGGACGGGGGATCCCGCTGCCGCTACGGGTGCGGCACCGGATCCGATGTTACGGAGGCAGTCTGGGAAATACCCAGACGCGCACGCGCCGTGCCATACTGATCTCGACCCGATGGCGGGTCACGGCGGGCGAACGCCCACCGCTTCCATCACAACGGATCGTCCGGCACGTACCTGCCGGTGAAGGAGAAACAATGGCAACCGTTACGTTCGACGAGGCCACCCGCATCTACCCGGGCGGCACCCGCCCCGCGGTCGACAAGCTGAACATCGACATCGCCGACGGCGAGTTCCTGGTTCTGGTCGGCCCCTCCGGTTGCGGAAAGTCCACGTCGCTGCGCATGCTCGCGGGCCTCGAAGAGGTCAACGCCGGCCGCATCCTGATCGGCGACCGCGACGTCACCGACGTCCCGCCGAAGGATCGCGACATCGCGATGGTCTTCCAGAACTACGCGCTGTACCCGCACATGACCGTCGCCGAGAACATGGGCTTCGCGCTGAAGATCGCCGGTGTCGGCAAGGAGGAGCGCGCACAGCGGGTGCTCGAGGCCGCCAAGCTGCTCGATCTCGAGGAGTACCTGAACCGCAAGCCGAAGGCCCTCTCGGGTGGTCAGCGTCAGCGCGTCGCCATGGGCCGCGCCATCGTCCGCCAGCCGCAGGTGTTCCTCATGGACGAGCCGCTGTCGAACCTCGACGCCAAGCTGCGCGTGCAGACGCGCACCCAGATCGCGTCGCTCCAGCGTCGCCTGGGCGTCACCACCGTCTACGTCACGCACGACCAGACCGAGGCGCTCACCATGGGCGACCGCATCGCGGTGCTCAAGGACGGCCTCCTGCAGCAGGTCGGCTCGCCCCGTGACCTGTACGAGAAGCCGAACAACGTCTTCGTCGCCGGATTCATCGGCTCGCCTGCGATGAACCTGTTCCCCGCCGACCTCGCCGAGGGCGGCGTGCGCTTCGGCACCGAGGTCGTGCCGCTGGACCGCGACACGGTCGGCCGCGCCAACGGCAGCCAGGTCATGGTCGGCGTGCGTCCGGAGGACATCACCGTCGGACCGGCCGACGGCAAGGGCATCTCCGTGGTCGTCGACCTGGTCGAGGAACTCGGCGCCGACGGCTACCTGTACGGGCACGCCGACATCAACGGCAAGCGCGCCGACATCGTCGCGCGCGTCGACGGTCGCAGCCACCCCAGCGCCGGCGAGACCGTCACCCTGGCGGCGACGCCCGGCCACGTGCACGCATTCGACCTCGAGTCGGGTCTGCGCCTGAACGACAAGCCGATCGTCTCGGCCTGATCATCTGATCGCAGCGGCGCGGGTGGACCTGTATGGACCACCCGCGCCGCAGTGTTTCCGCAGGACATCGCACCGCCGGCATCCACTTCCCCACACACGCGGAGGACGCATGAAGAAGCAGTCACTGCGCATCAACGCGAGCTCGATCGATCCCGGCCTGCTCACGCTGCCGTGGAGCACTCCTCTGGGCAAGTGGCCGTCTGAGCACATCGTCTCCCTCCCCAAAGGGCTGTCGCGCCATCTGGTGCGGTTCGCCGACCTGTCCGGCCGTGTGGTCGCCGTCAAGGAGACCACCGAGGAGATGGCGCAGCGCGAGTACGAGATGCTCGGCAGCCTCGCGAAGCTCGACGTGCCCTGCGTGGACCGTGTGGCCGTGATCGCGGGGCGACGCGACGACGACGGCAGGGAGCTGCCCGCCGCGCTGGTGACAGCGCACCTGCGGTTCTCGATGCCCTATCGCGCGCTGTTCACGCAGGTGCTGCGCCCCGACACCGCCGACCGACTGGTGGACGCGCTGGCCCTGCTGATGGTGCGATTGCACAACGTCGGCTTCTACTGGGGCGACGTGTCGCTGTCGAACGCACTGTTCCGCCGCGATGCCGGGGCGTTCGCCGCGTACCTGGTGGATGCCGAGACCGGCGAGCTGCACGAGGAGGGCCTCACCGACGGGCAGCGCTCCTACGATCTGGATCTGGCCCGGACGAACATCGCCGGCGAGATCATGGATCTCGCCGCGGGCGGCAGACTCGAGCGCGGCGTGGATGCGCTCGAGATCGCCGACGGCATCGTCTCGTCGTACAGGTCTCTGTGGAACGCGCTCACCGACGAGGAGTCGTTCGGCGTGGACGAGGCGTGGCGGATCACGGAGCGCGTGCAGAAGCTGAACGGGCTCGGCTTCGACATCGATGAGATGTCGATGGTCACCACGCCGGACGGCACGGCGGTGCGGATCCAGCCGAAGGTCGTGGACGCCGGGCACCACCAGCGCCGGCTGATCCGCCTGACCGGTCTCGACGTCGAGGAGAACCAGGCGCGCCGGCTCCTGAACGATCTGGACGAGTTCCGGGTGCGCTCCAAGAAGGACCTCGGGGACGAGGAGATCTACGCGCACGAGTGGCTGACCCGCGTGTTCGAGCCCGTGGTGCGGGCCATCCCCTACGATCTTCGCGCGAAGCTCGAACCCGCCGAGGTGTACCACCAGGTGCTCGAGCACCGCTGGTACCTGTCCCAGGCGCAGGGCCGATCCGTGCCGCTCGCCGAGGTGCTCACGAGCTACATCAACGATGTGCTGCGCCATCGTCGCGACGAGGCCACGATCATGGGCCCGCCGACCGAGACGATGAGCCTGCCCGTGACCACCGGCTCGGTCGAGGTCTCCGACGACACCGCGGCGATCGACTGGCGCGACCTGGTCTGACCCGGACCTCTTGCACAAATTACTCATGCGAGTAATATCTTCGGTGTGACACCGGAGACCAAGACGTACGCCCGCACCGAGGGGCGCCGCCGTCAGATCGTCGCGGCGACGATTCAGGCCCTCGCCGAGGGCGGGTACGCCGCGATGACCTTCTCGCGCATCCGCGAGGTGGGGCGCCTCAGCAGCACCCGGCTCATCTCGTACCACTTCGACACCAAGGACCGGCTGGCTGAGGCCGTGGTGATGCAGGTGGTGTCGGATGCCGCGGAGATCATGCGACCGGCCATGGACGCCGCACCGGATCTCCGCGCCAAGCTGTCGGCGTACATCCGGTCCAACCTCGAGTATCTGTCCAGCCATCCGGCCGAGGCGATCGCCGTCACCGAGATCGTCCGCGGGAGCGGCCGCCCCCGTTCTGGCGAAGACGTCTCGGTGATGCTCCTCTCCGTCCTCCTCTCGCAGGGCCAGCACGCCGGGGAGTTCGGCGAGTTCGATGCGGAGGTCATGGCGCGCAGCATCCGGGCCACCATCGACGAGTTCGCCTACCGGCGCACCCTCTCCCCCCGCGACGACGCCGCGGAGATCGCCGAGATCGTCGCCATCTACGATCGCGCCGCCGCGCGCGCGGAAGGGAACCAGCCATGACCACCGACCGCCTCCTCGATGCGGGTGCCGTCCGCGACCTCGACCACGTGAAGCGGCTCTGGGCCGCCGCGGGGATCGTCTCGTTCCTCGGGCTCGCCGTCACCGCCGTGCTGGCCTTCACCGACCCGGCCGACGTGAACTGGGTGATGTGGCTGCGCGGGATCGCGGTGACCGTCGCGTGCTTCGCGTTCATCCTCGTGACGGCCGCAGTGAGGCGCGGCAGTCGTCGCGCCTACACCCGGATGCGGCTGGTGGCGACGATCGCGCCGATCGGCGTCGCACTGCTCATCGTCGCCCCCGACTCGGGATATCCCGGCTGGATGAAGGTGGAGCAGGCAGTCCTCGCGATACCCGTGATCGTGATCGCGGTGCTCCTCTGGCGCCGCAGGATGCGTCAGGCCCTGCGGCCGGCGCGCTGAGACGACGGGTACCCGCCCGTGTCCTCCGCCTCCTACCTGGAGCGCCTCCCGATCCCGGCGCTGCGCGGTGTCGCCCGCACGGCCTGGATCCAGGACACCGGGGATGCGGTGTACCAGCAGCGACATCTGCCCACCGGCGGGGTCGAGCTCCACGTGCCGGTCGGCGGCGATCCGGTCCTGCTCGGCGCGCTCACCCGCCCCCAGGTGGAGCTGATACCCGCGCACACCACCATGCTCGGCGTGCGCTTCCTCGCCGGCTCGCCGCTCCCCCTGCCGGTAGCCCTCGACGAGCTCGTCGACGCCCGCGTGCTCCTGCGCGACCTCTGGGGATCGCGTGCGGACGCGCTCGCGGAGGCGGTCGCTCTCGCAACCACCAGCGCAGCCGCACTCGGCGTGCTGCAGGAACGACTCGCGGACGAGTTCCGGCACGCCGAGCGCCTGGATCCACTCGTCCGCGAGGCCGCGGCACTGCTCATGCCGTGGCGGCCGGTCGACGTGCGCTCCGCGGCCGATCGGCTCGCGCTCTCCGAGAGCCAACTGCGTCGCAGGTGTCTTCGGGTCGTCGGGCTGAGCCCGAAGGTGCTGCAGCGCACTCTGCGATTCCAGGGGTTCCTCGCGCTCGCCCAGGCGGGCCCGGCCGCTCCGCTCCCCCACGGGACCCGGAGCATAGCCGGCCTCGCCGCCGTCGCAGGCTACGCGGACCAGGCGCACCTGAGTCGCGAGTGCGTGCGGCTGACCGGTGTGACGCCGGCACAGCTGCTGCACGGCGGCACCGGCGGCTGCGCCTGCGGACACGATCACTCCGCGTCGTACCTTCCCTTCCTGCGGGTGCGGCCGGCCTGGACGAACCGCTGATCGCAGCGGGAACGCTCATGCACGATTCGTTCAATCCGCGGTGCCGGGAGGGGCCGTAGATTCGGGCCGAGCGGCACTCGCAGCGCGGCGTGGACCGCGCATCCGACGAACCGACGTGCCGAACAGAGATCGAGCAGAGGGAAGCACATGAGCAGAGTCATCACCGCACTGTCCGTCTCGGCCGACGGGTTCATCACGGGTCGTGATCCTCGCCCGGGATACGGGCTCGGCGACAGCGGCGTCCTCTTCGACTGGTACACCAGCGGTGACGTGGCGAGCGGACTGTTCCCCGGCTTCACCCTGACCGCTGCCAGCGCTCGCTTCTTCGACGCGGTCGGCGGCCGGGTCGGCGCCAGCCTGGCCGGGCACACGACCTACTCGGACTCCGAGGACTTCGCAGGTGGCGCACCGCATCCCACCGCGCCGCTCGTCGTGCTGAGTCACCACGACCTCGCCCCCGCCTCGGAGCGTCAGCACATCGTCACCACCGGACTCGCCGATGCTGTAAGCCTCGCGAAGCGTCTCGCAGGAGACAAGGACGTGGCGCTCATGGGCGGTGTCATCACCACTGAGGCGCTGAAGGCGGGCCTGGTGGATGAGCTGGTGCTGCACGTGGTTCCGGTGCTGCTGGGCGCCGGGCGGCGCTACTTCCACGAGCTTCCCGAGCACGTCGGCCTGGACATCGTCGAGGTCGTGGCCGCTCCCGATGTCACCCACATCCACTACGAGGTCCGCCGATGATCCTCGTCACCGGCGGTCTGGGGGCGATCGGGGCGCACACGGCGCTGGCCCTGGTCGAGTCCGGCGCGGACGTCGTCGTGACCAGTCATCACAGGACGGACGTTCCGTCCTTCCTGGCAGGCCGCGTGACCGTCGAGGTCCTCGACGTCACCGACCGCGAGGCCTTCCTTGCGCTCGGGCACCGGCATTCCATCACCGACATCGTGCATCTGGCGGGAAGCATCCCCGGGATCCGACACCGTGGACTTCTTCCGGCACGACCTGACCGGACTGCTCAATGCCCTGGACGCGGCTCCGGCCTGGAAAGTGCGCAGGTTCGCCGTCGCCAGCAGCATCGGCGTCTACATCGGACGGGACGAGCGGCCCTGGCGCGAGGAACTCGCCCTCCCGGCCGTCGAGGTGCCGCTGTCGATCATCGCCTTCAAGAAGGCCGTGGAGCCGATCGTCACCGATGCGCTGCACGGCAGCGGCATCCAGCCGGTGATCCTGCGGATCGGCAGCACCTGGGGCCCGCTGATGGATCCCGAGACCCCGTTCAGCACCGTCCCGCCGATCGTGGGCGCCGTGCAGCGCGGGGAGGAGCCCGCACCCCTGGACGCCGACGGCGGCGGCGACTTCGGTTACGCCCCCGACGTGGGCCGCGCGATCGCCCTGCTGATGACGACGGAGACGCTCGACCACACCATCTACAACGTCTCGAGCGGATCGACGTTCACGAACCGCGAGCTGGCCGACGCGATCGCTCAGGCGCTGCCCGGTTCGCGTCCGCGCCTGATCGGGGGCGGAGACGGCACCGCGCAGCATCCGTATCTCGACATCTCGCGGCTGAGCGCGACCACGGGCTTCGTCCCGGAGTTCGACGTCGGGAAGGCCGTGGCCCACTATGTCGCATGGCGGCGGGAGAACCCGCGGTGACTCTCGCCGCACGCCATGCGGAGCGCCCCGACCTCGGCTGATCGAAGACGATCACCGCCGCCGGACGGGCCCGTGCCCCTCCGGCGGCTCTGGATCAGTAGCCGACGGCGAAGCGCTCGCGGCGGTGCTTCGGGTTCTCGATCTCGTCGAGGAACGCGACCGCGAAGTCGGCGCCCGAGATGGTCGAGTTGCCGTCGGCGTCGCGCACGATCACGTCGCCGCCGTCGCGGTACGCCCCGGTGCGCTCGCCCTCGGCCCACGGGCCGAAGACCTCTGCCGGGTGCACGAAGAACCAGTCCACGCCCTGACCGGACTCCTGCAGCAGCTCGAGCGAGTCGATGCCGACCTGCGCCTCGTGCTTGTACTCCTCCGGGAAGCCCTGATCGAACAGCCGCGGGCCGCCGGGCGCGACCAGGCTGCCGCCCGCGCCGCCGACGACGCCGAGGCGGGTCGATGTGCCGGTCAGCTTCGCGATCAGCGCGCTCAGCGCGTCGAGCGCCTTGTCCGCCATGTCGCCGCGGGGCGAGATCGTCGAGATCACGGCATCCGCACCGTCGAGCACGTCACCGAGGCCGGCGACATCGAGTGCCGAACCCTGCACGTAGGTCGCACCCTCGATCGGGTCGGATGGCGCCTTGCGGGCGACAGCGACCACGTCGTGCCCCCGGCTCACCCCCTCACGGACGAAGTGCGCTCCGGCGTAGCCGGTTCCTCCGATGACGACGATGCGAGCCATGTGCGTTCCTTCCGCTGACGAATGAGTCCGTCAGGGTCAAGGCTCCGGCCTCCCGGGCTATTCCCGTCCGCCGCGAACCGTCGACACCTGGTACAGCGCGACGGATGCCGCGATGCCGGCGTTCAGCGACTCGGTGGCCGCCGAGATCGGGATCGACACGATCTGGTCGCAGGTCTCGGCCACGAGGCGCGAGAGGCCCTTGCCCTCGGATCCGATGACGATCACCACGGGGCGATCGGCCAGCTCGAGCTGGGGCAGCATGACGTCGCCGTCGCCGTCCATGCCGAGCACGAACACGCCCTGCTTCTTGAACTCCTTCAGCATGGACGTCAGGTTCGACGCGAGCGCGACGGGCAGGCGGGCTGCGGCTCCGGCACTCGTCTTCCAGGCGGCGGAGTTCACGCTCGCCGAGCGGCGCTGCGGCAGGATGACGCCGTGCCCGCCGAAGGCGGCCGTGGAGCGGATGATGGCTCCCAGGTTGCGGGGGTCGGTGATGCCGTCGAGCGCCACGAACAGCGGCGTCTGGCCGCGGTCGATGACCTGCTCCAGCAGGTCCTGGGGGTGCGCGTACTCGTACGGCGGCACTTTCAGCGCCACGCCCTGGTGCACACCGTCGAAGCCGGCCATCCGGTCGAGCTCCTGCCGGGTCACCTCGAGCACGGGGATCTCGCGGTGCCGGGTGATCGCCAGCATCTCCTTGACGCGGTCGTCCATCTCCACGCGCTGGGCGATGTAGAACGCCGTGGCGGGGATCTTGGTGCGCAGCGCCTCGAGCACCGAGTTGCGCCCGGTGACGGTCTCGGTGTCGTCTGCGGGCTTCGAGCCGCGCGACTGACGGTTCAGGCTCGACTGCGGCTTCTGGCCCGGCTTGCCCTTTCCGCCGGCCGCGGCGTAGCGCTCCGCGGCGGCCTTGCGCTTGCCGGCGACGTGCCAGCTGCGGTCCTCCGCCTTGGGCGTGGGTCCGCGGCCCTCCAGAGCCTTGCGACCCAGACCGCCGGTGCCCTTGGAGGCGCCCTTCTTCTTGCTGTTGCCCGCTCCGGGGCGTCCAGGCTTAGCCATCGATACTCCAATGTGTTCCGTCCGGAGTGTCCTCCAGAGTGATTCCTGCCGCCGCGATCGCATCGCGGATGCGATCTGCCGCGGCCCAGTCCTTGTCGGTGCGCGCCTGCGCACGCTGCGCGATCATCGTCTGCACGAGCGTGTCCAGAGCGGATGCCGCAGCATCCGAGCCCCCTGTCCTCCGCTCGCTCGACAGAGGGTCGACGCCCAGAACCTGGGTCATCGCCTTCACAGCCTGGAGTGCAGTGCGCACTCCGTCGGCATCGCCCTTGTCCAGCGCCGCGTTGCCCGCGCGCACGGTCTCGTGCAGGACGGCCAGCGCCTGCGGCACGCCCAGATCGTCGTCCATCGCGGCGCTGAACGCCTGCGGGAGCGACTGCTGGGCCATCCAGCCGACGCCGCCGGTGACCCGGACGGCACGCTCGATGAACCCGCGGATGCGTCCGAGCGCCGCCTCGGCCTCGGCCAGAGTCGACTCCGTGAGATCCAGGCTCGACCGGTAGTGCGCGGCCGCGAGCGCGTAGCGCGCCACGACCGGGTCGACGCCGTCGAGGAAGTCCTTCGCGAGCGTGAAGTTGCCCAGCGACTTCGACATCTTCTGCCCGCCCACGGTCACCAGGCCGTTGTGCACCCAGTATCGCGCGAAGCCGTCGCCGGCTGCGGTGGACTGCGCGAGCTCGTTCTCGTGGTGAGGGAAGCGCAGGTCGAGGCCGCCGCCGTGGATGTCGAACTCGGCGCCCAGATAGCGCTTCGACATGGCGGAGCACTCGATGTGCCACCCCGGGCGCCCGGCTCCCCAGGGCGAGGCCCACACGGCATCCGCCTGCTCCTCCGGCTTCGCGCCCTTCCAGAGCGCGAAGTCCTGAGGGTTGCGCTTGCCGCGCGGGTCGGCGTCGGCTGCGGCCTCCATGGCGTCGACGGACTGCCGCGTGAGCTCGCCGTATGCCGGCCAGGAGCGCACGTCGAAGTAGACGTCGCCGGAGCCGTCGGCGGCGGGATAGGCGTGGCCCCGCTCGATGAGCGCGGCGATCAGGTCATGCATCTGCGGTATGAAGCCCGTGGCGCGCGGCTCGTAGGTGGGCGGAAGGATGCCGACGGCGGCATACGCCTCGGTGAACTCCTTCTCCATCCGGTAGGCGAGCGCCCACCAGGGCTCGACCTCGGTGGCGTTCGCCAGGATCTTGTCGTCGATGTCGGTGACGTTGCGCACGAAGGTCACGCGCCCGAAGCGCAGCTCGAGCCAGCGGCGCAGGATGTCGAAGCTCAGCGCGGCGCGGACATGCCCGATGTGGGGCCCCGACTGGACGGTCGGCCCGCACACGTACATCGTCACGTTCGAGGGGTCGAGCGGAACGAAGTCGCGCAGTTCCTGCGCGCGGGTGTCGTAGAGGCGGATCGTCACCGCACAAGACTACCGGGGCCGTGGTCCACGCACCTGGGCGTTGCGCGATTTCGCTCAGTGACCCCGCAGCGCGTAGGAGACGACGTTCACCCTGCCCCGGAAGGCCGTGGTCCGTCCGGCTTCGACATATCTGTCGTCTCCGTCGATGAACGCGAGCACAGCCGCGTGCTCCTGCATCCGGGGGTGGAGGTCCTGCAGCACGCCGCCGTCCTCGGCCCGGAGCCGGATGCTGCCGACACGAGGCTCGTTCACCGTGTATCCGACGATGTCCCGGCGTCGCAGATGCTTCTCGCTTCGGCCGATCCTCACGTTCAGCGTCTCGGCGTCCTGGCGCAGCCGCACCTTCTGCGTCGCCAGTGCTCCGAGGGCGATCAGCGGCACGAAAACCAGCGCCCCGACGATCATGCCTGTGGCCTTCGCCCCCGCGCCGGCGGCAGTGCCGTTCACGATCTCGGCCAGCGCATCGAAGTTCACGATCATGGCCGTCAGGACGACGACGAGGTACACGAGCCCGAACACCATGATCAGTGTGCGCCGGGGCTGGCGGAAAGTGAGCTCGTTCATCCGGCGCCCCCTCGGGGCAGCACCAGCGCGACCGCGGTGACCGAGATGCCCTCGCCACGGCCGGGGAAGCCGAGGCCGTCGGTGGTCGTCGCGGAGACCGAGACGGATGCTCCGCCCAGGGCCTGCGAGAGCGCGGCCTCCGCCTCGGCTCGACGGGCGCTGAACCGCGGGCGGTTGCCCTGGAACTGCACCGACACGTTGCCGATCGCGAAGCCCGCCTCCGCGAGCATCCGCGCGGTGCGCGCGAGGAAGACGTCGGCGTGCGCACCGGCGTACTCCGGGTGCGCGGTGCCGAAGTGCTCGCCGATGTCGCCGAGTCCGGCCGCGCCCAGCAGCGCGTCGACCATGGCGTGCGCGACCGCGTCGCCGTCGGAGTGCCCGGACAGCGGCTGCTCATCGGGCCATTCCAGCCCCGCGAGCCAGAGGTTTCCCTCGCCGCCGAACGCGTGCACGTCGGTGCCGACGCCGATGCGCGGTCCCTGCGGGCGCGGGGACGCGGGCTGCGGCGGTTGCAGCAGCATCCGCGCACGCCCCAGGTCGGCGGGAGTGGTGATCTTGAACGCGCGCTCATCGCCGGCGATGCGGCGCACCCCGCCGCCCGCGGCGGCGAACAGGGCCGCGTCGTCGGTGTGGTCCTCCCCCGTCTCGAGCGCCCGGGCGTATGCGGCCTCGAGCGGTCCGCGAGGGAATCCCTGCGGAGTCTGCGCCGCGGCCAGGACCGACCGGTCGACGGCCTCGACCACGGCATCCCCTTCGACGCGCTTCAGGGTGTCGACCACCGGGAGGGCGGGGATCACGCCGGCATCCGCGGTCACGGCGGCCGCGACCGCATCGATCTGCGCGGAGGGCGTCAGGGCGCGGGCGGCATCGTGCACGAGCACGACCTCGATGCCGTCCCCGAGAGCGGCAAGGCCTGCCGCCACCGACTGCTGCCGCGTCTCGCCGCCGACGACGACCGTGGCCCGCCAGTCGTGCTCGCTGTTGACGTCCTCGAGCTCGTTCGCCGCTGCCTGCTCGTGCCCGGGTGGCGCGACGAGGATGACGTGCATCGGCTGCGCGGCGAACACGCCCTCGAGCGCGTGCCTCAGCACGGTGCGGCCGTCGATGTCGACGAGCGCCTTCGGCACGCCGGCGCCGAGGCGCGTGCCGGAACCGGCGGCGACGATGATGATCGCCGTCGTGGGGGCCGAGTACGGAGTCACGCTCACACGCTACCGCGCGGCCGCAGGCGTCCGAGAACGCGAAGAGGGCGGATGCCGCAGCATCCGCCCTCTTCGTGGAATCAGTCGATCGCGCTCAGGAAGCGAGCACCTCGTCGAGCAGGCCGCCGGCCTTGTCCTCGTCGATCTTCTCGGCGAGAGCCAGCTCCGAGACGAGGATCTGACGCGCCTTGGCCAGCATCCGCTTCTCACCTGCGGACAGGCCGCGGTCCTGGTCACGGCGCCACAGGTCGCGGACGACCTCGCTCACCTTGATGACATCGCCCGACGCGAGCTTCTCGAGGTTCGCCTTGTAGCGACGCGACCAGTTGGTCGGCTCCTCGGTGAACGGCGCGCGCAGCACCTCGAAGACGTGGTCCAGACCCTCCTGGCCGATCACGTCGCGAACGCCGACCAGGTCGACGTTCTCAGCGGGAACCTCGATGATGAGATCCCCCTGCGTGACGTTCAGCTTCAGGTACTTCTTCGTCTCCCCCTTGATCACGCGGTCCTTGACCTCGATGATCGTCGCAGCCCCGTGGTGCGGATAGACGACGGTTTCGCCAACCTCAAAAAGCATAAAAACGTGTCCTTTCGGCAATCTCCAGGATACCACAGCCGTTATGTACTAAGGTTCGCGCCGGTGGACGCCGTGCGGCGGTCGGCCGGTCCCGGGGAACGGGCGCGAACCCACTAGACTGAGGCAGGACACCCGTCGCATCTCAGGAGGATCCGTGAACTCGCGCTCTGCTGCGTCCCTCGCTCCGCGCCTCATCGCCGCCGCCGCGCTCGGCGTGACGATCGCACTCGGCGCCACCGGCTGCACGTTCATGACCCCGCAGAACACGGTGGACATCAAGAACATCTCGGACGGCGTGGACGTCTCGTCGACCGGCGGTCCGGTCGTCGTGCGCAACGCTCTCATCGTCGCCGACGAGGACGGCTCCGCCGGGAACCTCGTGGCCGTGCTGGTCAACGACAGCGACGAGAGCGCCACCCTCACCATCGACGTGGACGGCAAGCAGCAGGAGGTGCGCGTGCCCGCGGGCGAGCACGTGAGCCTGGGCGCCGACGAGGACCCGCTGCTCTTCGAGAACCTGGACGTGAAGCCGGGCGCCACCGTCGAGGTGCTGTTCCGCTCCGGCGACGACGAGGCCGAACCCACTCAGGTGCCCGTGCTCGACGGCACCCTCCCCTACCTCAAGGATCTCGTCCCGTCGCCGAAGCCCTCGGTCGAGCCCGCGACCCCGACGCCGACGCCGACAGGAACGCCCGCGTCCTGACATCCGCTCTGCATGCAGGAGAGGCCGGTCCCCGAAGGGGCCGGCCTCTTCTGCATTCCCTGCCCGCTCAGGCCTCGAAACGGTATCCGAGACCTCGCACGGTGACCAGCATCACCGGGTCGCTCGGGTTCTGCTCGATGCGGGAGCGGATGCGCTTGATGTGCACGTCCAGCGTCTTGGTGTCGCCGAAGTAGTCACTCCCCCACACCCGGTCGATCAGCTGACCCCGGGTGAGCACGCGGCCGGCGTTGCGCATCAGCACCTCGAGCAGCTCGAACTCCTTCAGCGGCATGTTGATCTCGGTGCCGTCGACGGCGACCGTGTGCCGGTCGATGTCCAGGGTGACGCGGCCGCCGTCCAGCACGCGCTCGTCGATCTCCGTCTCCGCCTGCGCGACCCGGCGCAGCACCGCGCGCATGCGCGCCAGCAGCTCGCGCGACGAGTAGGGCTTGGTGATGTAGTCGTCGGCACCGAGCTCGAGCCCCACCACGATGTCGACCTCGGAGTCCTTCGCGGTGAGCATGATGATCGGCACGCCCGAGGCCTGGCGCACCTGCCGGCACACCTCGGTGCCCGGCATGCCGGGGAGCATCAGGTCGAGCAGGATGATGTCGGCGCCGCGTGCGCGGAACGCCTCCAGCGCGCCCGGTCCGTCCTCGCTGATCTCCACCTCGTAGCCCTCGCGGCGCAACAGGTAGGCGAGGGGGTCGGCGAGGTCGGGCTCATCCTCCACGAGCAGGATCCGGGTCATGCGTTCTCTCCGTTCCGGGCGGCGCCGACCGAACCGTGATCGGTGCGGGCGCGCTTTGCGGTCTTCTTCTTGTGCTTCTTCTTGGACTTCTTCGAGGCGCCTGCCCCGTCGGCTCCGGGCGCATCGATGCGCGGCAGCCGCATGGTGAAGGTCGACCCCTTGCCCGCGCGCGACCAGACGCGCACCTCGCCGCCGTGGCGCTGCGTGGCGTGCTTGACGATCGACAGGCCGAGCCCCGTTCCGCCCGTCCGGCGGGAGCGTGCATCGTCGGCGCGGTAGAAGCGCTCGAAGATGCGCTCCCGATCCGCTTCCGAGATGCCGATGCCCTGGTCGGTCACGGCGATCTCGACGAGGTCGCCGTCGACCCGGATGCCGATCCCGACGCGCGACCCGTGCGGCGAGTACTGGATGGCGTTGGCGAGCAGGTTCCCGACGGCTTCGACGAGCACCTGCGCGTCGCCGCGCACCCAGGCGCCGTGGTCGCCGCCGCGCGTCAGCTCGACCCCGGCGGAGTCGGCCTGCACCGCGTGCGCCTCGATCGAGGCGTGCACGACCTCGTCGATGGAGACGGGCTCCACCTGGGCGAGGCTCTCGGCCGCCTGCAGCCGCGACAGGCTCATGATCCGCCCGGTGAGCTGGCCGAGACGACCGGCCTCGGCCATGATGCGCGAGGCGAAGATGCGCACCTGATCGGGGTCGTCGGCCGCGGATTCGATGGCCTCGGCGAGAAGACTGACCGAGGCGACCGGCGTCTTCAGCTCATGACTGGTGTTGGAGACGAAGTCGGTGCGCATCTGATCCAGGCGCTCCCGCTCCGTGACGTCGCGCACGATCAGCAGCGTCAGACGCGGGCCGACCACGCTCGCCCGCGCGGACACCAGGCGCGGATCCAGCACGTTCCCGGCGGTGATCCGCAGCGTCTCCGTGCCGCTGATGCCCGAGCTGCGCACATCCCGCACCAGCCGTCGCAGCTCACTGTTCTCCAGCACCGCTCCGGGCCGGATGTCGAAGCGCGCCGCCGCGCGGGAGGTCGCGACGACCAGTCCCGACGGATCCAGCACGCACGCGGCGTCGTCCATTCCCGCGAGCACCTCGGTGATCCCGGCCGGGATCGACTGCGACGTGTCCTGGATCGCCTGCATCCGCATGCGATACGCCCAGGTCACCAGCAGCACGACACCGGCGCCGATGACGATGCCGATGACGAGCGCGAACAGCGCGAGCTGGGGCGAGGGCATGGTTCCAGAGTAGGGGCAGCATCCCCGTCCTTCCGCCGTTCAGACCGCCGTCACGGGCCGGGCGAGGCAGTGTTCGCGATCACGACACCATTCGTTAACCTTCGATGGGGATGATCGACCCGGTTCGCGTGTGCGCGTGCCCGCTCGGCATCCGTGCCGACCCCACGACGAAAGGTTGCGCCGACATGCGCGAAGTCTTCCACCAGTCCCTCGAGGAGCTCCAGTCCCGGCTGGCCGAGATCGCCGATCTCGTCACGGTGGCCATCGAGAAGGCCACCACCGCCTTCGCCGAGAGCGACGTCGCGCTGGCCGAGGAGGTCATCGCCGACGACGCCAAGATCGACGAGCTCGCTGTCGCACTCGACGAGCAGGCCATCGAGATCCTGGCCCGCCAGCAGCCGGTCGCCCGCGACCTGCGCATCGTCATCACGGCGCTGCGCGTCAGCGCATCGCTGGAGCGCATGGGCGACATGGCCGAGCACATCGCGCAGCTCGCTCGGCTGCGCTTCCCGGAGCGCGCGATCCCGAAGGGCCTGAAGGGCACCTTCCGCCGCATGGGCGAGCTGGATGTCGAGATCTCCCGCACCCTCGCGGAGCTGCTCCGCACGCAGGATCTGCGCTTCGCGGATGCCATCCGCAACGCCGACGACGACGTGGACGAGCTGCACGCCAGCGTGTTCGAGAAGGTGCTCAGCGACAACTGGAAGGGCGAGGCGACCGCCACCGTCGACGCCACTCTCGCCAGCCGCTACCACGAGCGCTTCGCCGACCACGCCGTCGCGGTCGCGAAGAAGGTCGTGTACCTCGCCACCGGCGACTGGGCCGTGGACGAGCAGGCCATCGCCCTGGCCGCCGAGGCGCAGTCCTCGGCATCCGACGCTCCGGAGTCCCCGGCGAACTGACCGTCGAGTCGCAAGAAGGGCGGATGCTGCATCAGCATCCGCCCTTCTTCGTCTGTCGCGTTTACTTCTTGCCCTGCGCGGCGACCGCAGCGGCACCGGCGGCGGCGGCCTCCGGGTCGAGGTAGCGGCCGGGGCCGGTCGGGACGTTGTCGTCGTCGAGCTCGTACACCAGCGGGATGCCGGTGGGGATGTTCAGCTCGGCGATGTCGTCGTCGCTGATGCCCTCCAGGTGCTTGACCAGACCGCGCAGCGAGTTGCCGTGGGCGGTGACCAGCACGGTCTTGCCCGCCTCGAGGTCGGGGACGATCGCGGACTCCCAGTACGGCAGCAGGCGGTCGATGACGAGCTTGAGCGACTCGGTGCGCGGGACCTCGCCGTCGATGCCGACGTAGCGCGGATCGTTCACCTGGCTGAACTCGCTGGCATCGTCGAGCAGGGGCGGCGGCACGTCGAACGAGCGGCGCCACAGCATGAACTGCTCCTGACCGAACTCCTCCAGCGTCTGGGCCTTGTCCTTGCCCTGCAGGGCGCCGTAGTGACGCTCGTTCAGGCGCCACGAGCGGGTCACCGGGATCCACAGCCGGTCGGCGGCATCCAGAGCGATGTTCGCGGTCTGGATCGCGCGGCTCAGCACCGAGGTGTGCAGCACGTCGGGCAGGATGCCGGACTCCGCGAGCAGTTCGCCGCCGCGGCGTGCCTCGGTCTTGCCCTGCTCGGTGAGGCGGACATCGACCCAGCCCGTGAAGAGGTTGAGCTGGTTCCATTCGCTCTGGCCGTGACGCAGAAGAATCAGAGTGCGGGTCATGGGATCCAGACTATCTTTTCGGATGCTGTGGGGCGGGCTCCGTGACCTGGGATGGCGAGCGCAGCGACTTCTGTGGGCTGGCCTCCGTGACCTTGGATCACGGGCGCAGCGACGTTCCCTTCGCTCGCAGAGCGGGTGCCCCTCCCGCTGCGCGGGTCCCTCCCCGATGCTCGCTCCGGGAACGTCGCTGCGCCCTCACGTCTTCGAGGCTGCGCCCTGACGCGCATGAACGTTGTCCCGCGACGTGGAAGAAGAGGGGTGAGGGAAGATAGGGGGATGGCAGCAGCGTCACCGATCGGACAGCCCACGCGGGGGACGACGGGGACGAACCGGCTGCGGCGGAACGACCGGTGGATCGCGGCGTCCGCTGCGTTCCGGAAGGCGGCGGATCCGCTGGTCGTCGACCTGGGTTACGGCGCCAGCGGCGTGACGGCGTTCGAGCTCGCCCAGCGACTGCGGCAGAACAGAGCGGATGCCGAGGTCATCGGCCTCGAACTCGACCCGGAGCGCGTGACGACGGCCCGCTCGCAGCTGCGGGACGTGCGCGCGGGTCGGACCTCCTTCGCCTCCGACCTGCCGGTGTCCTTCGAGCGGGGCGGCTTCGAGGTGCCGCTGCCCGGCGACCGGCGCCCGGCCGTGATCCGCGCGATGAACGTGCTGCGCCAGTACGACGAGGCGGACGTCGCGGATGCGTGGCGGCTCGTCGCCTCCCGCCTCGCCCCGGACGGGATGCTGTTCGAGGGGACCTGCGATGAGGTGGGGCGCATCGCGAGCTGGGTCGACGTGGCATCCGACGGTGAGCCCGTGCGATTCACGATCTCGCTGCGGCTCGCGGATCTCGAGCGACCCGGGATCGTCGCCGAGCGCCTGCCGAAGGCGCTCATCCATCGCAACGTCCCCGGCGAGCGGATCCATGACCTGCTCACCGCGCTCGACCGGGAGTGGGACCGCGCCGCTCCCCTGTCGACCTTCGGACCGGTGCAGAGATGGCTCGCCGCCGTGATGGCGCTTCGGGCTCAGGGCATCCCGGTGCAGGGCACGAAGTCGCGCTGGCGCCTCGGCGAACTGACCGTCCCGTGGCCCACCGTCGCCCCTGCCCTCTGACTCAGGCCCAGCGCTGCTGAAGCCATTCCATCCCGGCGAGGGCCTCGCGGTACTGGAAGTCGCGCAGCGTCGGCATGCCGGGCGGGGCGGGCAGCTGAGCCTTCACGAAGAAGTGCCCGGTGACGGCCGCCAGCGCGGAGTCCACGTCGGCCGGCGCCACGTCGTCGAACAGCGGATGCTGCGCCAGCACCTCCTCGACATCGACGGCCTCTCCGCGCAGTCTCACGTCGAGCAGGTAGAACAGCCCGTCCATCCAGCGCGCACCGACCGACGCCCACGGCCAGTCGATGATCCAGGCCGTGCCCTCGGCATCCATCAGCACGTTGTCTGCACGACCGTCGAAGTGCTGGAGATGATCGCCTGCGACGACCTCGAGCACACGCTCCGCCGCCGCGCGGAGTCGCCCGCGGTTGGCGGCGGCCCAGGCCGGCAGCTCCACGTCCTCCGCCTCGATCACCCGCCAGCTGTCCTGCTCCTCGACGAACTCATCGACCGCCGACGGCAGCATCGAGAGCGACTCGCCCTCGAGTCTCGGGAACGTCGAGAACGCGTCCAGCACGGCGATCACGTCCGACCCGTCCCCCTCCCCGCCGGGATGGTGCCCCTCGACGTCGGTGAGCACGAGGACCGCCCACTCGTCTGTGACCAGCGAACCGAGCAGAGCCGGCGCGCTCACCGTTCCGGGCAGCAGGCGCATGACCTGGATCTCCCGCTGGTGCAGTTCGTACGCGCCCTCGTTGCGGTCGCGATGCACGGTCTTCACGAACGCCCGGCGCCCGTCCGCGGCGACGACGCGGTCCGCGCTTCCCGGCGAGAATCCCTCGGCCTGGCTGAAAGCCTCGACCACCGGCGCGGCCAGCACCCTCTCGACCTCGCGCACGACCTCGTCGGGGAGGTCGCTCCACAGCATCCGCGTCTTCAACTCGCCCTTCATCCGTCGACACTATCCGGGATCCCGGGGCGTGAAAGCACAGCGACCTGCCCAGGAAGGAGGAAATCGTCGGCCAAGGCGACGTTTCACCGACCTTTTCCTCCCCTCACACCGCCGGGCGGGCAGCGGATGACCGCAACACTCGTGCGACGGGCTCACGGACTCGGCGGAAAGCCCCGCGAGCCGCGGACCGAGGACTCAGCGCGCGTTGCGGGGGTCCTCGCCGACCGGGCGGCGGGAAAGACGCGTCAGACGGGGCACGTCCGCGGTCGCACCGGCGTCCGCCGGCACGATGACCTGCTGCGCGGCCGCGATGTCGACGCCCTCGGAACGCACCACCAGATCGCCGACGGGTGCCCGGCGGGACAGGATCGCCAGCGCGATCGGGCCCTCCTCGAAGTGCAGCACGGCCGAGGTGATGTGTCCGACCTCGTCATCGCCGGCGAGCACGACGTCGCCGGGCGCGGGCAGCACGACGTCGCTGCCGTCCAGGTGCAGGGCGGCCAGGCGACGGGGCGGATGCCCGAGGTTGTGCACCTTGGCGACCGTCTCCTGCCCGCGGTAGCAGCCCTTGTTCAGGTGCACGGCGCTGCGGATCCAGTCGGACTCGTGCGGGATCGTGCGCTCGTCGACCTCGTGCGACCATCGTGGGCGCCAGGCGGCGACGCGCAGCGCCTCGGCGGCGAGCGCGCCCGCGAAGGGGCCGGTCAGAGCGGATGCATCCTCGACCACGGCCACGCTCCAGGCGTAGTCGGCGGCCGGATGCCCGTCCACGAGCGCGTACTGGTGGCCTCCGGGCTGCACCTCGCGCCACGGATCACGCCAGACCAGGGGGACGCTGTGCGGAGCGGATGCCGTGATCCGGCCCTCGGCGTCGCCTCCGGCGAAGAAGCCGACCAGGGCGGCATCCGCCTGCACCGTGACCGTGACACGGGAACGGAACACCATGCGCTTCAGCCACGTCGCAAGCTGCTCGGCGTCTCCGGCATCCGCGATCAGCCATACCGAGGCGCCGTCCTCGAGCACGCCGGCCGCGTGCTCGACGCGACCCTGCGGATCCAGGATCAGCAGCTCCGTGCTCGCGCCGGGACGGAGTCGCGCCAGTGACTGGGATGTGAACGAGTCCAGCCAGCTGAGCCGATCCTCCCCTGCCACCTCGATCAGCACGCGATCGGTCAGCGGTGCGAGCGCCTCGCCGTGCGCGAGCTGCCGCTGCTCGATGATCGGGTTGCCGAAGTGCGTGATCAGGTCGCCGTCGCGCACAGCGCCGGGGAGCGCGTCGAAAGCGGACATGCTCAGACCTTCGCGAGACGCGCGGACGCGTGCGACTTCAGCTGCTCGCCGAGGGCGGTGATGTCCCAGGCCCACAGCAGGTGACCGTCGACCAGGCCGTACATACGGCTCGCCGCCGTGTACTCCTTGGTCGCAGCCCCCGCAGGGCGCACCACGGCATCCGTGGAGATGTCGATCCGGGGACCGGCGATACGGCCCAGGTACAGCTCGAGCGTGCCGTCGGAATGCGCGACCGACACCTCGATCGGGAACCCGTCGGCGCTGCGCAGCTGCTCGACGTCGTCGACGGTGCGCTCCGGGCCCGCGACGGCCGGGGGCAGCAGAGCCGGGCCGGGATCGGCATCCGTGCGCGGCCGCGCGAGACGCCAGAAGCCGGTCTCGGCGAGCAGCTGCACGGGCTCGTCCTGGCCCTCGAGACCGAGGAAGGAGGCCGTCGCCGCGTAATTCAGGAACGGACCGCCGTCATGGCTGAAACTCACGCGGTGCGAGAACTCGCCCTGGAAGCGCGTCTCGCCCGCGGTGTACTCGATGACACCGGTGCCCTCCCAGACGCCCAGCAGCCACGAGAGCGGCGCGAGGTCGGCGGGAAGATCCGTGGGCAGATCGATCACGACGGACGTCTGATCAGCGCTGGCCGCGGAACAGGTTGACGAGCACGACGCCGGCGACGAAGGCGATCGCAAGGCTCGCCAGTCCCAGCAGACCGAGGAAGAAGAATTCGAGCGCGACGGGATCCATGTGCATCACTCTAGTCGACCTGCGGAGTCAGAGGGCGGCGGCGAGCGCGGTCAGGCCGAACACGGCCGACACCAGCCCCATCACGACGAGCGCGCCGACGACGCTGCCCGCGACCCGCACGATGAATCCCTGTGCGCGCCCGTAGGCGAGCTGCACGGCGAACGCCACCAGCACCATGGCGCCGAACGCGATCAGCAGCCAGGTCACACGGGCCTGCTCGGGAAGCACGACGCCCAGGACGATCGCCGTCACCAGCGACGCGATCCACACGGCGACGACGCCGTGGAAGGCGTTGCGCGGGGCGAGAGCCGGTTCGGACATGCGGCCATCGTACTCATCCGCGGCTGTGACATGACTGCGGACCCGCGCCGCGACGGCAAGTATGCTCAACGCGTGGCCCTGCTGCTCGTGCTCAGCACCTCCGCCGACGCGGAGTCGCTTCTGCCCGCGCTCGGACTGCTGTCTCACGGCATCCGCCGGCACCCGCTCGACACGGGCCACCTGCTCACGCTGCCCGACGCCGACGCGATCCTCGTGGACGCCAGGTCCGACCTCGTTGCGGCCCGCACCGCCTGCCGGTTCCTGCGCACCGCCACCGTGGAGCTGCCCGTGCTGCTCGTCGTGACCGAGGGCGGCCTCAGCGCCGTCGCCGCCGACTGGGGCTTCGACGATGTCGTGCTGCACGACGCCGGTCCCGCTGAGATCGACGCACGGCTGCGTCTCGCCCTCTCCCGCGCCGCCGCGGACGATGAACCCACCCGGATCCAGGCGTCCGGCATCACGATCGACGAGCAGTCGTACTCCGCCCGGCTGCACGGCCGCCCGCTGGATCTCACCTACAAGGAGTTCCAGCTGCTGCACTTCCTCGCCACCCATCCGTCCCGCGTGTTCACGCGCGAGCAGCTGCTCAGCGACGTGTGGGGGTACGACTACTTCGGGGGCACGCGCACGGTCGACGTGCACGTGCGACGGCTGCGGGCCAAGCTCGGCGAGGCCGAGCAGATCATCGGCACGGTGCGCAACGTGGGGTACCGGTTCAACCTGAACGACGAGGATCATCGGGCGAACGACTGAGTTCACCCACACGTCACCGGCGGATGCGAGGATGTACCCCATGATCGAACCCGTAGTTGTGGATGCCGGCCTGGGCGATGCCGAGGACGACGATTTCGATGCGCACGAGGCGCCCGACGCCGTGCTGCCCGATCATCGCTACCACGACCGCGAACTGAGCTGGCTGGCGTTCAATCAGCGCGTGCTGGAGCTGGCGGAGGACCCGGCGCTGCCGGAGCTGGAGCGGGCCAATTTCCTGGCGATCTTCGCCAGCAACCTCGACGAGTTCTTCATGGTGCGCGTCGCGGGGCTCAAGCGCCGCATCCTCACGGGGCTCGCGGTGCCGACCAACGTCGGCCGCGCGCCGACCGATGTGCTCTCCGACATCTCCGCCGAGGCGCACGCCCTGCAGCTGCGCCACGCCGATGTGTGGACCGAACAGGTCAGGCCGGCACTGGCGGATGCCGGTATCGAGATCACCGAGTGGGGGGATCTGACGGATGCCGAGCGGGGCGCGCTGGGAGAGTACTTCCAGGCCCAGGTGTTCCCGGTGCTCATGCCGCTGGCCGTCGACCCGGCGCACCCGTTCCCCTACATCTCCGGACTGTCGCTGAACCTCGCCATCCGCATCCGCAACGCGCGCACCGGACGTCAGGACTTCGCGCGCCTGAAGGTGCCGCCGATGCTCCCCCGGTTCGTGGAGGTGCCGGGCGCCGGTGAGATCCTCCGGTTCATCCGCCTGGAGGAGCTGATCGCCAACCACCTGGACGATCTCTTCCCCGGCATGGAGGTGCTCGATCACCATGCGTTCCGCCTCACCAGGAACGAGGACGTGGAGATCGAGGAGGACGAGTCCGAGAACCTCATCCAGGCTCTCGAGGCCGAGCTGCTGCGCCGTCGCTTCGGCCCGCCGATCCGCCTCGAGATCACCGACGACATGGACGACGTGACGCTCGAGCTGCTGATCAAGGAGCTCGACATCACCGACCAGGAGGTCTACCGCCTCCCCGGCCCGCTCGATCTGCGCGGCCTGTTCGATCTGGCCCGCATCGACCGGCCCGACCTGCGCTACCCGCCCCACCTGCCCACCACGGCGGTCGCGTTCCAGCCCGGCGACAGCAACGAGCGCCCTGACATCTTCAAGGCGATCGGCCGCGCCGACGTGCTGGTGCACCATCCGTACGAGTCGTTCGCGACCAGCGTGCAGGCGTTCCTGGAGCAGGCGGCCCGCGACCCGCAGGTGCTGGCCATCAAGCAGACCCTGTACCGCACCTCGGGCGACAGCCCGATCGTGCAGGCACTGATCGACGCCGCAGAGGCCGGCAAGCAGGTGCTGGCGCTCGTGGAGGTGAAGGCGCGCTTCGACGAGGCGAACAACATCGTCTGGGCGCGCAAGCTCGAGAAGGCCGGCGTGCACGTCGTGTACGGCCTGGTGGGCTTGAAGACGCACTGCAAGCTGGCACTGGTGATCCGCGAGGAGGACGGCGTGCTGCGCCACTACTCGCACGTCGGCACGGGCAACTACAACCCGAAGACCAGCCGCATCTACGAGGACTTCGGGCTGTTCACCGCCGATCCGCAGATCGGCAAGGACCTCACGAGGCTCTTCAACGAGCTGAGCGGCTACGCGATCGAGAAGAAGTTCAAGCGCCTGCTCGTCGCGCCCCTGCACCTGCGCAAGGGCCTGCTGCGGCTCATCGACCGCGAGCGCCGCAACGCCGAGGAGGGCAAGGCGGCGCGTGTGCGCATCAAGGTCAACTCGATGGTCGACGAGCAGATCATCGACGCTCTGTACCGCGCGAGCATGGCGGGTGTGAAGGTCGAGGTGTGGGTGCGCGGCATCTGCAGCCTGCGGGCGGACCTGCCCGGTGTCAGCGACAACATCACGGTGCGCAGCATCCTGGGCCGCTACCTCGAGCACTCCCGCATCTTCGCCTTCGACAACGACGGCGACCCGATCGTGTACATCGGCAGCGCCGACATGATGCACCGCAACCTCGATCGCCGCGTCGAGGCGCTGGTCAGGCTGTCGGCTCCCGAGCACATCCAGGAGCTGCACAACCTGTTCGATCTGGCGATGGACGACGGCACGAACTCCTGGCACCTGGAGGATGGCGCCTGGACCCGCGCGGTCGGAGACGAGGACGCCCCGCTCATCGATCTGCAGGACCGCACGATGGTCGCCGTGCAGAGCCGCCGCCGCAAGCGAACGGTCCGATGACGGACACCGCGGTCTTCGCGGCGGGCGCGGTGGTGTGGCGCCTGGTCGAGGACAAGCTGCGCATCCTGCTGATCCACCGCACGAAGTACCGTGACGTCACGCTGCCCAAGGGCAAGGTCGACCCCGGCGAGATGCTGGCTCAGACCGCCGTGCGCGAGGTGCGCGAGGAGACCGGCATCAAGGTGACCCTCGGCGTGCCGGTCGGCGTCAGCCGGTACTGGATGCGGCCGAAGCGCCAGAAGGTCGTGCACTACTGGGCGGCGGAGGCGACGGACGAGGCCATCCGGGCCTCCAGTTTCGTGCCCAACGGCGAGATCTCCGGGGTCGAGTGGGTGAGCCTGAAGAAGGCGCGTTCGCGCCTCAGCTACCCGGTCGACGTGGAGATCCTCGACAACTTCGCACGGCTCGTGGACGACGGCGTGCTGCACACCTTCCCGCTGATCGCACTGCGGCACGCGAAGGCTGTGGGGCGCGACGGCTGGGAAGGAGCGGATGCCGAGCGCCCGCTCACCGATCGCGGCCAGCGCCAGGCGGCTGCCGTCGTCGCCCCGCTCCGCGCCTTCGGCGTGCGGCGCATCGTCTCCAGCGATGCGCTGCGCTGCCGCCAGACGGTGGCACCGCTGGAGAAGAAGCTCGGCCGCACGGCGCGGGTCACCGCGAAGATCAGCCAGGATGCCTGGGAGAACGGCACCGAGGACATCCGGGCCGTCGTGGGCCGTCGGGTCCGGGCCCGCAAGGCCGCCGTGCTCTGCAGCCACGGCCCGGTGCTTCCCGGCATCCTCTCCGAGCTTGCCCTGGCGACCGGTACCATGCACGGCTCCTACGTCGACAGCGCCAGCAGCCTGGGGATGGCGGGCTTCTCGGTCGTGCACCTCTCCGCCACCAACCCCGGCTCCGGGATCATCTCGATCGAGACGCACGAACCCAAGATCTGACTCCCGCCGCGATCCGTTCACCTTCCGTTCACCCGACGGGGAGAGTCTCGTTAACCGGTCCTCCTAACGTCACTGTGTGCCCTGCACCGGGCCGCACACATCTCCCGATCGAACGGATCCACAGTGAAGATCTCCCGTATCGCCCGCATCACCGCCATCGGCGCGGTCGCCGCCCTCGCCCTCGCCGGCTGTGCCGCGAACGAGAACAGCACCCCCGCCGGCTCCGAGAAGCCGTCCTCCGGCCCGGCGCTGAGCGGCAACCTCGTCGGCGGCGGCGCCACCTCCCAGGAGGTCGCGATCGCAGCCTGGACCAAGGCTTTCCAGACCGCCAACGGCGACGTCACCGTCGACTACGACCCGCAGGGCTCCGGCGCGGGCCGCGACTCCTTCGCCGCCGGCGCCTACAACTTCGCCGGCTCCGACCGCGCGTTCAAGACCGACGAGCTCTCCTCCATGGAGTTCAAGGGCTGCGAGGCCGACTCCCCGATCGTCGAGATCCCGGCGTACATCTCGCCGATCGCCGTGATCTTCAACCTCGACGGCGTCGACAAGCTGAACCTGGACGCCGACACCCTCGCCGGCATCTTCGCCGGCACCATCACGAAGTGGAACGACGAGAAGATCGCCGCCACCAACCCCGACGTCACGCTGCCCGACCTGGCCATCAACCCGGTGCACCGCGCGGACAAGTCCGGCACCACGGGCAACTTCACCGACTACCTGTCGGCCGCCGCAGGCTCCGTCTGGACCCACGGCTCGGTCGAGGAGTGGCCGATCCAGTCCGGCGAGGCCGCACAGGGCACGTCGGGCGTCGTCCAGGCCGTCGAGGGCGGCAAGGGCACCATCGGCTACGCGGACGCCTCGCGCGCCGGCAAGCTCG
>Ga0256796_1000214_pt1 | contig 27034 bp, 22 predicted proteins | sample MC6MC0947MT_FD_190209 | JGI IMG/M metagenome (GOLD analysis project Ga0256796, IMG submission 190209) | Metatranscriptome of enriched soil aggregate microbial communities from Iowa State University, Ames, United States - MC6-MC0947-MT... | ecosystem: Environmental > Terrestrial > Soil >...
CTTTTCGGGATGCGCTTGAGCCTACCCCCATCATATGGGAGCTATGCGCGAAAAACGAACAAGTCATGCTTTGATTTTCTGATAAATTCGGGCTAGAGAGCCGCCATGACCAAAACGACCATCTACAAGATCGCCCCGCGCGATCTCTGGGCGCAGGCAGAAGAGGCTGGCAATTTTACCGGGGCACCCGTTGATATTGCCGATGGCTATATCCATTTCTCCACCAGTGAACAGGTGCGCGAAACAGCCGCCAAACATTTTGCCGGGCAAACGGATCTGCTGCTGGTAAGCGTAGATACAGCCGCCTTGGGCGATGCGCTGAAATTTGAAACCTCGCGCGGCGGGGCATTGTTTCCGCATCTTTATGCAATGCTGCCACTATCGGCAGTGGTTAAGGTCGAGCCATTGCTGCTCGACAAAGATGGTCTCCATATCTTCCCGGAGCTTGAGGACAAATGAGCGGGCTTTTTGAACTTTTTGGGCGACGTGCATTGTTTACGTTCGACGCCGAGCAAGCGCATGGTCTGTCCATCGCAGGGCTGAAAACTGGCATTGTCACCTGCAGCCGTCCACATGTCCCGGCACTTTCGGTTAAGATTGCAGGTCTACAGTTTCCAAATCCCGTGGGCATGGCAGCCGGTTACGACAAGAATGCCGAAGTCCCTGATGCACTCTTGAAGATCGGCTTCGGATTTACCGAAGTAGGCACCATCACGCCGCGTCCGCAGAGCGGCAATCCGCGTCCGCGTATTTTCCGTCTGGTGGATGATCGTGCTGTGATCAATCGTCTTGGCTTCAACAATGAAGGCCACGATGCAGCGTTCAAGCGCCTTTCGCAGCGCGCTGGAAAGAGCGGTATTGTCGGCGTCAATATCGGTGCCAACAAGGATGCTGAAGACCGTATCGGCGATTATGTAGCCGGTATTCGCAAGTTCTATCAGCTGGCACGATATTTCACCGTCAACATCTCTTCGCCCAACACGCCGGGCCTGCGCAATTTGCAATCCCGCGATGCGCTGCGCGAGCTGCTCTCGCGTGTGCTTGCTGCCCGCGATGAAGAAGGCAAGATGTGCACGCTGAAGCGTCCGGTTTTCCTCAAGATCGCGCCTGATCTGAGCAACGAAGAACTCGACGATATTGCGGCAGAAGCGCTTGAGCAGAAGCTTGACGGTATTATTGTTTCCAACACAACGCTTTCGCGCAACGGTCTGAACAGCACAGAGAACCGCGAAGAAACGGGGGGGCTTTCGGGCGCACCGCTGTTTGAGCGTTCAACGATCATTCTGGCACGTTTGCGCGAGCGGGTCGGCGCTGACATGCCGCTGATCGGCGTTGGTGGTATTGATAGTGCTGAAACCGCCCTTGCGAAAATCAAGGCGGGTGCTGATCTCATCCAGCTTTACACCGGCATGATCTATCGTGGTCCCGGTCTCGCATCCGAAATCGTGCGGGGACTTTCAGACGCCGTCAAAACAGAAGGCGTGCCAAGCATTTCTGATCTGCGCGACCGCGACACGAAGGAGTGGGCCGCGCGCCGTCTGCCTGACTAAACTTCTCCTGAACATGACCCCGAAAACTGGTTCCCACTTTTCGGGGTCATGCTTTAAAAAACTCTGTTCTGTATCTGCGCGGCAGCAACGCCAGAAGCGTGATGCCGCGGATCGATAGGAACAGATTGATTGCCAGCCAAAGCCCGTGATTTCCCATCACGGGCTTTACTGCATAAAGCACAGCCAAAAAGAATATCAGCGAGAAGAACATCATGTTGCGCATATCGCGCGACCATGTTGCGCCGATGTAAACGCCGTCCATATGGAATGCGAGCAGGCCGGTGAGCCCGGTTAATGCCGCCCATGGCAGATATTTGATCGCCTCATCGCGCACATCGGAAGCCTTCGACAGAAGGTCGATAATCGCATCACCAAAAACCAGCAAAGTGAATGCAATCAAGCTGGCCATGACCAGCCCCCAAACGAAGGTGAGTTTCGCACCGCGAACAAATGCCGGGCTATAGCGCGCCCCGACCGAGCGTCCCACGATCTGTTCCACTGCGGCGGCCATACCATCGAGAAAGAAACCGCAGACGAGGAAGAAATTCATCAAAACCGCGTTTGCCGCCAGCGTCACCGGACCGAGCTCTGAACCCGCGCGGGTGAAGAATGCAAAGGCAGTCAAAAGCAGAATGGAGCGGATCATGATGTCGCGGTTAAGCGCGACCATCCGCACAAGACCTTCTCTCTGAAAGATACGCGCCCAATCAGGCCTGCGTCCTGTCGTGCGATTGAAGTGGCGCGCAACAAGCGTGAGGCCAACGATTGCCGCAACAGTTTCGCCCGTCACCGTGGCCCATGCAACACCGGCCACACCCCAGCCAAGTTCCAGCCCGAGCACAATGCAGAGAATAATATTGATACCGTTAATTAGCACCTGAAGGCTGAGGCCCAGAATACCCTGCCCCCGTCCGAGCAGCAGACCCAGTACGGAATAATTAATAAGCGCCACCGGTGCCGAAAGCATCCGGATTGACACATAAGTCACCATCGCTTCCTGAGTGGCAGGTGTCGGGTGAATGAAATCAGACGCAACAGTCAGCACGAGCGGCAGGCTCAGGATCATCAGCAAGCCAGCAGCAATCGCTATAATGATAGCCCGCCAGAAGATTGCCTGTTCTTCTGCCTTGTCGCCTGCCCCCATCGCCTGTGCGACAAGCCCGGTGGTGCCGGATCGCAGAAAGCTGAACATGGTCAGCAGAAAATCGAAAACCAGTGCGCCGATAGCGAGGCCACCAATCAATTCGGCCCGCCCCATCTGACCGACCACACCCATATCCACCAGCCCAAGCAAGGGCGTGGTAACGGCGGCGAGTGTCATCGGCACGGCGATCATCATCACCATGCGATGGGTCACTTCAAACGGTCTGGAAACAATGCTCTGATCGTGCAGCATCTGATCCCTGGCTTTCCTCGAATATCGGTCGCAATATCGGTAAGCTCTATTCTGGAATCATTCAAAACGACAGTGAATTCGGCCACCGTATTGTCGCAACCCTGACAGCCTTATGTCAGGAGCGCGTTCAACAATATTCAGAGGCCGAGCATCATCGCCCAGTAGAGGCGACGCGGATTGTTTTCAGGCGTCGCCCATGCAAGGCCATAATGCTCGAAGGTCGGATCAAGCATATTCTTGCGATGCCCTGGTGATTTCATCCAGGCATCGAAAACGGCCTGCGTATTGGGCTGACCAGACGCGACATTTTCTGCAGCTGGACCGCGAATACCAGCCTGTTTGAGCCGCGAAACAAACCCATTGCCCCAGCCGACCGAGTGGCCGATCTTGCCATGGCTCGCCATACGACGTGCCTGATAAAGCGCTGCCTGCTCAAGCTTGCCGTTGGTTGCCATAAGCGGCAGACCGTTGGACTTGCGGATCTGATTGAAGAGCTCTGTCGGGTCAACGTCTGCTGCAGCGTCTGCAAAACCCGCGGGCAAAGCCGCAAAAGCCAGAGCGCCACCGGCGAGGATCAGAAACCCACGCCGGGTAAGGTTAAAAGTGTCGTTGTCTTGCATTTCCCGCTTCCGAAAGGCTTTTTACTACGCATTATCCTACGCAAAACCGCTTCGCACTTTCGCAGGAAATGCTCTGATTATTTCCGGTAGCTCAGGATACGGAGCAAAATAAAGGCAGGAATGACGACGGCTGCACCGAGGATGAGATAATCGGCAAAACCTGCAATGGCAGAGAAGCCCATGTTCCAAAGACGCAGAACGAAATCACGGATGCCATAGAGGATATCGTAAGGCGTCCAATGGAACGCGCTCATCACCACGCCAACCACCAGCGAGATCAGCACAAGCTTGATCAGCACGCGTGCAGGCGTATCGCCAAGAAAACGGTTCACACCATCAGACATGCAAATCTCCAGTATTTGGTCGCCTGCCAAAGTGGCAGTTTCGCCGCGGAAAATAGGTCGTCGGCGCAGGATTCGCAAGTAAGCTCATAGATTCAGCGTTCTTTGCGATAATCCCGTGGGGGCTTCTGCTTTTGGCGAACAAAAGAGCGGTTCATACTGCGCGTATCCGTAAAGCCGCTGGCGACTGCCACTTCCAGCAACGACAGCCCGGTTTCGGACAAAAGCTCCCGCGCCTTCTTCACCCGCAATTCTTCACGCACCTCAAATGCAGTGCGCCCCACCGCCATACGAAAACCGCGCTCCATCTGACGCACCGAGATGCCCAGTTTGCGCGCAACATCGATCATCGGCACTGGCTCTTCCAGTGTTTCCTCAAAAATGCGGATCGCCTTGCGGATCATCGGCGAACGAACACCATTGAAACTCAATGCCGGCTGTTCCGAGCGCACGAGCTCATAGGGGATCATCAGAATGGACGCGCTTTTACGGGCCAACTCCTCGGAGATTTCATTCTGGATGATTGAAAGGGAAAGTGATGCCGCGCCCAGGCCACCCGCACAGGTATAGTGCCGTCCGCTGCGATGAAAAAGGCTTGTCGTATCAGCGGTATGGCCATCGAAAAGATCGAGAAAATCATCACGATGGAACCAGCTGACACAACAGTTTCGGTCATCAAGCAAGCCGCCCTCAGCCAGCAGAAAGGCTGCTGTGCAAAGGCCCACAACGGTCTTGCCACGCTTATCGGCACGTTTGATAAGGTCAATCGAAGCCTGTTGACGCGGGCGGTACTGCGCAAGCAAACCGCCGACAACTGCCACATAATCGCACTCATCCAGCTCACCGATGGGTGCTGTCGGTTCAATCACCATACCGGAACTAGAGGTGACTGGATCGCCCGACAATGTGCAGATTTTCCAGGCACACCGGATCTGGCGGCTTTTATCACGATCATCGGCTGCAAGGCGAAACGGGTCGAGAAACAGGCTGAGGGCCGTCAGCGTAAAACCGGGCAACGCAACGATGCCCACGGACAGACGGCGCGATGGCACATCCGTCATGATTTCCCGAACCTCATCCTTCCCATTTCTCACCTAAACAGTCCTCCACCACATCCCACTTTATATGAACGGGATCAGGAAGAACGCAATCACCTGAAATGCTTGGAGAGCTTAAGTTGCTGCGCCTGATAGTTCGATCCCAGATCGATGCCATAGAGCGCCTTCGGGCGGTTCAACATATGCTCATAAACAAGACGGCCGACAATCTGGCCATGTTCGAGAATGAACGGGACTTCATGACTGCGCACTTCCAGAACCGCACGGCTTCCCGTTCCACCAGCAGCGGTGTGACCGAAGCCCGGATCAAAGAAGCCTGCATAATGCACACGGAATTCACCGACCAGCGGGTCGAAAGGCGTCATTTCCGCTGCGAAAAGCGGCGGCACATGCACCGCTTCGCGCGAAACGAGGATATAGAATTCATCCGGGTCGAGCACCAGTTCACGCGATCCACGATCATAGATCGGCTCCCAGAAGTCGAGAACGTCATTGGCAGCTCGCTTATCGACATCGACAACAGCTGTGTGATGCTTTCCGCGATAGCCGATCAGCTTGTCTTTATCACCCGACAGATCAACTGACAGCGCGATGCCGCCGCCAGAGATATTTGGCTGTTCTGCAGCCACCAACGTTTCGTTCTGATGCAATGTTGCAAGTTCTGCTTCAGTGAGCTGGGCACGTCCCTGACGGAAACGGATTTGTGACAGGCGCGAGCCAGTGCGTGCAACAATCGGGAAAGTACGTGGGCTGACTTCGAGATAAAGCGGGCCATTATAGCCAGCAGGCACCTTGTCGAACTCCTGCGCACCATCGGCGATAACGCGGGTGAAAATATCAAGGCGGCCCGTCGAGCTTTTCGGGTTAGCGGATGCAGACAATTCCGGCGAAAGCGACAAGCTTTCAAGCAATGGCACGATATAGACGCAGCCGGTTTCAAGCACCGCGCCTGCGGTCAAATCGATCTCGTGAAGCTTGAGACGTTCCAGCTTGTCGATAACCGGCGTTCCCGGACCGGGCATGAAGGATGCGCGCACACGATAGGCTTTCACGCCCAATCGCAGGTCGAGACTTGCAGGCTGAATCTGATCGGCATCCAATGGACGCGCAGATTTGAGCAAACCGCTTTCAAACAGCGCGGCAATATCCGCATCTGCCAGAATTCCTGCTTCCCTCTGTGTCATACCACTGAACTCCGTGAATTACTTAAAGTTGGTCTAAGACCATTGACCGCTCTAAGCACCGATGCCAACCCTCAAAGCCCTTGGTTTCGGGGTTTTCCGCAGGAATCAGAGGCCAAGCACCTTTCACCGGCAGCTCTTTTCCTGAAAACTGACCTTCCAAGCATTGACGACCCTGCCCAAGAGGCATAAGGAAAAAGTGTTCCGTGGTGATTTGGCCGGCCGGCTTGCAGCCACGTTAAAGAATTCGCTAAAATAAGGCCGCGGTTCGTTACCGGCCTTTTGCGTGTTCGCGAGGCCGGTTTTTTATTGGCCGCCGAGGCATTTCCAGGCCCCGGCCGACCAGCTTTCGACAGGTTGGAAAAAATGACGAATAAGACTACCCGTAAGTTACGCCCGGCAACTCAGCTCGTTCATGCAGGATCGCTGCGTTCGGGCTTTGCAGAGTTGTCCGAAGCCCTCTATCTGACGCAGGGCTTTCTTTACCCGACGGCAGAAGCCGCTGAAGCGCGATTCACAGGCGAAGACCCGGGTTTCATCTATTCGCGTTATGCCAACCCAACCACAGACATGTTTGAAAAGCGCATGTGTGCGCTTGAAGGTGCCGAAGATGCGCGCGCCTTCACCTCCGGTATGGCGGCGGTCGCCGCCTCCATTCTCTGTCAGGTACAGGCTGGAGAACACGTCATCTGCGCACGCGCCGTCTTTGGGTCGTCGCGTTACATTATTGAAACGCTGCTGCCGCGCTATGGCGTTGAGTTCTCAATTATCGACGGCTCGAAGATCGAAAACTGGAAAGCAGCTGTTCGTCCGAACACCAAAGTGATGCTGCTCGAAAGCCCGTCGAACCCGACGCTCGAAGTGATCGACATTGCTGCTGTCGCAGACATTGCCAATGAAATCGGCGCAAAGCTGATCGTTGACAACGTGTTTGCGACGCCGCTTTACCAGAAGCCACTGGAGCTCGGCGCGCATATCGTCGTCTATTCGACCACCAAGCATATTGATGGTCAGGGCCGTTGTCTTGGCGGGATCATTCTTTCCGATCAGGAGTGGACTGAAGAAGTTCTCCAGCCTTACTTCCGTCATACCGGCCCGGGTATGAGCCCATTTAATGCATGGATCATGCTCAAAGGCCTCGAAACGCTCGGCGTTCGCGTGCGTCAGCAGACACAGTCGGCTGCAGCCGTTGCCGATGCGCTTGCCGGTCAGGCAGGTGTGAAACAGGTCATTTATCCGGGCCGCGCTGACCACCCACAGGCCGATATCATCGCCAAGCAGATGACCGGCGGCTCGACGCTGATTGCGCTGGAACTCGAAGGCGGCAAGGAAGCTGCGTTCAAGTTTGAAAATGCGCTGCAGGTCTTCAGCATTTCCAACAATCTGGGCGATGCAAAGAGCATCATCACTCATCCCGCCACAACTACGCATCAGAGTCTCACGGACGAAGCCCGCGCGGAGCTCGGTATTTCTGACGGTATGTTGCGTATCTCTGTGGGTCTCGAAGATCAGGATGATCTGGTTGAGGATGTGCTGGAAGCGCTAGCTGCCGCTCGATAACAAAAATCGTCTAATTTTGCAGCTTTCGACCGCAAAACGATGCATAAACGACGCAATTGCCGGAACATTTCGGCAATTGCGCTGCATTTGTCGGCATCAACTCGTTGACCTCCCGCGCAACTTTAGCGATAGGTGAGACAAGTAGACTTGATGCGATTCAAAGGCGGGTGCGTATGTACAAAGCGGTAACGCGGGGTATCGAAGTAACGGCTGAACCGTTTTATCTCGAAGACCAGTCCGAGCCAGACGACAACCGCTATGTCTGGGGCTACCGGATCACAATCGCCAACAATTCATCTCAGACTGTACAGTTGCGCTCGCGTTACTGGCAGATCACAGACGGCAATGGCCATATTGAAGAAGTACAGGGCGCAGGCGTTATCGGCGAACAGCCGACGCTTAATCCCGGGGACTCTTATCAATACTCTTCAGGCTGCCCCTTGAGCACGACATCCGGTGTCATGGTTGGGCGATATCAAATGCAAGCTTCCGACGGGAATGCCTTTGAAGTCGATATTCCGGCTTTCTCGCTGGATATTCCAGAAGCCCGCCGCACGCTGAATTAAAAAAGGCGCTTCTTTTGAAGCGCCTTTTTTATTTGTCTCTTGTCCCGAAAACCGCGTCGCGCTTTTTCGGGATGCGCTTGTTTATTTCGCAAACTGTGCAGGATCAAACTCATAGGTTTTGGAGCAGAATTCGCACGTAACCGAAATCTTGCCATCCTCCACGCTATCCTGAATTTCTTCAGCCGAGAAGTTTGAAAAGACGCCTTCGATCTTCTCGCGCGAACAGGCGCAATCATCGATAACCCGGATCGCCTCATAGATGCGAACGCCACGCTCATGGAACAGACGATAAAGCAGACGCTCCGAGCCAACCTGTGGGTCGGTCAGTTCCGAGCTTTCAATCGTGCCAACCAGCGAGCGCGCTTCATCCCAGCCGTCGTCTTCAAGGTCGAGAACAACTGTGTTTTCGTCGCCATCGCCACCCGGAAGGTCCGGCATGCGTGAACGAATTTCGGATTCCGGCAAGAACTGGATCATCAAGCCACCGGCGCGCCAACGTTCGACCAGTTTGCCGTCGCTGCCGCGCTCAACGAGCTTTGCAACGCTTAGCTTCATATCGGTTGCAATCTGCTCCGACTGGCGGAAGTAGGTGCGTGCGATCTCTTCCAGCGTCGATCCATCGAGAGCCACAATGCCCTGATAGCGCTGCGTGTGGGAACCCTGGTCAACCGTAAAAGCAAGCGTGCCACGGCCAAGCAGTTCTTCCGGACGTGTCTTGCCTGCGCTCACCGCTTCCGCGACGCGCTCGGCATCAAAACGCGCGTAAGCACGCACCGAACGCGGTGTACGGAAATCCACGACCAGCATATCGACAGGTCCGTCGGACTGGGTCTGGAAGATGAACTTGCCTTCGAATTTCAGAGACGTGCCAAGCAGAACCGTGAGCACAGTCGCTTCTGCCAGCAGGCGTGCAACTGTTTCCGGATAATTGTGACGCTTGAGAATAGCGTCGATGCTTGCACCCAACTGAACGGCGCGGCCGCGCACGTCGAGCCCTTCCACCTGGAACGGCACAACGGCGTCATCGCCCGCGAAGTCGAAGTTATTCAGGTCGATCTGAACGACTTCTTCTTCGTTATGCTCAATGCTGGTCTTGTCAGCCAAATTATGCTCCTTGCAGGCACCAAGCCAGAATGGCCTTCTGGGCGTGGAGCCTGTTTTCAGCTTCATCGAATACGACCGATTGCGGGCCGTCGATCACTTCGTCGGTCACTTCCTCGCCGCGATGTGCGGGCAGGCAGTGCATGAAAAGTGCCTTCGGGTCAGCTTTAGCCATCAGATGCGCATTGACCTGATAGGGCATGAAAACATTATGGCCGCGAGCGTGATCTTCCTGCCCCATCGAAACCCAGGTGTCTGTGACGATGCAATCTGCACCGTTCACTGCCTTGTCCGGGTCTACTGTGGACAGGATTTTCGCGCCGTTTGCCTTTGCCCAATCAATATATTGCTGCTTCGGCTCGCTGCCTTCCGGCGTTGCGATATTGACGTTGAAATCAAAACGCGCCGCAGCTTCCACAAGCGAATGCAGGACGTTGTTACCGTCCCCCATCCAGGCAAAGGTCTTGCCTTTGATCGAGCCGCGATGTTCCTCATATGTAAGAACGTCAGCCATGATCTGACAAGGGTGTGTGTCGTCGGTCAGTGCATTAATCACTGGAACAGTCGCGTATTCAGCCAATTCCAGCATACGATCATGCGATGTCGTGCGGATCATGATCGCGTCAACATAGCGCGAAAGCACCTTGGCGGTGTCCGCAATTGTCTCGCTGCGACCGAGCTGCATTTCCGACCCCGTGAGCATGATCGTCTCACCGCCGAGCTGACGCATACCGACGTCAAACGATACGCGGGTACGGGTGGACGGCTTTTCGAAAATCATCGCCAGAACCTTGCCGGCGAAAGGCTTTTCGATCTCGCCAGCCTTCAGACGTGCTTTACGGGCCTTGGCGTCTTCCATGATGATGCGCAGTTCCGATGATGGAACTGTCGATAAATCGATGAAGTGCTTGATACCGTTGTTCGCCATGATTTTATGCCGTCTTGCTGATCGGATTTGCGACAGAAAGCCGTTCAACGGCCGCTTCAATGCGTGCCAGTGCTTCACGGGCCTCTTCAGGCGTCGTAACCAGCGGAGGCAGGATACGAACGACATTGTCGCCAGCACCAACGCTGAGCAGATGCTCATCACGCAGAGCCTGAATAAGGTTCACGTTTGGAACCACGCACTTGATGCCCATCAACAGGCCGCGACCGCGCACTTCCGAAATGACGTTCGGAAAACGATCGATGATCGAGGCAAGGCCCTGCTTCATGGTCAACGCAGTTTCCTGCACGTTTTCAAGGAATCCGTCAGCCAGCACGACATCAAGCACGGCATTGCCAACAGCCATAGCAAGCGGGTTGCCGCCATAGGTCGTGCCGTGAACGCCAGCCACCATGCCCTTGGCAGCTTCTGCTGTTGCAAGGCAAGCGCCCATTGGGAAGCCACCGCCGATACCCTTTGCGACTGCCATGATGTCTGGTGTGATGCCCGACCACTCATGGGCGAAAAGCTTGCCGGTACGGCCAACGCCAGTCTGCACTTCATCGAGGATCAGAAGAAGACCCTTGTCGTCGCAGATCTTGCGCAGAAGACGCATGAATTCTTCAGGGAAGCCGCGCAGACCGCCCTCGCCCTGCACAGGCTCAAGCAGAATTGCTGCAGTTTCTTCGGTGATTGCGGCACGCAGCGCCGCTTCATCGCCGAATGGAACCTGATCGAAGCCCTCGACCTTCGGACCGAAACCTTCGAGATACTTAGCCTGACCGCCAGCAGCGATCGTTGCCAGCGTGCGGCCGTGGAACGCGCCTTCAAAGGTGATGACGCGGAAGCGCTCAGGATTGCCGTTTACATAATGATAGCGGCGTGCGGTCTTAATCGCGCATTCCAGCGCTTCAGCACCGGAATTGGTAAAGAATACTTTGTCTGCAAAAGTCGCATCTACGAGACGCTTGCCAAGCTTTTCCTGACCAGGAACTTCATAGAGGTTCGACAGGTGCCAGAGCTTGTCAGCCTGCTCTTTAAGCGTATTAACCAGATGCGGATGGGAGTGGCCCAGCGAGTTAACCGCGATGCCAGCTGCGAAATCGAGATAACGGTCGCCGCCTTCGGTAATAAGCCAGATGCCCTCACCTCGCTCGAAGCGCAGAGCCGCACGATTGTAAGTGTCGTAGAGCGGTTGCACAGTCGTAACGTCGGTCATTGCAGTCAGGCCTCCATTAGCCTTTTAAATGCAGCGCCTCCGGCTAGGGCCGGTCAGGCAGCGTTTCCCATTGTGTTGATGTCCCGCACATGAACGCAATCGTTCACTGGCGGGTTCGGGGATCACATGTCTTTGCATGATCCTCCCGGCGGAAATAAAAAACCGCCCTCAGGGCGGCAATATTTAATCCCGCGCGTATATTGGCGCTCGCAAAAAAAATGTCAATCAAAGCCCACCCGGATAATCATGCATCTTTATGCATGAGTTCATGCGGGAAGCTCACATTATAAAGAACGGGATTAAGATGGCACCTATGCAGTTGCAGGGGTGGCATTTTGCAGATCGGGTCGATATATAGACGCCAGATGTCTTCCCCGACGGGAAATCCCTCTGAAATGCACCCGCGAAATACGCGTAGCTGACTCAGAAAAACCGTCTTTAGCACCCAAGTTGGGGAAAACCATAAAAATGGAATCCGCCTGACAAGGCTATCCCTTGTCATGGAGTCGTTCGGTATTGTAGTTTCTATTTAAAGTAAAAAACTACATTTCGTACGGCGGACCTAGTCACCCGGATAGATATAGTGTTTGTGCCTGGAGCAATCCGGGGACGCTGGTGGATTCCGGATAACGAAAACTGATTGGAGCCCAGGGCGATGAACTGGACAGATGAGCGCGTCGAACTGCTAAAGAAATTATGGAACGAAGGCTTGAGTGCAAGCCAGATCGCAGCGCAGCTTGGCGGCGTCAGCCGCAATGCAGTGATCGGCAAAGTGCACCGCCTGAAGCTTTCGGGTCGTGGTAAGACCACGACCGCAGCCCCACGCAGTAAAAAAGTAAATACCGTTGCAGCGACCCCGCGTCCTGCAGCAACCACCCATAGCAATGGTGCAAGCCGCCCACAGGCGACCACAACCATTCGCACAGCAACTGTCACGCAGACCGTCGGCGCAACCGCGCTTCAGATGGAATATGTTGCAGATGCCGTAACAGAACGCGTCGTACGCCCAGCGTCGGACGTCGTTGTTCCAATTTCCCGCAAGCTGACACTTCTGCAGCTCAGCGAGCGCACCTGCAAGTGGCCGATCGGCGATCCACTCAATGAAGATTTCCACTTCTGCGGCAGTGAATCCGGTGAATCCAGCCCGTATTGCAGCTATCATTCGAAGCTAGCTTTCCAGCCGACGGCGGAACGTCGTCGCGCGCGCTAATCTCCTTTACCAGCGTCCAATAAATTTAAACCCCGGCAGCGTTTCCGCTCCGGGGTTTTTTGTTTGCTCTCTCTCTGCTCACGGCGGCTCCCAACTGTCCGTTACAGCGGTTCCAGTTAAGAAAGAATCGTTGGAACCGCTGTAACTATTTGTTTTTACGCATTATCCGACGCAAAACCGCTTCGCACTTTTGCTGGAAATGCTATAAGAAGCATGGATGATCTGCCTACGCCCGCTTGGGTAGACGGACCATAAAGGTAGAACCTTCGCCAAGCTGCGAGCGCACAACAAGGCGGGCGCGATGGCGAGCGAGGATGTGCTTGACGATAGCAAGTCCCAGACCTGTTCCCTTTTGAGCACGGCTTGTTTCGACATCAATGCGGTAAAAGCGTTCGGTCAGACGCGGGAGATGCTCGGCAGCAATACCCGGACCAAAATCCTGCACCGAAGCTACGACTTCCGAGGCATTTTCGCTGCTCTCTTCGTCCAGGCTTAGAATGATACGTTTGCCGCCCTGCCCATACTTACAGGCATTTTCAACGAGGTTCTGGAAAACCTGGATAAGTTCATCTCTGGTGCCAGTCACGTTCACCGGATGATCCGGGAAGTGCCGCTCAATGACGACATCAAGACCCGCGGCGAGAGGTGTCAGTGTGTCGGCTACGTGGTTGAGCACAGCGGTCATATCCACACATTCGCTCACAGCCAAATGCGCGCGCATTTCCAAACGAGAGAGAGAAAGCAGATCGTCAATCAGACGCGACATGCGCTCGGCTTGTTTCTGCATGATACCCAGAAAGCGCTCGCGTGCGCCTGCGTCATTGCGAGCCGGGCCTTGCAGCGTCTCGATGAACCCAAGCAGTGAGGCAAGCGGCGTACGCAACTCGTGACTGGCATTAGCGATAAAGTCCGAACGCATACGGTCGATGCGACGTGTTTCACTTTGATCGCGGAACAGAAGAACGAAAAGTTCCGGTTTGCCCGATGCATCCCTTAGAGCCTTCACCATCGCCTTATACCAGCGGTCAATCGGCACACGCTCGAAATAATCTATGCTGCGCGGCTCACCGTCAGCAATCACGCCTTGAATAAGTGCGTGCATTTCCGGAGCACGAAACCGCAGATAAAGACCTGTATCTTTTTCAAGCGACTGGAAGGCACTGAGCGCTGCAGCATTTGCGAACAGCACAGTTCCACGCTGATCAAATACAATCATCGGATCGGTCAAAAGATCGGCAAGCCGCTCACCGGAAACACCAGCCATTTCATTGACGGGATGTTCATTCTGCAGCTTTTCCTCAACAGGGTCATCGCGCGTGGCGCTTGCGACCCAGATGGCGCCAACGACGACCAGAACCATCAAAAGGATGCGAAACCACAAGGGCAACTCCAGCACCATGATGCAAACCACCAACACCATGCTGGCAATAAGCACACCCTTGACCCTGAGAAGCGGAGCAAAGAGGGTTTCCTCTGGCTCGGAACCGGGAGAAGGTTGGTTGCTGCTTTCACTCATTCTCAAATCTCTCAATTCAGACAGCGCGCAAGCCATTTACCTTACGCATGTAATTGTCCCGAAAGCGGGTCAACGATCCTTTACGCGGCTTATAAACAGCCCATATCATGCATTAAAGCGTATCGCATTTTATCATTTCCAAATGATGCGCTTTAAGTCCTTGTTCTTGCGCATGTCGTCACCGGATCGTAGCGGGATTAGAAATCAGCCCAGTAAACTGATTTCCCCGCGAAGACGGTTTCCCAATTTCTGCGGCATGCACTAGGTTCGGCGGGCACTGCGTAAACGTGCCTTTATATAAACCAAAGGAGCTTGCCGTGGGTGACAGTTCAAAGACAGCGAACAAAAAGAAAGCGGAAAAAGACAATTCAAAATCCGGCGACAAGCCTCTGAAGATCAAAATCGAAGGCGACACCCACAAGTTCGATATCAACGATCCCAAGCTTCCGGACTGGATTGATGACCAGGCTCTGCAATCTGGCGGATATCCTTATCCTGATAAAATGAAATCGAAGGATTATGAGGAAACGCTGGAGCGGCTTCAAATCGAGCTCGTCAAAATGCAATACTGGCTGCAAAGTACCGGTGGACGGGTAATCAGCGTCTTTGAAGGGCGGGATGCTGCTGGCAAAGGTGGAACAATCTTCACCATCCGGCAGTTCATGAACCCCAGAACTGCGCGCAATGTCGCCTTGCCAAAGCCCACTGAAACCGAGCGCGGTCAATGGTATTTTCAGCGCTACGTGCAGCTCTTCCCCACGTCGGGTGAATTCGTCACCTTCGACCGTTCGTGGTATAACCGTGCAGGTGTTGAGCGCGTCATGCAGTTCTGTACGCCCGAGCAACTTGAAACGTTTCTGACGGAAACGCCTAATTTCGAGCGGATGATCGTCACCGAAGGTATCCACCTGTTCAAGTTCTGGCTGGATATCGGACAGGAAATGCAGCTCAAGCGTTTCCATGAGCGCCGCCACAGCCCACTGAAAAGCTGGAAATTCTCACCGATGGATGTTGCGGGTATTTCACGCTGGGATGACTATTCCAAAGCGCTGCATGTCATGCTCGAGCGCACAGATAGCGGTTACGCGCCATGGACGATTATTCGATCCAACGATAAGAGACGCGCCAGATTGGCTGCAATCCGGCGCATTCTCCTGAGTTTGCCTTATGAAGGGCGTGATCTCGAAGCCATCGGCCCCGAAGATCAATCCATTATCGGACGAGGCGCTGAGTTTCTTGCTTCCAAAACACCGGCGGCATCCGATTCCGGCAAATAGAATGTACTTGGCTGGTGTGGTGTTTTCTCCCAGAGATGCGGCTTCCACACCAGCTGCCACAGAGCTCGCCATGCCGAAACTGAAATCAAGACCCAATAGGCTGGGATGGCGAGAATATAGGCATAACCGCCTAATTCCGTCGGCTCCATGGTTTTCGATCCGAGCACATAGAAACTTAGGTAGGCTAGCATGATATTGATCATATCAATGCGCAACAGCCACAGGTTTTGGGAATCGAGAGGGCCAAACAGCATAAACCCTGCAAGAACCAGCACGGTCACCAGCATGAATGGATGCAGAAGCGCCGAACCGATAATACCCAAGGTGTAAATCTGGTTGACGACGAAGCGCCACCAGCCAAGCTCGCGCCAGGTGGCATATGGATTACGTCCATGAACGAGCCATGTCTGCATCCAGCCTTTGATCCAGCGCGTACGCTGCTTATGCCAGACCGAGTAGTCAACCGGCGCGTCTTCGACGGTGCCCCGAGTGATAACATCGATACCGTAACCAAAGCGAGCGAGCCGCATTCCAAGATCGGCATCCTCGGTGACATTATAGGCGTCCCACCCACCAACCTGATCAAGGCATGAACGGCGGAAGTGATTGGATGTGCCGCCCAGTGGGATAACCAATCCTTGGGAAGCAAGCCATGGCAACAACCCACGGAACAGCGTGGCATATTCAAATGCAAACATACGCGTGAGCAGGTTTTGCCGGAAGTTTCCGATAATCAAAGGCGCTTGAACGCAAGCAAGCTGATCGCCACCCCGCTGAAACGCCTGCCATGCCTCAAGCAGCTGATCCGGATGCGGTCTATCCTCTGCATCAAAGACGGCGATGATTTCGCCGCGTGCAAATTGAAGCGCATAGTTCAACGCCTTCGGCTTGGTGCGCGGACCGCCTGTTGGAACGAGAACCAGCTCATAATTTGATGGAAGAGCCCTCGCCCTGATTTCCCCGATGGTATCAAAATCGTCTCTCTCGCAGACAAGTTTGATATCGAGTTTGCTGCGCGGCCAGTTAAGCCTCTCCAGCGAAGCAATTAGTTGCCCCACAACTGCTTGTTCACGATAGAGCGGTACCAGAACAGAGTAGACCGGCAAGTCGCGTCGATTAAACGGCACTATTTCTGGAAACCGCAGACGACGGCTTGAAACCGCTGCGAAGAGGCGGATGAGTACACAGCCGAAAAAAAACAATGTCAGACAGACGTGCAGGAATAGAATAGTTTTTGACGGCCAATTCACGAAACTTGCAATAAATGCATAAAGCCCCATTGCAATGATGAAAGCCTGTGGCGTTTCAAGGACCCGGGCTGCTGAAAACAGCTGCGGCGTCATTCCATGCGCCCGCGCGATCAAATCCTTCTGATGGCGCTGGCGAAGAATCTTCTTGATGACCGACGGTGTGGAAATCCTAATCCGCTCCCGCAGTTCTGGTGTTTGCTGAATATGGTCGCGCAGTTTTGCAATACGACTTTCAGTCGGGGCGAGATAAAGATAGGAAGTGCCGTCCTTTCCGAGCACCATCAACTGTCCTGGCTCCGTAAAAATCGCCGATGTCTCTTCACCCGTAACAAAGACGCGTGACGAGAGGACCTCCTCTGTGAATGTCAATTCGAGATAGTCGGCTATTGCTTCAAACAACAACGTCTCTGAAACACCCCGCTGATGCGAAATTTCGGCGCAAAAGCTTGTCCCGTTGATGATGGATGCTTCATAGGCTTTCGTCAGGCAATCACGCGACACACCGCGTCGCTCCAATCTGGCAGATATGGCCGTGCATATCCCCAGATCGGAAGCAATCGATCCGTTACTCATAGTACCCCCGCACTACTAATGGACTATTTTTATTTTTCACTAATATTTATTATAATTCTCTATGAGGATTATTTATTTAACTAAATTATGTATTTAGAAAATAACCCCTCTATATAGATATTTATTTCATTCTATTTTAAATTGAAACAGAATTATTTAACTTTGACTATATTCATGACCTTTACGGTCAAACTAATGCCAACCCATTCAAATTCATTGCATAGTTTTCCACATAGGCTCTATTAACGTGAAATTATCAGATATTGCTTAAACAAGGCTCCAATGAAACGGCACCTTTTGAGCATAGCGGTTGCAACTTGCTGGCTTGCCAGCAGCATCTCCGTCGGCGCCCAGCCCGCGCCCAAGGCACCTGACTTCTTCAACCAGAAGGAAAGGCTGGCCTTGCCATCCCTTCAGGGACTTAATCGGCTGCGCTTCGTGACGACGCTCGATTTCCCGCCCTTCAATGCACTTAACGAAGCCGGACAACTTTCAGGCTACAATATTGACCTTGCGAAAACGCTCTGCAGTCAGATGGGATTGAGCGACATATGCCAGATCGAGGCTGTTCCCTGGAATGAACTTGAAGCCAAGCTGGAAAGTGGTGAAGCGGAAGCAATCATCGCAGGCTTGAGTGTCAATGCGCAAAGCCGGCAGAAATTCGTTTTCACCCGCGCCTATATGCGCTTTCCCGCACGCTTCATAACCAAAAAAGCAAATAGCTTTTCCGAACCTGCGGCGATTTCAACACGCGGCAAAGACATTGGCGTTGTAGCAGGCTCTGCGCATGAACAGCTTTTAAAAGCATATTTTCCACAAGCCGTTGCCAAATCATTTCCCGACCGAGCTGCTCTCTTAGCTTCACTGCAAAAAGGTGAGATCACCGCTGCTTTTGATGACGGCATGTCGCTGTCATTCTGGCTTGAAAGTGATCAGGCTCATGATTGCTGCGTCTTCACAGACGGGCCATATCTGGCACCGCAATATCTTGGCTCAGGTCTGACAATTGCTGTCGCTCAAAAGAATGCTGCTCTGGCAATCGCTTTTAACAGTGCGTTGCAGTCATTACAGCAGCAGGGCAAACTCACAGAGCTCTATCTGCGCTACTTCCCAACCAGCTTCTATTGATTAAGACCTGCAACAGCTGCGCATGAATCGCGTGGCAGAATCATCTGTGCGACGGATTACGCCCGTTCATGCCACTCTTTGACCGACGCATGCCGCAGAATTTCGTGCCATTTTGTCGCACCAACGGGAACGCAGCACCGCGAATTTTCAGTGATTATTGAAATTTCCGACCATTCGATACTTACAGTACATAAGTAAAATTATTTGAAATCAAAATATTGAATTAGATTTTCAGGAAACTAAAGCGCTAAATCGCGTCTTATTATGTAATTTCGTGTCGCCTTATATCACATTTTCCCAATAAATCCATATGTTTATTTGTTCTTGAAGAATTCTTCTTTTAATCGATAATCAAAATCGAGGAGAAGGAGGAATTATACATGTACCAAGGCATCAGCACTCATTGGCACAAGTCTCCTGCACAGACCCAGCGGTCGCCGAATGAAGCAACCTATGTGTTCTTTGGGATTTTTCTGGCGTGCCTGACTGTTCCTGCAGCAATTATCCTTTGGGCGATTGCTCAAAGCATAATGACGCATTTCTAAGAAAGTCAGGTGATCCCGAGATAGATTGTCGGTCACGAGCCTGTAGATGGCGATGGATTTTGACGAAGCGTAGCGAACAGGTGCGGATAGAGCTTGGTAGACTTCGCACATAAGCTTCCAAATAATGATGGGCCATAGGATGCGCTTGAGTCATCAGATGCTCCGTTGGCGCCTTACGGCATTCAACAAAAAGCCCCGCTTGAGAGCGGGGCTTTTTCTTATTCTCTAACCCCGGCACATCCGTAGGAATATGCCGGGGCTGATCACTTTTAGTGCGTCGGACCGCTCTCGTCGCCCTGTGCTGCGTGCTGCTGCACAGGCGCTGGCGCTCCAGCTACATCATCAGGACGCTTTTTAGGCGGCTTGCGTGCGATCAGGCTATAGAACATCGGAATGAAGAAGGTCGCGATGAAGGTCGCAGCCAACATACCACCGATAACGCCGGTACCGATCGAGTGACGGCTTGCCGAACCTGCACCAGAGCTGATTGCCAGCGGAACCACACCAAGGATGAACGCCAGCGACGTCATCACAATCGGACGGAAGCGCAGGCGAGCAGCCTCAGCAGCAGCTTCGATGGCTGACTTACCCTCTTCGCGTTGCAACACTGCAAATTCCACGATCAGAATCGCGTTCTTTGCCGCGAGACCTATGAGCGTCACCAGACCGATCTGGAAGTAGACGTCGTTGGTCAGACCACGCAGATCAGTTGCCAGCAACGCACCGAAGATCGCGAAAGGCACAGCGGTAATGACTGCCAGTGGCAGGCTCCAGCGTTCATACTGGGCGGCAAGGATCAAGAACACCATAAGCAAGCCGAAGATCATAGCCTGACTACCGCTGCCGCTTGTCGTGACTTCCTGATAGGCAGAGCCAGTCCATGCAATCTGATAGCCCTGCGGGAGCACTTCAGCAGCCACTTCCTGCATCGCCTTGATCGAGTCACCCGACGTGTAACCCGGTGCCGGATTACCCGTGACCTTAGCCGCATTAAACGCGTTGAAACGTTCAAGCTGATCAGGGCCAACAACGCGCTTGACCGTTACCAGTGCGCTCAGCGGGATCATGCTGCCAGAATCGGCGCGCACAAACACATGCTTCAAATCGCTCGGGTCGCGGCGGAACTCGGCTTCCGACTGCAGATTAACCTGATAGTTGCGGCCATAGAGCGTAAAGTCGTTCACGTAAACGCTACCGAAGGTCGCCTGCATGGCGGTGAAGACCGAATTGATCGGCACGCCCATCGCCTTGGCTTTTTCACGGTCAAGCTGGATATCATACTGCGGCACGTTCGGATCAAACGTCGTGCGAACACCCGTCAGTTCCGGGCGCTTGGCCGCGGCATCTGTCAGAAGCTTGGTCGCGTTGGTCAGCGATTCAACACCGCCACCCGTACGATCCTGCACGTAAAGTTCGAAACCGCCGGTCGTGCTGAGACCCATGATCGGAGGTGGGTTGAATGCCAGAACCAGACCATCCTGAATGCCAGCATTCATACCCATGATTGCACCGGGCAGATTGCGCGCGTCGAGATCCGGCGTCGTGCGTTCTTTCCAGTCCTTGAGCATGATGAACATCGTACCAGCGCTGGTCTTAAGACCACCCGAGAGCAGATCGAAACCGGAGACTTCAAACACGCTTTCTACCGCAGGATGCTTACGAATATTTTCGCTGGCCTCATGAAGAACCGCACTTGTGCGCTCCAGCGATGCCGCTGGCGGCAGGATGGCCACACTGAACAGGAAGCCCTGATCTTCGTCTGGCAGAAGCGATCCCGGTACTTTCTCGAAGAGATAATATGTACCCCCCAACAGACCTGCAAAAATCAGCAAGCCAATAGCTGCGCGTTTCAGGAAGAAGCGCACGCCGTTGGTATAACCGCGCGTCAAACTGTCGAAGAAGCGGTTGAAGATACGAAATGGCAGCATCGGCTCATGATGGCCGGGCTTCAGGATCAGCGCGCAGAGTGCGGGCGTCAGCGTCAAAGCCACGATACCGGAGATCGTCACCGAAATCGCAATCGTAACAGCGAACTGCTTATACATTTCGCCGACCAGACCGCCCATGAAGGCAACCGGAATGAACACGGCGCAGAGCACCAGAACAATCGCGATTACCGGCCCTGTCACTTCGCTCATTGCCTTGATGGCAGCTTCGCGCGGCGGCAGTTTCTCGGTCGTCATAATACGTTCGACGTTTTCCAACACCACAATGGCGTCGTCCACGACGATACCGATCGCCAGAACCAGACCGAACAATGTCAGCAGGTTGATGGAGAAGCCAAGCACATACATGCCCGCGAATGTACCGATGATCGAGATTGGAACCGCGATGACTGGAATAAGCGTTGCACGCCAGTTCTGAAGGAAGATGAAGACCACCAGAACAACGAGGATGATAGCCTCGATGAAAGTATGGATCACTTCCTCGACAGAGACCTTAATGAACTTGGTCGTATCGAATGGAACCGAATAGTCGATGCCTTCAGGGAAGCTTGCCTTCAGCTCCGCCATGCGGTTCTGAATAAGCTCCATCGTGTTGAGCGCGTTGGCGCCCGGTTGCAGATAAATCGCAATCGGAACAGCCGGAGTGCCGTTGAGGGCGCTATCTACCAGATAGCTTTCTGTACCCAGTTCCACACGGGCAACGTCCTTAAGACGCAGCGTTGCAGCATTCTTGTCGGAACGAAGAATGATGTTTTCGAACGCTGATGCGTCCGGCAAACGGCCTTGCGTTGTTGCCGTGTAAGTAAACGGCCCTGCCTGCGGATCAGGCTGATCGCCAAAGCGACCTGCCGCAAACTGTGCGTTCTGTTCCTGAATTGCCGTCTGAACATCGGTTGGTGTCAGATTATACTGTGCAAGCTTGTCCGGACGCAGCCAGACGCGCATCGAATAATCGATGTTGCCGAGAAGCTGAACATCGCCCACACCAGTAAGGCGCTTGAGGTCGTCGATGACGTTCAAAAGCGCGTAGTTACCAACATAGGTACGGTCATAGCGATCCGTGGTGGAGAACATCGCCACCATGCCGAGAATGGTGCTGGAGCGCTTATCGACGGTCACGCCGAGACGCTGCACTTCCTGCGGCAGAGACGAAGTTGCACGCTGAACACGGTTGTTGACGTTGATCGTTGCCTGATCCGGATCGGTGCCCAGAGCAAAGGTCACGGTCAGCTGCATGGTGCCGCTGCCAAGGCTCGAGGACTGCATATAAAGCATGTTCTCGACGCCATTGATCTGCTGCTCAAGCGGTGCCGCAACGGTTTGCGTGACCGTTTCAGCACTTGCGCCCGGATAGGTCGCGCTGACGACAACCTGGGGCGGCGTCAGCTCGGGATATTGCGCGACAGGCAGGATCCGCATCGCAATGAGGCCTGCCAGCACAATGATGATGGAGATGACCGCCGCGAAAACCGGACGGTCGACGAAGAATCTATTCATTGCTTGTCTGCCGCCTGTTCTTTTCCGGCCTCTGCTCCAGCTTCGCCTGCAGCCTTCTCAGCTGAAGCTTCAACCGGCTGAACCGTTTTGCCTGGGGCCGCCTTGATCACACCTTCGGTGATGATACGGTCGCCAGCCTGAACGCCTTTGCTGACGAGCCATGCATCCGTCAGTTCGCGGGAAACCGTAACTGGCCGAACTTCCGCAACGTTTTCCTTGTTCACAACATAGACGAACTGGCCTTGCGGGCTTTGCATCAGAGCCGCTTTTGGAACCAGAATTGCGTTGTCGATGGTTACGCCAAGGATCGATGCGCGAACAAACTGACCTGGGATCAAGCGCTGATCAGGATTGTCAACGACAGCACGGGCGCCAAGCGTTCCGGTTTCCGTATCGAGCGACGAGGATGTGAAGTCGATGGTGCCTTCATGGTCATATGCATCACCGTCACCAAACAGAATCCGGATGCGTAGACGATCCGCATCCTGTCCCGTCGCTCCGCGTGCTTCACGCAGCTTGCGGATTTCCGCAGCTTCCGAGTCCGTGAAGGAGAAGTTGACGTAAACCGGATTGATCTGGGTGATCGATGTCAGCAGGCTCGACGAAGCATCAGTACCGATCAGACTGCCTTCGGAAACCTGTTCGAGACTGGTGATGCCGCTGATAGGCGCCGTAACCTTGGTATAGCTCAGGTTCAGTTCTGCCGTGCGCAATTGCGCCTTGGCAGCCGCAACTGCAGCCTTGTTAAGGTCTCGCGTCGCCAGGGCAGTATCACGGACGGCTGTGCTCTGCACCTTCTGCTGAACGAGCTGCTCGGCCCGTTCCGCATCGCGGATCGACTGCTGATAGGTAGCCTCAGCCTGCGCAACCTGCGCCTGTGCGCGAGCAGCTTCAGCCTCATATGGTGCCGGATCGATCTCGAAAAGCACGTCGCCAGCTTTGACTTCCGTGCCTTCAATAAAGTTGCGATGCAAAAGAATGCCGCCAACGCGAGCACGCACCTGAACATCACGATATGCGCTCACTCGAGCGGCATATTCATAAGGGACTGAAACGTTCTGCGCCTTGAGTTCTGTAACAGTGACCGGCGGAGGTGGTGGCGTAGCCCCTCCTGGCGCCTGCGCATAGGCAGACTGTCCTGCAATAATGAAAAATGCGGCTCCTGCCGCAAAAAGCCGAATAGAACGGTTCATGGTCATAATGGGAGTTGCCCTTGATGTCGCACGGTGCGGCCGAATAAACATACACGAATGTTTGTAAATACGAATTACCGTGTTATAGTCAATCACCTAATGTTACATATCACGAATGATTTATCCCAATTGTGAAGTAAAATCCCGAGACGGCTTTGGGGTTTTTATTCACCTTGGAATATCGAAAGAACCCGAATGCGCAGGACCAAAGCCGAGGCCGCGGAAACCCGTGATGCTATTCTGACGGCCGCCGAGCATGTCTTTCTGGAACGCGGTTTAACGCAATCTACTCTGATGGAGATTGCGGGTCATGCTGGTGTGACACGCGGTGCGATCTACTTCCATTTTCACGACAAGCTCGACATTTTTCAAGCGCTAATCAACCGCACTCGCTTCCCACATGAAGAGATTATGCTACAGGCGGCGGCCTGTGACCATCCCAATCCTCTTTATGTTCTTGAACAGTCGATCCTGACAGCACTTGAACTGTTCATCACCAATGAGCGGCAGCAGAATCTATTCACGATCATCCACCAACGTTGTGAATATGTCGGCGAGATCGCTCCGCTCGTTGAGCATCTAAAAGAAGCACGCGCGAATGTGCTTTCGCTTTTTACAGGATTGCTCGAAGTTGCAGAACGACGCGGAGAGCTTTCCAGCGAATGGAATTCCCTTTCAGCCGCGCAAATCCTGCTCGCCGTATTGGGTGGCCTGCTGAATGAATGGCTCAGAAGTGAGCGCGGGTTCGATCTAGTCAGCGATGGCGGAAAAACCATCAAAACCATGATGAAATCCATGCGCCGCGAACCGGTTCCTGTCGCGTAAAGCTGCACTTTGTATCTCCAATAGACATTCCCTCACCGCATCGTGAACCCCTCTCCGCAATTATTGGGAGAGACGTTCTCTCAAATTTTAATTTACGCTTACGTCAATGTAACTCTTGCGATTATGACGAAAGTCGACCACATTAATTTTTGAGGAGCATGCCTTTCCTTTATTGAGGATCTGGCATCATTGGGAGAAGGGTGGCGGGCTTGCTGCTCAAACAACGGACGGAGCAATCCGGGGAGAAGGCATGGTAAAAAAGGCAACAGAAACCAAAACCACGTCGAGCCCAGCAGTGGGCACTGCAGCTAAAACAGCACCTGCACTGGATAAGATTTGGCTGAAATCCTATCCGAAAAGCGTTCCGCATGAGATTGATCTGAGCAAAGCCACTTCAATTGGCGACATGATCTCCAATGCGTGCCGTCAGTTTACAGACAGGCCAGCATTCACCTGCATGGGCAAGGATCTATCCTATAAGGATCTGGACGAAAACTCGCGCGGGCTTGCTGCCTGGCTTCAGTCGCGTGGATTGGTCAAGGGCGACCGCGTGGCCGTCATGATGCCAAATATTCTGCAGTATCCGATTACTATCTCGGCAATTCTTCGTGCCGGTCTGGTCGTCGTCAACGTCAACCCGCTTTATACTCCGCGCGAGCTTCAGCATCAGCTAAACGACTCTGGTGCAAAAGCATTGGTTGTGCTCGAAAACTTCGCAGCGACGGTTCAAAAATCACTGGCTTCGATCCATGTACCGAACATTATTGTTGCCACGATGGGTGATATGCACGGCTTTAAAGGCCACATCATCAATCTGGTGGTGCGCAAGGTAAAGAAGCTGGTGCCAGCATGGAATATTCCGGGCCATGTGCGCTTCAAGGATGCGCTGGCGCAGGGGCGCGGCAAATCCTTCAACCCGGTTCCGGTCGGCAACTCCGACCTCGCCTTCCTGCAATATACCGGCGGCACCACAGGCATTTCCAAAGGCGCAATGCTCAGCCACACCAATATTCTCGCCAATGTTGAGCAGATGCAGCTCTGGATGGATGTAGCCTTCCAGAACAAGGGCAAACCGAAGGAACTCAACTTCGTTTGCGCATTGCCGCTCTATCATATCTTCGCGCTGACCGTGAACGCGATGATCGGCATGAAGCTTGGCGCGCGCAATATCCTCATTCCGAATCCGCGCGATATTCCTGCATTCGTCAAAGAACTGCAGAAATATCCGTTCCATATTTTTCCGGGCCTCAACACCCTGTTTAATGCCCTGATGAACAATGATGAATTCAAAGCGTTGAATTTCAAACCGCTTATTCTCACACTGGGTGGCGGTATGGCGGTGCAACGCCCTGTGGCTGAACGCTGGCAGCAAATGACCGGTTGTCACATAACGGAAGGCTATGGCCTTTCCGAAACCTCGCCTGTTGCTTCAGCCAATGCGCTTGATGCGACCGAGTTTAGCGGGACCATTGGTCTTCCGATGCCATCGACCGATATTGTCATTCGTGATGATGACGGCAAGGATCAGCCGCTTGGTGAAGTGGGCGAGATTTGTGTTCGCGGTCCGCAGGTGATGCTGGGTTACTGGAACCGCCCCGATGAAACTTCCCGCGCTATCATGCCAGACGGTTTCTTCCGTACCGGCGATATGGGCTTCATGGACGAAAACGGCTTCACCAAGATCGTTGACCGCAAGAAGGACATGATCCTTGTTTCCGGCTTCAACGTCTATCCGAATGAAATCGAGGAAGTGGCTGCGGAACATCCCGGCATCGTGGAATCGGCAGCCGTTGGCATTCCAAACGAACATTCAGGTGAAGTCGTGAAGCTCTACGTGGTGCGCCGCGATCCTAACCTGACGGAGGAAGATGTGAAGTCCTTCTGCGCCCAGCGCCTCACCAACTATAAGCGTCCGCGCGAAGTCGAATTCCGTGACGCACTGCCGAAAACCAATGTCGGCAAAATCCTGCGTCGTGAACTGAGAGACTAAACAGTCTCAATCATTAAGGATGACAAACTGCGGCTCTGCTGAGCCGCAGACGGTAGAGCATTGTGTCAAAGGGAATGGGCCGATGATTGAAGAAGTCACCTTTGAAGCCAGCGACGGCTTCCCACTTTGTGGGCAGCTGTTCCATGGCGAAGGCAGAAAGCCCCTTGTGCTGATTTCATCGGCAACCGCCGTGCCGCAAGGCTTTTATTCCGCCTTTGCCAAGCACCTCGTCGTCAACGGTGCGCGCGCGGTTCTAACTTACGATTATCGTGGCGTCGCCGCTTCCCGCCGTGCCCGCAAGGCAGTGCCCGAAATCCGTTTCAAGGATTGGGCCGTTAAGGATTTTCCTGCCGCACTCCGCTGTTTGCAGGCAGTTGCGCCAGGACATGAGACGGTTGGCATCGGCCAATCGTTTGGCGGACAGGCATTGGGCATTTCTGATTGTTCCAGCGGTTTCTCACGTTATGGCATGGTGGCAACCATGTCGGGTGCAGTGCATCTTCTGGACGATAAATGGGTCTGGCCACGCATGAATATCGTTGGCGTGCCTGTCTCCTACCTCACACC
>Ga0256796_1000221_pt1 | contig 26709 bp, 25 predicted proteins | sample MC6MC0947MT_FD_190209 | JGI IMG/M metagenome (GOLD analysis project Ga0256796, IMG submission 190209) | Metatranscriptome of enriched soil aggregate microbial communities from Iowa State University, Ames, United States - MC6-MC0947-MT... | ecosystem: Environmental > Terrestrial > Soil >...
CACAAGAGTGGACGTTCGACAGTACGATCGGCTGAATACGTGCGAAGTGTCAGGATCTGCTGACGGAACGAAAGGGGCGCCGATGTCGGATCTGGATGCCGTGGATCGGGCGATCCTGGATGAGCTGCGCCGGGATGCGCGCACCTCGATGACAGCCATCGCCGACGCCGTGCACATCTCGCGCGCCGGTGCGCACGCCCGCATCAAGCGGCTGACGGACGCCGGGGTGATCACCGGCTACACGGTGCGCACCGATCCGGTGCAGCTCGGCCATCACGCATCGGCCTACGTCATGCTCGCCATCGAGCAGTCCAGCTGGCAGGACGTGCAGGCGCGGCTGCGGGCGATCCGGGAGATCGAGCACATGGCACTGGTCGGAGGCGACTTCGACGTGATCCTGCTCGTGCGGGCCAGCGACGCACGTGACCTGCGGCGCATCGTCCTGGAGGACATCCAGGCGATCCCGTTCATCCGTTCGACCCGCACCACGCTGATCTTCGAGGACTTCGGTCGCGACTGACCCTTCGACGGCCTACGAGACGCCGAGCGCCGCCTGACCGGCTCAGCTGAGAGTGAGCTCGATCCCGTCCTCGTCCGCGCGCACCTGTACGTGCGTGAGGTCGTCGACGACGAAGGTCGCGCCGTGCGCATGCGCGTGGGCGCCGACGCCGATCACGCGCATGCCGGCCGCGAGCCCGGCCTGCACGCCCGCTTCGGAGTCCTCGAACACCACGCAGTCGGCCGGCTCGATGCCCAGCATCCGCGCGCCCAGCAGGAATCCCTCCGGGTCGGGCTTGGATGCTGACACGCTCTCGGCCGTCACGGTCATCGCCGGCGCGGTCAGCCCGGCAGCGTGCATCCGCGCAGTCATCAGCGCCACGTCCGCCGAGGTCACGATCGCGTGCGGAGCGTCGCGCAGAGCGACCAGCAGCCCGGCCGCGCCGGGGATCTCCACGACGCCCTCGACATCGGCCGTCTCGGTCGCGAGCATCTCGGCGTTCTCGGCGAGGTTGATCGCGTGGTCGCGGTCGGGGAGCAGGATCGCCATGCTCTGGTGCCCCTGGCGCCCGTGGATCACCTCGAGCACGCGTCGCGGGTCCAGTCCGTGCGCCTGGGACCACCGCAGCCACAGCCTCTCCACGACGGCGGTGGAGTCGACGAGCGTGCCGTCCATGTCGAGGAGGATCGCCCGGGCGCGGATGCTGTGAGTCATGCGCCCAGGCTATCCGCCGTGCCCGTGAAGGACGGCACGGCGGGTGCCATAGAGTGAGCGCGGGAGGCGGCCGGGAGCCGGCCGGAATCGGATGCCGCAGCTGAAGCAGATCGCCGCAGAGGTGCAGGACGTGCTCCGACGTCCGCTGGCAACGGCGGAGGTGCGCGAGACCGTCGCCCTCCTGGCCGGCGCGGCCGCGTTCGTGATCGGGTTCCCGGTCTCCTGGCTGATCTTCGGCGGTGCGCACCTGGCCATCACCGGCCCGGGGTCGATCGGATGGTACGCGTCGGTCGGCGGTGCGATCGTCGCGGTGCTCGCCTTCACCGCCGGACGGCTGGCCGTGCGGCCCTCCGACGCGCCGGCCGACCAACCTCGTGACGGCTTCGTCGGCCCAGCCGATCGGTTGCGCTGGTTCGACCTCGTCGCGATCGGCGGGGCCTACGCGTCGATCGCCTTCCTGGGCTGGTTGGGCATCGCCCAGCTGCTGGAGCTGAGCTTCATCGGCGCTCCGGTGTTCGCCTTCCCCGGCGCGATCCTCGTCGCCGTGGCGTTCGCGCTGACCGCCTACGTGTCCTTCCTTGGCGCCGCGCGCCTCACACCCATGACTCTCTCCCTCGATCTCGCTGTCTTCCTGGTGGTCGGAGCGTTCGCCGCCATGCTCACCTCGAGCGACCCGAAATGGTGGCAGGACAACCTGTCATCGCTCGGGCAGACGACCAACAGCGCGGCCCCCGCCTTCAACGTCACGCTGATCATCTCGGGCGTCATCGTGACCACCATCGCCCGCTACGCCACAGCGGGCCTCCCGGTCGACACCCGCGCTCAGCGCCGTGGGCGGACGCTGATGCGCACGGGGCTCGTGCTGGTCGGGATCTTCCTGGCCTGCGTCGGGGTGTTCCCCGTCGACCGCTTCTTCCTCGTGCACAACACCGTCGCCACCGGCATGGCCGTCGTCTACGCCATGCTGATCTGCGCGCTGCCGTGGCTGCTTCCGAGCCTGCCGAAGGTGTTCTTCGGATTCGGATACACCTACGTGGCCGTGATCGCCCTGCTCGCGATCTTCTTCGCGACGGGCTATTACAACCTCACCGCGGTGGAGCTGATCGCTGCCGTCCTGATCTTCAGCTGGATCATCGTGTTCCTGCGCACCGCGAGCGTGGCCGTGCAGCGTGATGCGCCGGGTGCCGTCGAGCGAGATCCAGCGGACGCGAGCTCCCCGAACGAAGACGCCGTGCGCTGAGCGAGTCCTGCCCTTAAGAAGGTTGGATCTTTTCAGGACCCGGGTTCCAGACGAGTTCTTGCGGGTCGAAAACCACAGGTTCATGCGCAGGCAGACGTTAGCCTTGACGTGGCGGATCCGCCTCTCCCACCTCCGCATCGTGAAACGACGATGCTGCAACACGCTCGCAAGGACGCACATGGAAAACGTCGTGACGCACCACGATGACTGGCACATCAACGAAGAGCTCGCCGAGCGGATGATCCCGCTGATCGGCGGCCTGAACCGCAAGCACGACGTCGTGACCTCGCTGCACGGCCACCGCCTGCTGGGCCTGTCGACGACCGGGATCCTCGAGGTGCACGAGCGCGTCGCGCAACTGGGTCACAGCCACCTCGCCCTCACCGACACGCTCGCCGTGCTCGAGGCGCTGCGCGAGATCGGCCCCGGCGCATCCTCGCTGGATGTCGCCCGACTGGTCGAGGGGCACGCCGCGAGCGGCATGGACCTCGTCGCATATCTGCGCGGCGAACTCGCCCCGGCACTGGATGCAGAGCTCTCCGAGCCGGTCGACGTGGTGCTGTACGGCTTCGGCCGCATCGGCCGCCTGCTCGCCCGCATCATCATCGCCCATAAGGGCGGCGGCAGCGGTCTGCGCCTGCGGGCGATCGTCGTGCGCAAGGGCGCCGAGAACGACCTGGTCAAGCGCGCCTCCCTGCTGCTGCGCGACTCCGTGCACGGCCGCTTCGAGGGCACCGTCGACGTCGACGAGGCCAACTCCCAGATCATCGCCAACGGCACCCGCATCCAGGTGATCTACTCCGATGACCCGGGGACGATCGACTACACCGCCTACGGCATCCGCGACGCGATCGTCGTCGACAACACCGGCCGCTGGCGCGACGAGGCGGGCCTGAGCCGCCACCTGGAGTCCACCGGCGTCGCCCGCGTGCTGCTCACGGCGCCCGGCAAGGGCGAGCTGAAGAACATCGTGCACGGCATCAACGACTCCACGATCGAGCCGGGTGACCGCATCCTGTCCGCGGCATCCTGCACCACCAACGCGATCACCCCGGTTCTGGCGGCGATGAACGAGGCCTACGGCATCGTGCGCGGCCACGTCGAGACCGTGCACTCGTTCACCAACGACCAGAACCTGATCGACAACTTCCACAAGGGCGACCGCCGCGGGCGCTCGGCGGTGCTCAACATGGTCATCACCGAGACCGGCGCCGCCAAGGCCGTGGCCCGCGCGCTGCCCGAGCTCGCAGGCAAGCTCACCGGCTCCGCGATCCGCGTCCCCACGCCGGACGTGTCGCTCGCCGTGCTGCACCTGACGCTCGAGAATCCGGCCACCAAGGACGAGCTCAACGACTACCTCCGTCGCGCGTCGCTGCACTCCAAGCTGCGTCAGCAGATCGACTACGTCGAGAGCCCGGAGGTCGTCTCCAGCGACTTCGTCGGTTCGCATCGCGCGGGCATCGTCGACGGCCTGGCCACGATCGCCAATGACAAGGACGTCGTGCTGTACGTCTGGTACGACAACGAGTACGGCTACTCCTGCCAGGTGGTGCGCGTGCTCGAGGTGATGGCCGGCTCCCACCCCGTCGTCCTGCCGGCCCGCCGTGAGGTGACGCTGCACGAGGACGTTCTCGTCTGACCGTGTGACACCGCGTCGCGCCGTCCGGGGGTCAGAGCGCTCCGGGCGGCGCGCCGATGTCGGATGTTCCCGGCATGATGGACGGATGACACCCCGTGCACTGCGGGAGCGCCGACTCCGCTCGCATCGGCTGACGGCCCCCGCCGCGACTCCGGTGGATGCCGCGCGGCACATGCTCGCCGTGCAGAGCCAGGACCTGCTCGCCGGTCGCTGGGCGCTCGGCGTGCGCACCAAGGGGGCGCCGACCCTGACGGCGGTGGATGCCGCGTTCGAGCGCGGCGAGCTGGTGCGGGCCTGGACCATGCGCGGCACCCTGCACATCGTGCCGGCCCGGGACCTCGCCTGGGTGCTGTCGGTCACGGCCGAGCGGCAGCGGCGCCAGGCCGCAGGCCGGCACCGGGACCTCGGCATCGACGACGAGGTGATGACGACCGCGTCGCGCGCACTCGCTCCCGCTCTCCGAGACGGCGGATGCACGCGGGCGCAGGCCTTCGAGCGGTTCGAGAGCGTCGGCATCGATCCGCGGAACCAGCGCGGCATCCACCTGCTCTTCGCCCTGACCATCGCGGGGGAGATCTGCCAGGGGCCTCTGGTGCCGAACGGCAGGGGAGTGACCCGCGAGCAGCGGTTTGTGCGCGTGGAGGACGGGATCCGGGAGTCGGACGCTCCGCACGACCCGCTCGCCGAGCTGTTCATCCGCTACATCGACGGGCACGGCCCCGCCGGCGTCGCCGACTTCGCCTGGTGGTCCGGCCTCACGCTCGGAACGGCCCGAGAGGCGGCCGAGCGTGCCGCGGACCGGGTCGACGAGGTAGGTGAGGGGCTGTTCGCGGCATCGTCCACGCCGCGGCGCTCGCCGAAGGCCGCGGATGCGTTCGCGCTCCCCGCTTTCGACGAGTACTACATCTCGTACGCCGATCGCACCGCCGTCTGCGCCCCCGAGCACCTCGATGCCGTGGGGCCGGGCAAGAACGGGATGGTGCGTGCCACGCTCGTCGCGGACGGCCGGGTCGTGGGAACGTGGTCGCACGCCGACGCCACCCGGCATCTGCCTCCCGAGCTGTTCGACGGATCGACGCAGACGGAGTCGGCCGCGTCCGCGCTCACCCGCTTCGCCGCCTTCGTGGCGGCCTGAATCGCGCCGTGCGCCGCAGTTGACAGAATGAATGGCGTGTCGAGCTACTTCCGTCGTCTGTCCGAGACCGCCTTCGAGCCCACCGAGCATGTCGGTGGCGCGTGGAATCCCGACGAGCAGCACATCGCCCCCGTGCTGGGCCTGCTCGCGCACGTCGTCGAACTGGAGCACGCCGTGCGCCGGCCCGACGTGCCGCTGGTGCTCGCCCGCGCGAGCTACGACATCCTCGGAGTCATCCCGATGGATGCGTTCGAGATCTCGCAGCCCCGTCTGGTCCGTCCTGGCCGCACGATCGAGCTCGTCGAGGTGACCCTGAGCCACGGGGGTCGCGCCGCGGCGACGCTGCGGGCGTGGATGCTGCAGCCGAACGACACCGACGCGATCTCGGGCATCCCGCTGCCGACGATGCCCGACCGGGACACCCTGCCCGAGTGGTCTCCGGCCGATGTCTGGCCCGGCGGTGCCATCCGTTCCATCGACGCCCGCCGGGACGCGGTCGGGCCGGGCCGATCGCGCGCGTGGATCCGCCCGCAGCATCCGCTTCTGGACGGGGAGGCGATCTCGTCACGGTCGCGGATGCTGGGCATGGCCGACTTCGCCAACGGCATCGCCACGCGGGTCGCGCCCGAGCGCGCGCTCTACCCGAACATCGACCTGACCGCGAGCATCTTCCGCGAGCCCACGGGCGACTGGTTCGGCCTGGACACCTCGGTGTCGTTCGGCCCCGACGGCATCGGGCTCACCGAGTCCGTGCTCAGCGACGCCGACGGCCCGGTGGGCACCTCGTCGCAGACGCTGACCGTGCGCCCGCGCTGAGTCGCGGCCGGCGATCCGGCCGGGATTCAGCGTTCTGCTACTCGTCGACGTGGCGGTCGAGGAACGCGTAGACCTCGCTCTCCTCGACGCCCGGGAAGGCGCCGCGGGGGAGCGGTGAGAACATGTGCGTGTGCACCCGAGCGCTCGGCCACGCGCGCCCCTCCCACCGCTGCGACACCGCAAGGGGCGCGCGTCGGCAGCACGCCTCGTCAGGGCAGGTCGACTGCGCACGATGGGTGGTCTCGCGTCCGCGCCACCAGCGCGCATCGTCGAACGGCACGCCGACCGTGATCGAGAAGCCGCCGGAGCTGGTCGACCCGGTCTGGGTCGCGCACCAGAACGTGCCTGACGGCGTGTCGGTGTACTGGTAGTGCTCGGTGGTGCGGTTTCGCTGCTCGAACGCGGCCCGTGCGGAGAACTTGCGGCAGGCGGGCTGCCCCTCGACCGCCCCCGTGACATCCATCGGCAGGGGAAGATCGTCGTTCTCGTACACGCGAGTGATCGCGCCGTTCTCGTCCACGCGCAGGAAGTGCAGGCGCATGTCGAGATGGTGAGTCATCAGGTTGGTCATGCGCAGGCCCGCGGCCTCGTGCGTGACGCCGAAGGCGTCGCGGAAGTCCTCGACCGCGAGGTTGCGGTCCTTCCTGGCCTGCTGCAGGAAGGCCACTCCGGCGCTCTCCGGGATCAGGCAGCACGCGGCGAAGTAGTTGATCTCCAGCCGCTGCTGCAGGAAGTCGGCGTAGTCCGTCGGACGGGTGTGCCCGAGCAGTCGATGCGCCATGGCCTGAAGTGCCATGGAACGCAGGCCGTGCCCGCCGGGGATCGAGGCCGGCGGCAGGTAGATGCGGCCGTTGTCCAGGTCGGTGATGGAGCGCGTGGAATGCGGCAGGTCGTCGACGTAGATCAGCTCGAAGCCGAGTCGCTCGGCCATGATGCTGACCGTGCGGTGCGTCAGCGCGCCGGACACGTGGCCGGCGGCCTTCAGCTGCTTCTCAGCGAGTGCCTCGATCTCCGGCAGGTAGTTCGACTTCTCGCGCATGGTGAGGCGCAGCTCGGTGTTGGCTCGGCGCGCCTCCTCCGGCGTGGCGATGGCCTCGCGCTCGCGGCGGTGCAGTTCGCGGTGCAGGCCCAGCACGGCCTCGATGGTCTCGTCGCTCATGCTCTTCGACACCCGGATGGGCGCGATGCCCAGCTGGCGGAACACCGGGCTCGTCTGTGCGCGATCCAGCTCGATCTCCAGCGCCGCGCGGTGGTTCGGCGGCTCACCCGAGATGAGGTCGGCCACGTCGGTGCTGCACGCCAGGGCGATGGCCTGCAGCAGCGAGAGCTTGGGCTCGCGCTTGCCGTTCTCGATCAGGCTCAACTGCGAACCGGCGATCCCCACCAGGGCGCCGAGCTCGTCGAGCGTGAAGCCCTTCTTGGTGCGGTGATGCCGGATGCGATGTCCGAGGGTGCTGAGCTCGAGTCCACTTGTCGCCATTCCTTGAGCATACCCGAAAGAAACATGCTTCTTTCAAGCTGAAACGGCCGAAAGCGTGCGGAAAGTACGCGGATGATGGATGTATCGCCCCCCTCTTCACAAAGGAGCACTCATGGCCATGGCTGAAACATACGCCCCTCGCACCTCCCCGGTCGCCCCCGTGCGCAGCTTCGGGGCCGTGCCGGCGTATGACACCCCGGCCATGGCCGAGCTGCGCGAATGGGTCGACGGCATCGCCGCGCTCACCCAGCCCGACCGCGTCCACTGGATCGACGGCTCCCGTGCGGAGAATGACGCGATCCTGCGCGAACTGGTCGACGAGGGCAAGATCATCAAGCTCAATCCCGAGTGGCGCCCCGGCTCCTACCTGGCCCGCTCGCACCCCAGCGACGTCGCGCGCACCGAGGCCCGCACCTTCATCTCCTCCGAGAAGGAGATCGACGCCGGACCGACCAACAACTGGGCGGACCCGGCCGAGATGCGCGACACCATGAACCGCATCTTCGCCGGCTCGATGCGCGGCCGGACGATGTACGTCATCCCCTTCTCGATGGGCCCGATCGGCGGCAAGCTCTCGCACATCGGCGTCCAGGTCACCGACAGCGCCTACGCCGTGGCATCCATCAACATCATGACCCGCGTCGGCGACGCCGTCACCCGCCAGATCGCCGAGGGTGCCCCGTGGGTCAAGACCGTGCACTCGGTCGGAGCCCCGCTCGAGCCGGGTCAGGCCGACGTCGAGTGGCCCTGCAACGACGAGAAGTACATCGTGCACTTCCCCGACACGCTCGAGGTCTACTCGTACGGCTCCGGCTACGGCGGGAACGCCATCCTCGCCAAGAAGTGCTTCGCGCTGCGCATCGCGTCGGTGATCGCCCGCGACGAGGGCTGGCTCGCCGAGCACATGCTGCTCATCCGCGTGATCGACCCGAAGGGCAAGGCGTACCACGTGGCCGCCGCGTTCCCCTCGGCCTGCGGCAAGACCAACCTCGCCATGCTGCGCCCGACGATCCCCGGCTGGAAGGTCGAGACCCTCGGCGACGACATCGTCTGGATCCGTCCCGGCGAGGACGGCCGCATGTACGCGATGAACCCCGAGGCCGGCTTCTTCGGCGTCGCCCCCGGCACCGGCGAGTCGACCAACGTCACCGCCGTCGAGACTCTCTGGGGCAACACGATCTTCACGAACGTGGCGCTGCGCCCGGACGGCGACGTGTGGTGGGAGGGCCTGACCGATGAGGCACCGTCCGAGCTGACCGACTGGCAGGGCAACCCGTGGACGCCGGAGTCCGGCCGCCCCGCGGCGCACCCGAACTCCCGCTTCACCGTCTCGGCCGCGCAGTGCCCGCAGATCTCCGCGGACTGGGAGGACCCCGAGGGCGTCGCCCTCGACGTGATCCTGTTCGGCGGTCGCCGCGCGACCAACGTGCCGCTCGTCGTCGAGGCCACCGACTGGACGCACGGCGTCTTCCTCGGATCGACGATCTCGTCCGAGCGCACCGCCGCCGCAGAGGGCACGGTCGGCGAGCTGCGCCGCGACCCGTTCGCGATGCTCCCGTTCTGCGGTTACAACATGGGCGACTACTTCAGCCACTGGCTCAAGGTCGGACGCCAGCTGCGCTTCGATCGTGCCCCGCGCATCTTCCAGGTGAACTGGTTCCGCCGCGGCGAGGACGGGCGCTTCCTGTGGCCGGGCTTCGGCGACAACTCGCGCGTGATCGACTGGATCATCCGTCGCATCTCGGGCGAGGTCGGAGCCGTCGACAGCCCGATCGGCCGCCTGCCGCGCCGTGAGGACCTCAACCTCGACGGGCTGACGATCTCGGATGCCGATCTCGACGAGCTGTTCGATGTGGACGTCGACGCGTGGATGGCCGAGGCCGATTCGACCGAGGAGTACTTCGGCATCTTCGGCGACCGGCTTCCCGCCGCTCTGCGCAGCGAGCTGGAGGCACTGCGCTACCGGCTCAGCGCCGCGCGCTGAATGCACCCCGACCCGCGACGGCGGGATGCTGGAGACGACCCATGGCTGAGTGGTCTCCGGCATCCCGCCGTCGCGCTTCTCAGGCTGGGGGAGTCCTCCGCGGCCGGGTCCAGCACGAGAGCACGTTCTGCGCGCAGGGCTGACCTCGGCTGGGCCGCTCAGACCAGCAGCTGATGCCTGGCGAGGTCGCGGTACAGCGGCGTGGACTCGATGAGCTCGTCGTGCGTGCCCTGCCCGACCACCAGGCCGTCCTGCAGCACCACGATGAGGTCGCTGTCCACCACGGTCGACAGACGGTGCGCGATCACGACGAGGGTGCGGTCGGCCGCGGCGGCGTCGATGGCCTCGCGCATGCGCTGCTCGTTCACGCCGTCCAGCGAGGACGTCGACTCGTCCAGCAGAAGGATCGGAGCCTCTGTCAGCAGCGCGCGGGCGATAGCCAGACGCTGGCGCTCACCGCCCGAGAGCATCACGCCGTCCTCGCCGACAGGGGCCTCCAGACCCAGCGGGCTCCGCTCGAGCACGTCGCCGAGGTTCACCGAGCGCAGCACGCGCTCGCAGTCGGCATCCGTGGCATCCGGCGCTGCCAGACGCAGGTTCTCGGCCAGCGTGCCGGCGAGCGTCGGGGCGTCCTGCTCCACGTATCCGAAGTGGGCGCGCAGCTGCTGTCGTGGGTAGCTGCGCACGTCGTGGCCCGCGAGCCGGATCGAGCCGCCGGTCGGGTCGTAGAAGCGCTCGATGAGCGCGAGGGTGGTGCTCTTGCCCGCGCCGGAAGGTCCGACCAGCGCCACCCGCGCGCCGCGCGGCACGGCGAACGAGACGCCCTTCAGGACGTCGCGACTGATCTCAGGGTCCGCCTCGCCCGCACGCTGCAGGTGCGCGTCGGCGAGCAGGTTCCGCGCCTCCTGCGCGGCCGCCTCCCGCGCGGCGATCACGTCGTCGGGGTAGCGGAAGCGCACGTCGCGGAATTCGATGGCAGGGGCACCCGCGACCGCGGCAGCGGTGATGGCGGCATCCGATTCGTCGTCCTGCGTCTCGGTGGGCAGATCGAGGATCTCCTGGATGCGGCCCAGCGCGCCCAGCGCCTGGTTCACCGAGGTGATGGCGCCGAACGCCTGACCGAGGGGCATGACCAGCATGAACAGGAACATGATGAACGTGACCAGCGAGGCGATGCTGAGGGCGCCGGACGCCACGCGGAACCCGCCCACGCCCAGCACCACCAGCAGCGAGAGCTGCAGGGCGATGCCGGCGACAGGCACGACCATCGAGGAGATCTTCGCGATGCGCACGCCCAGGCCGTACGCCTCGCCGGCGATGCCGTCGACCGCGGCCGTCTCCCGTTCGGTCGCGCCGGAGGCGCGCACGGTGCGGATGCTGGAGATGCCGCGCTCGATGCCGGAGGCGAGCTCGCCGACCTTGTGCTGCTGCGCGGCGGATGCGATGCGGATCCGGCCGCTGAGCAGCACGACGACCACCACCGATGCGCCGATCACGAGCACGATCAGCAGCAGGAGCAGCGGGTCGATGAGCAGCATGGCGATGAGGGCGCCGATGAAGAGGATGGCGCCGCCGACGGCATCCGCCAGCCCCTGCGTGAGGACCGCGTACAGCAGCGTCGTGTCGGTGCCCACACGGGAGACGAGGTCGCCGGTGCGGCGCGCGTCGAACTCGCTGATCGGCAGGTGCAGGATGCGCGCGATCAGCTTGCGGCGGCTGGAGTAGACCACGGCGGTGCCGGTGCGCTGCAGCAGGTAGTGCTGGTAGCCGGAGATGACCGACGCCACGATCACCAGTCCGATGAGCAGCCAGACCAGGGCGCCCAGCATCTCGCCCTTCTGCACGCGGTCGATGACCTGGCCGACGAGCAGTGGCTGCGCGAGGGATGCCGCCGCGCCGACGATGCTGAGCAGGGCGACGGCCACCAGCACCCTCTTGTGCTCGAAGAGGAAGGGGAGGAGCTGGCGGAACGTGGCGCGCGGGCCGTCCTGCTGCGCGCCGCGCCCGCGTCGGCGTGCTGTCGCCGTGCGAGACATGGGGAACCTCGTTCTGGGGAGCGGTGCGACGGTATCGGGCCGCGGCATCCGATCTATTGTCTGCCGAACTTCTTATGCGCCGCCTGTTTGGTGACGCCGAGGGCGCTCGCGATCGCTTGCCAGGAGTATCCGGCCAGGCGGGCGCGGCGCACCTGCGCCTCCTCCGCTCGGGCCAGCTCGCGGCGGATGCCGGAGAGTCGGTGCAGCTCGGCGATCGGCTCACCTTCCGGGTCGGTGGCTTCGGCGATCTGCGCGTTCATAGTGTCAATATACGTTGACGAATATGCAACGTCAACCTTGATTGACATCCCGCCGTACGGCGGGGAGCGACCTCGATCATGCCGCGCGGCGGGAGCCGCGTCGTACTGATCGCTACCCGTCCAGGCCGTGCTCGGCCAGCCATGCCCGGCGGACGGTGGCGGGCACGCGCAGCAGCCAGGCATCCGTGAGCATCTCGCGCAGCAGTTGCTCGTCGATCACATCCAGTCGGGTGAGCACAGCCGGGAACCCGTCGAAGTGGGGGATGGTGAAGAACACGTCCGGGTAGGTCTCGATGGCCGCCGCCTTCGCCTGCTCCCCCTCCACCTGGATTCCGATGATCACGCCATCCGGCCACTCCCGGCCCAGGGCGGCCAGCTGCTCGAGGTCGCGCCGCCGCGGCGGACGCTCCCATGCCAGCTTCCCCGCGCTCGTGCGCCAGGCGGAACCGCCGCTGTGGACGTCGGCGCGTTCCACGACGCGTGGGAACTCCATCGCGATCCGGCGTACATCCTCGATCGTCGCCATGCCGTAAGGCTACGCGGGCTCGTGCTCGGCATCCAGGCCGCTGCGGCGCGGGACCGGCTCAGGCCCGGGTGATGGAGGTGATCGCGATGAGCGGCTCCAGGCGCTGTCCCACGTGTGGCGAGGTGTGGATGGCGCGAACGACGTCCATCCCCGCCGTCACCCGGCCGAAGGCGGCGAAGCCCTGGCCGTCGGGGTTGCGGGCGCCGCCGAAGTCCAGCGACGGCTGGTCGCCCACGCAGATGAAGAAGCCCTCGACGGCGGAGTCGGGTTCCATCCGCGCCATCGAGAGGGTGCCGTCCAGATGCGTGATCCCGGTCGTCGTGGTCCGCTCCAGCGGGATGGTCTCGGCGCCGGCGACCAGCTCGGGCACGCCCGCCGCCTGGATGACCTCGATCATGGCATCCGGATTGACGGATGCCGCCTCGAGAGCGCGCTGATTCTCCATCGTGACCACGCGGTGCATCGTACCGCCCTGGTAGGTCCCGGCATCGACGTGCTTCAGGAAGTTGCCGGCGGTGATCGGCGCGGCCTCCTCGTACACGTCGGCCTCGATGTCGCCCAGCGCGGTGGAGATCACGACGCGGGTGCTGCGGGGTGTCGCCATCAGGCGTCCTCTCTGACGGGGCGCCCCGAGTCGGGGTGCCGATGGGGGTTCAGTTCTCGACCTCGACGGGCACGTGCCGGCTGGGTCGGTGCTGCTCGTCCAGGATCCAGCCGACGCGCTTCAGCTCGCGGATGCGCGTCGCGCGCGATGCCACGCGCGCCTCCGGGAAGTGCTGGCGGATGTCGGCCTCGATGCCGTGCAGCTGGTCGGGGCGGTTCACCCAGTGCACGGTCGACAGGTTCCAGTGCGGATTGAGCACGCTCATCGACAGGCGCGTGTTCGGCAACTGCGCGACGTACCTTCCGGCCGCCTCCAGCGACGCGGGAGGCACGTCGAAGTACAGGTAGCCGCCGGAGGACCAGCCGGCAACCTGGGAGGAGACCTCCGTGCGCACGACCAGCCCTCCGGTGCGCAGCAGCGTCTCCAGCTGGCGGCTGATGGTGGCGACGCTGGTGTGCAGGTGCTGAGCGAGGTGCGATGCGCTCATCCGCGGATCCTCGCGGAGAAGCCGCAGGATGTCGACGATCGCCCGGGTGGGGACATGGTCGCTGCGGGTCTCGCGGTGGCCGGCCAGACCGGCGGCCTGCGCCGGGGCGAGCGCACCGACCCGCCAGTCGACACCATCGCCGAAGCCGCGGGTCCACGGGCTCACGCAGAGCTTGCGGATGCCGGGATGCGCCCACACCGGGTCGGACAGGAGCGCTTCGACCCCGGCATCACCGGCATGGGTCTGCGTGTTGACGACGAGATCCCACTCTCCGGCAATGCTCGAGAGCGACACCGCGACGCGGCTGTCCTGCAGTGCGCGCCCGACCTCCTGCAGCCGACCGGGGAGGCAGGCGACGTGGATCTCCAGGATGCGGATCTCGTCGCTGAAACCCGGGCCGGCGTAGCAGCTCATCCAGGCGATGCGCTGCGCGCGCAGCTGATCCCAGCGACGGGCCGCGGTGGACGGGCTGATGTCCAAGGCTGCGCCGATCGATGCCCACGATGCGCGAGGCTTCACGGTCAGGGCCTCGATGACCCGCAGATCGATCTCGTCAAGGGGCTGCATCCCCTCAGAATAGAGCTCCTCCGACACCTCACTCCGTCGGCGCGGAGCCCGCGCGCTCCCATGCGTCGAACGCGTGCAGCGAGGGCACTTCGGGGCGCGGTCCGCCGACGGCCCAGCGGATGAAGTCGCGGATGTGCTGTGACTGCGCGATGCGCGACGGCTCGTGCACGTACATCATGTGCCCGGCCTCGTAGTAGTACGTCACGATGCTGTCGTGGGACTCCGCGGGGATGCGCAGATGTGCGAAGACGTGCTCGGCGGCCGCGTACGGCGTGGAGCCGTCGTAGAAGCCGTTTGCCAGGTACACCTTCAGGTCGGGGTTCGAGCGCATCGCGGATGCGAGATCCTCGGCGCTGGTGACCGAGGCATTCTCGAACTCCTTGTACGACCAGGGGAAGACCCGGCCGTACATGATCTCGTAGCCCAGCTCGGTCTCGTAGCCGAGCACGGCGCGGAAGTAGTGGTTCGCGGCGACGGAGTAGGGCTGCAGGATGAAGTCGAGTGCAGGATCGACCTCCTGCGCGGCGAGATCGAGTCGTCCCGGATGCTGGGTGAAGCGGCTGTCCAGCCGCCCGGTCATCAGTCCACGGGAGCGAAGCAGCTCGGCGAAGAAGTGCCCGTGCTCCACCCGCAGATCGGCGTTCAGCACGTACTCCGTGGACAGGCCGGAGAACTCGGCGACGCGGGACGCGATCGCGCGCCGTTCGGCGGGGGAGAGCCGGCTCCCCTTCGCGAGGGCGAGGCGGTAGTCGGTCTCGGCGAAGACCTGGGCCCGCGCCACGACGTCGCGCAGCTCGGCATCCGGATGGAAGCCGTGGAAATGGGCCGCCGCGGCGTAGGTGGGCAGGTAGAAGACGTACGGCTCGTCGTTGCCCTCGCTGAAGAAGACGGTGCCCAGGTCGAGGACGGACGAGATCAGGGCGATGCCGTTGAAGGCCATGCCGTAGCGCCGGAGCATGTAGCCCGCCAGGGCCGCGGCCCGGGTCGTGCCGTAGGACTCTCCGGCGAGGAACTTCGGAGACGCCCATCGCTTCTGCGCCGTCGTCCACAGCCGGATCGTCTCGGCCACCAGATTCCGGTCGCCGGAGAACCCGTGGTACGGGGTGGGGTCCGCGTCCTCTGCGGCGCGGCTGAAACCCGTGGTCATCGGGTCGATGAACACGAGATCGGAGTCGACCAGCAGGGTCTCGGTGTTCTCAGTGATGGCGTACGGCGGCGGAACGCGATCACCGGCATCGCCGGTGCGGATGATGTGCGGACCGAACAGACCGAACTGCAGCCACACGGTGGGAGAGCCGGGACCGCCGTTGAACACGAAGGTGACGGGGCGCTCGCGCCTCTCGTCGTCGGGCAGATCCTTCACGTAGGAGACGACGAACACCTGGGCGCGCGCACGGTTCCCGCGGAAGGAGCCCTCTTCGAACGTCTCCTCGCCGATCACCATGCGACCCGCTGTCGCGGTGTACTCCAGGTCGCCGTCGGATGTGCGGATGCGGTGATGCGTCGTCACCGCATCGCCCATGATGTCGGTGGGATCGGGCGCAGTGCGCATGGGATCTGCGTGTTCGGCTTCGGTCACGAGAGGTGACGGTACCCGCTCCGCGGTGACCGGTGGGGGGACCCGGGAATCCTTGCCGAGATGCCGTGGATGATGACCGATCTTGTCATTCATGACGCGATTCGAGACCGGTTTTCGCCGGTTCAGGGGAAATCCGATGCGTGGCGTTCGCGGCTGCGACGGCCGCGGTATCGTCATGCTTCACACGGCACCAGTGTCTCGGGATGCACCGTCGCTCCCGCCTCGCCGATGAGAGGAATTCGATGAAGAAGCAGTTCCTGGCCCTCGCGGGCCTGGTCGTCGCGGCGCTGGCGCTCAGCGGCTGCGGGGCCTCACAGCAGAACGGGCAGAACGCGCAGGGTGGGCAGAGCGGGAACGCTCAGCTGGTCGTCGACACCGCGTTCGACCTCACCACCCTCGACCCGGGGCGGATGAACGAGCCCACCGGCACCATCATCCTGCGGGGCGTGTACGAGACCGCGCTGCGCTTCAAGTCCAGCGATGCGGGCTCGATCGAGGGCAACCTGGCCGACTACGAGCTGAGCCCCGACAACAAGGTGCTGACCCTCACCGTCCGGAAGGGGCCGACGTTCGCCGACGGCAAGCCCGTCACCGTCGACGACATGGTGTTCAGCTACCAGCGACTGATCGGCCTGAAGGGCAACCCTGCCAACAACCTCGCCGGTGTCACCGTCGAGAAGGTCAGCGACACCCAGCTGACCCTGACCAGCGCCGAGCCGATGCCCGAGCTGGCCGTCACGATGGCCAACCCGTCGCTCGGCATCATGGAGAAGTCCGTGGCCGAGGAGCACGGCGCCACCACGGACGCCGCGACCGACAAGGCCGAGGGATACCTCAACACCGCGAGCGTCGGGTCGGGCCCGTACACGATCGAGAAGGCCGACATCGCCTCGCAGGTGACCCTGGTCGCCAACCCGAAGTACTGGGGCGAGAAGCCCGGCTACTCCCGCATCGTCATCCGCAACGTCGCTGCGGCCACGCAGCTGATCAACATCAAGGCCGGCACGGCGAACATCGTGACGGGTCTCTCGTCCGAGCAGGCGACAGGTCTGCCGAAGACGGTCACGACCAAGACGTCGCCGTCCAACCAGATGCTGTACGTGCTGATGAACCAGAACCCGCAGATCAGCAAGTGGACGTCCAACCCGGACTTCGTCAAGGCTGTTCGCGAGGGCATCGACTACAAGGCGCTGCTCGACATCGCCGGACCCGGCAGCGTGCGCGCAGCCGGTGTGATCGCCCCGATGATCCCCGGTGCGCTGAAGGACGGCGACGCGCCCAAGACCGATGTCGCCGCCGCCAAGAAGGCGCTCGCCGCGTCCGGATACGCCGGCGAGGAGATCAAGTTCAACGTCGCCAACGACATGACCGTCCGTGGCGTCTCGCTGCTGACGATCGCCGAGTCGATCCAGGATCAGCTCAAGAAGGTCGGGATCAACTTCGTGCTCGACCCGGCGCCGACCACCACGGCCCTCGGACCCTACCGTGCCGGTGAGCAGGCCGCTGCCCTCTGGTACGTGCAGCCCAGCCAGCCGCACAACTTCGAGGCCCTGCAGTACCTTCCCGGGCAGCAGATGGGCAAGCGCGCCGGCTGGCCGGCAGGGGCGGACCCGACGATCGAGACGCTCGGCGAGAAGATCCGCAACTCCTCCGCTGAGGACGCGCTTCCGCTCTTCACGGACTTCCAGGAGCAGTTGAACGACCACGGACCGTTCGTCACCCTGCTGCTGCCGCCGACGACGATCGTCACCACGAGCGACGTCGCAGGACTGGTCATGACGCCCACGGGCGAGTTCGACATCACCCAGCTGCACAAGAAGTGATGTAGGTGAGGAAGTTCGCCGCGAGGCATCCGCTCGCACTCTTTCTGGTCCGCCGGATCGTGATCGCAGTGCTGCTGCTGGTGGGCGTGACCGTGGTCACGTTCACGCTCACCAACCTGGTGCCGACGGATCCGGTGCAGCTCGCCCTCGGCGATGATGCCGCCGATGATCCGGCGATCGTGGCGCAGTACCGCGCCGAGCACGGGCTCGACCAGCCCGTGCTCGCGCGGTACTTCATCTACATGGCGCACCTGATCCAGGGCGACATGGGCATCTCGCTGCAGACCAGCCAGCCCATCGCCCAGGAGCTCGGCCAGGCGCTGCCGGCGACGATCGAGCTGGCCGGGGTGTCGATCATCCTGTCGGTCATCCTCGGCGTCGGGCTGGGCACCCTTGCGGCGTACCGGCGGGGCCGGTTCAGCGACCAGGTGCTGCGCGTGGTGAGCCTGCTCGGCATCTCGGTGCCGATCTTCTGGCTCGCGCTGGTGGCCTACTACTTCCTCTTCTACCAGTGGCGACTGCTGCCGGGCAGCGGGCGCCTCGACCCGACGATCATCCCGCCTCCCAGGGTGACCGGGATGTACCTGATCGATTCGCTCGTCGCCGGCGACTCGGTGGCCTTCCTGAACGCTCTGATGCATCTGCTGCTGCCTGCGCTGGTGCTCACGCTGTATTCGATGGGCCTGATGGTGCGGTTCGCCCGGACGTCCGTGCTCGAGGTGCTCGGGCAGGACTATGTCCGCGCGGCTCGAGCCAAGGGCCTCACCGGGTGGCGGATCGTGACCGGCTACGTGCTGCGCGGCGCCGCGGTGCCCATCATCACCGTCGTGGGCCTCGTATTCGGAGGCCTGCTGTCCGGCACGGTGCTCGTCGAGTCGGTGTTCGCATGGAACGGCTTGGGACAGTATGCGTTCAACGCCGCGAGCAACCTGAACGTGCCCGCGGTGATGGGCGTGGGCCTGGTGGTGGGCGTCGTCTACATCACCATCAACCTGATCATCGACGTCGTCTACGGCGTCATCGACCCGAGAGTGAGGGTCTGATGGCGCGCACCAGTTCCGACGGCACTCCGCTGCCGTCCCGCTTCCGGTACCCCCGGTCGCTGCGCTCGCCGCTGGCCGTGGTCGGATGCGTCATCGTGGTGATCTGGCTGCTCATCGCCGTGTTCGCCCCGCTGCTGTCGCCCGCCGACCCGATCCTGAACACGCCGAACCGTCTGGCGCCGCCCAGCGGTGATCACCTGCTCGGCACGGACACCCTTGGTCGCGACGTGCTGAGCCGGGTGCTGTACGGCTCGCGGGTGTCGATCCCGCTGTCGCTGCTGTTGGTGGTGATGTCGGTGACGCTGGGCAGCGTTCTCGGTGCGATCGCCGGCTACTTCGGCAAGATCGTCGACGAGGTGATCATGCGGATCACCGATCTCGTGTTCACCTTCCCGACGATCATCCTCGCGATGGTGATCGCCGCAGTGCTCGGTCCCTCCCTGCAGAACGCGGTGGTCGCGATGCTCATCGTCACGTGGCCGGCGTACGCCCGCGTGATGCGCTCGCTGGTGATCTCGCTGCGCACCCGCGAGTACGTGCTCGCCGACCGTCTGCTCGGCTTCAGCGCCTGGCGCATCCTGGGTGTGGACATCACGCCGAACGTGCTCGGCTCGATCGTGGTGCTCGCGACCCTCGACGTCGGCACGTCGATCCTGCTGCTGTCCGGCCTGTCGTACCTGGGCCTCGGCGCGGTGCCGCCGACGGCCGAGTGGGGTTCGATGATCGCGGTCGGCACGCAGAACATGGATCAGTGGTGGATCGCGGTGTTCCCCGGCCTGGCGATCCTGTCGATCGTGCTCGCGGTCAACTTCATCGGCGACTCGCTCCGCGACGCGCTGGACCCGCAGACCGCCGGATCGATGAGGGCCGCATGATGACCACGAACGTCGACACGAGCCGGTCTGCCGCAGGCCTGGAGATCTCCGACCTGCGCGTCACTTTCAGAGCCCCGGGCCGCAGGGCAGTGGAGCGCACCCTGCTGCACGACGTCGCGCTCACGCTGGAGCCTGGCAAGATCTCCGGCGTCGCAGGGGAGAGCGGCTCGGGCAAGACCATGACCGGGCTGGCCGTGCTGGGTCTGCTGCCGGCCGGCGCCCGCGCGACCGGATCGATCCGTTACGACGGCCGGGAACTTCTTCAGGCGGATGCCCGCAGCATGAGCCGCATCCGCGGACGCCACGTCGCGATGATCTTCCAGGACCCGTCGACCAGCCTGCACCCGATGCTGCGCATCGGCACGCAGCTCACCGATCACATGCGCCGGCACCTGGGCATCGGGCGGAAGGCCGCGTACGAGCGAGCGCGTGAGCTGCTGGAGATGGTGTCGATCGACGATGCCGCCGGCGCCCTGGAGAAATATCCTCACCAGTTCTCGGGCGGCATGCGGCAGCGCATCGCGATCGCCATCGCACTGGCGTGCGATCCGCGGGTCGTGATCGCGGACGAGCCGACCACGGCGCTGGACGTGACCGTGCAGGCAGGCGTGCTGCGCCTGCTGCGGCGGCTGTGCGACGAGCTGGATGTCGCGATGATGCTCGTCACCCACGACCTGGGGGTGATGTCGGCGATCGCCGACGATGTCACGGTCATGCGCCGTGGAGAGATCGTCGAGAGCGGCCCGCGCTTCGACGTGCTCACCGCACCTCAGCATCCGTACACCCGCGAGCTGATCGCATCGCTGCCGGGGAACCGCATCGCCGACCCGCTGGAGCATGATGCGGCGTCGGCTCAGGAGGAGGACGCATGAGCGGAGCCATGCTGCAGATCGACGATCTGCACGTCACCTATCGCACCTTCGGCAAGCCCGACTTCGCCGCCGTGCGCGGGGTGAGCCTGCAGGTCGCCCCCGGCGAGGTCGTCGGACTGGTGGGCGAGTCCGGATGCGGCAAGTCGACCATCGCGCGCACCGTCTGCGGACTGGAGAAGCCCTCCGGCGGCGAGCTCCGATTCCGCGGCACCCCCGTGAAGCCCCTCGGCGTGCGCCGCCGTGCGGAGTCGCAGAGCCGCATCCAGATGGTGTTCCAGGATCCGTACAACTCCCTGAACCCGCGCCGGACCGTCGGCTCGCAGATCTCCGACGGCATCGCGCTGGGTCGGCGACTGGGCGGCGGGAATGCCACCGTGAACGACTGGCTCGACCGGGTGGGCCTGCTGCCCGAGCACGCCGAGTCCTACCCGCACAGCTTTTCGGGCGGGCAGCGCCAGCGCATCGCGATCGCGCGCTCGCTGGCGGCGAACCCCGAACTGCTGATCGCCGACGAGCCGATCTCGGCGCTGGACGCCTCGCTGCAGGCGCAGATCGCCGACATGATGCGGCGGCTGGTGCAGGACAGCGGGGCCGGGATGCTGTTCATCAGCCATGACCTGGCCGTCGTGCGCCTGATCGCCGACCGGATCCTGGTGATGCGCAAGGGCCTGATCGTGGAGGAGGGGCCGACCGAGCAGGTCTGGACCGAACCGCAGAATCCGTACACGCAGCTGCTGCTGGCTTCGATCCCGCTGCCCGACGGCAGGGGCACCCTCCCCGGCGCGCCGGAGCTGGAGGCGAAGGTCGCCGAGATGACGGCCGCGATCCCGACCGAAGGCTGAGTCAGCCCGGCCTTCCCGCTCAGGGCTGCGCGGCGATACCGAGGTCGTCCTCGTAGTCGTGGTCCTTCGTCTCGGGTGTCAGCCAGAGCGCGACGAAGGTCAGCACCGCCATCGCCGACAGGTAGATACCGACCAGCCAGGGTGCACCTCCGCCCACCCTCCACAGCTCGACGGCGATCAGCGGCGCGACCGCCGCTCCCAGGATCGACGAAACGTTGTACGCGATCGCGGACCCCGAGTAACGCACGTTGGTGGGGAACATCTCGGGGAGCAGCGCACCCATCGGGCCGAAGGTCGTGCCCATCAGAATGAATCCGATGATGAGGAACGCCTGGCTGAACGCGGCGGTCATCTCGGGGCTCGCCTGCGGCAGCAGGAAGAAGTTGAAGGTCAGCCCGAAGAGGATGATCGCGCCGGTGACCCACAGCAGCAGCTTCCTCCGGCCGATGCGGTCGGCCCAGGGGCCGGAGAGCAGGGTGAAGATGCCGAAGAAGACGACGCCGACGATCTGCATCACGACGAACTGCGTGTAGCCGAACCCGAGGCCGGGATAGAACTGGGCTGCGAAGGCGGCCGGATCGAACGCCTTGCCCGCGGCGTCGGCGGCCTTCTGCGCCACGGCGGATGCCGCGTCCAGCGACGCCGCCTTCGTGCCGTAGGCCAGCGTGAAGTTCGTCATCAGGTAGAACAGCACGTAGGTCGCCAGCATGATGAACGTGCCGAGGATCAACTGCTTCCAGTGGTGACGGAACACCGTGGCCAGCGGCAGCTTTCGGAGCGTCCCCTTGTCCGCAGCGCGGGTGAACGTCTGAGACTCGACGAGCTTGAGCCTCACCCACAGGCCGATGATGACCATCACGGCCGAGAACAGGAACGGCACGCGCCAGCCCCAGCTGAGGAATGCTTCGGACTTGAGCGTGATATCGGTCTCGTGCGGCAGCATCGCGTTGATGCCGAGGAAGATGCCGTTCGCGATGATGAAGCCCAGCGGGGCGCCGAGCTGGGGGAACGATCCATACCAGGCGCGCTTGCCCTTCGGGGCGTTCTCGGTTGCGACCAGTGCCGCCCCCGACCACTCGCCGCCCAGCGCGAAGCCCTGGAACAGGCGTAGCACGAGCAGCAGCAGCGCCGCCCACCAGTTGATCTGCTGGAAGGTGGGCAGCAGACCGATCAGGAACGTCGCGATGCCCATCGTGAGCAGCGACGCCACCAGCGTGGCCTTGCGGCCGAAGCGATCACCGAAGTGTCCGAACACGACGGCGCCGATCGGTCTCGCGACCATCGCCGCCCCGAACACGCCGAAGGAGGCCAGCAAGGAGGTGGTGTCGTTGCCGGTGGGGAAGAACAGCACCGGGAAGACCAGCACGGCGGCGGTGGCGTAGACGTAGAAGTCGTAGAACTCGATCGTCGTGCCGATGAGGCTCGCGAGGATCACCCGGGATCGGGGGTTGGCGGGCGCGCTGGTCGTGGTCATGTGATGCTCCTCCGGTGGCAGTCCCTAGGGAACTGCTCGGAGTCTACGACCCATGATGCGGGTCGAGCGCGCAGCGTTACGCGCGGTGCGCGGATCCGCTCAGTGCCAGAACAGCCCGAGACCCGCGTTCAGCAGCGCGAGTACGCCGACGCTCCAGAACATCCCGGCGGGCACGGCCTCGCCGCGCTTCTGGCGGGCCATGCCGATGCCGATCAGCGCGCCGATCACGATCAGCACAACGAGCTTGACGGTGATCTTGATGTAGAAGCCCGCTCCCGGTTCGAAAAGGCCCATCGGCCAGGCGAGCAGCAGACCTGCGATGCCGGCGATCGCCAGGCCGACGTTCATCAGCTGCGTGTACTGCTTCTTGCCGCCGAACGCCTGAGCTGCCCAGGCGCCGAATAGCGTGGCGAAGCCGATGATGTGGAGGAAGACGACGATCTCACGGAGGGTTCCCATGCCGTCCAGGCTATCCAGGAACGGTCCGTTGCGGAATGCGCTACGCGAACGGGCTCAGCGGAACCGATGTCGCTCCGCTGAGCCCACCGAGAAGGGCGTCAGCCCCGCAGGTCCGCGATCACGCGGGCGGTGCGCAACGCGGCATCCGCGGCCTCGGCGCCCTTGTCCTCCTGGGAGCCCGGCAGCCCCGCACGGTCGAGGCCCTGCTGTTCGTCGTCGAGCGTGAGCAGGCCGAAACCGACCGGCTTGCCGGCGTCGAGCGAGACGCGGGTGAGGCCATCGGTGGTGGCGGCCGAGACGTACTCGAAGTGGGGCGTTCCGCCGCGGATGATGACGCCGAGGGCGACGACAGCATCCGCTCCGCCGGCGAACGCGGCCTGCGCCGCGACGGCCAGCTCGAACGACCCGGGCACGCGCACCAGCGTGTGCTCGGCTCCCGCGGCATCCAGCGTGCGCTGCGCGCCGGCGATGAGGCCGTTGGAGATGACCTCGTGCCAGGTGCCGGCGATCACGACGACCCGCAGGCCCGTGCCGTCGACCGGGGTGAGAGGGGTGGGTGCTCCGGCGCCGCTCATGCGTCGTCCTTTCCGTGGGCGAGGGCCTCAGCCAGCTCGGACTCGCCGATGATGTGGCCCATGCGATCGCGCTTGGTCTCGAGGTACTGGTGGTTGTTGGGGCCGACGCCGACGATCAGCGGCACCTGCTCGACGACGTCCAGGCCCAGCTCGCGCAGCTGCTTGACCTTGTCGGTGTTGTTGGTCAGCAGCCGCACCTTGGAGACGCCGAGATCCGAGAGGATGCCGGCGGCGGCCGCGTAGTCGCGGGCGTCGGCGGGCAGGCCGAGCGCGAGGTTGGCGTCGACGGTGTCGAGGCCCTCCTCCTGCAGGCTGTAAGCGCGCAGCTTGTTGATCAGGCCGATGCCGCGTCCCTCGTGGCCGCGCATGTAGATGACCACGCCGCCCTCGGCGTCGATGCGATCCAGCGCCGCCTGCAGCTGCGGGCCGCACTCGCACTTCTGCGAGCCGAAGGCCTCGCCGGTCAGGCACTCGGAGTGCACGCGCACCAGGGCGGTCTCGCCGGGCGTGCCCGACACGACCGCGATGTGGTCGGTGCCGGTGACACGGTCCTTGTAGGCGAGGAACCGGAAGGTCCCGTGCTCGGTCGGCACGGTCGCGTCGGCGCGCAGGCTGACGCGACGGGCGGTCTTCTTGGCCCGGCAGTCGGCCTCGTCGCGCGGGTCGACCTCGTTCAGGTGCCGGATGAGCTGCTCGATGGTGATCACCGGGATGTCCTCGCGGGCGCCCAGCTCCTGCAACGCAGGCAGTCGCATCATGCTGCCGTCCTCGGCGACGACCTCGGCGATCGCACCGACCGGGTGCAGGCCCGCCAGGCGCATCAGTTCCACGGCCGCCTCGGTGTGACCGCCGCGCTCGCGCACGCCGCCGTCGACGGCGCGCAGCGGCAGGATGTGACCCGGGCGGATGATGCTCGTCGCGGTGGAGGACGGGTCGGCGAGCACGTTCAGAGTGTGCGCGCGGTCGTGCGCGCTGATGCCCGTGGTCACGCCCTCGGCAGCATCCACGCTGACCGTGTAGGCGGTGGAGCGGGCATCCTCGTTGCTCTCCACCATGGGCGGAAGGTTGAGGCTGTCGGCGAGGTCGGCGGGCATCGGCGCGCAGATCAGACCCGACGTCCAGCGCACCATGAAAGCCATCACCTCGGGGCTCGCGAGCTCCGCGGAGATGATGATGTCGCCTTCGTTCTCGCGGTTCTCATCGTCGGCGACGATCACGGGGCGGCCGGCGCGCAGCGCGTCGAGGGCGGCGTCGATGGTGGAAAGGCTCATCGGGAGCCTCCTTCCGGGAGAGTGCGGAACGCGAGCAGGCGCTCGACGTGACGGGCGAGGATGTCGGTCTCGAGGTTGACGACGTCGCCGGGAGCGAGTGCCCCGAGGATCGTCGCCTCGAGGGTCTCGGGGATGAGGGAGACCTCGAACCACGCGGCCGGCTCGGCGACGTCGCTGACGGCGCTCACCGTGAGCGAGGTGCCCGCGACGCTGATCGAGCCCTTGTCGACGACGAGCGGGGCGAGGTCGGCGGGTAGGGAGATGCGCAGCACGCGCCACTGGTCGCCGGGGCGCACCTCCAGCACGGCGCCGGTGCCGTCGACGTGCCCCTGCACGATGTGGCCGCCCAGGCGCGCACCGACCGGCATGGCCTTCTCGATGTTCACGCGGGAGCCGACGTCCAGAGCTGCGAGGGCCGAGACGTCGAGCGTCTGCTTCATGACATCGGCGTCGAAGGTGTCGGCTGTGGAGCCGACCACGGTCAGGCACACGCCGCTCACGGCGATCGATTCGCCGTGCACTGCATCGGATGCCGCCTTCGGGGCGCGCACGGTCAGACGCCAGCCGTCTCCCGACGGCGCGATCCCGGCGATCTCGCCGATCTCCTCGATGATTCCAGTGAACATCAGCTTCTCTCCTTCAGAACGGAAGGGCGGGCGACCGCGAGCAGGTCGTCGCCGAGTGGCAGCCATTCGTCGACCGTGAGGCGACGGGCATCCGCGATCGTGTCGACGCCGATGTCGGTGAGCGCGAGACGCGCGCCGCCGAGCAGCACCGGGGCGAGGTACGCCAGCACGGTGTCCGCGAGTCCTGCGGCGATGAACGCGCTGGCGAGCGTCGGTCCGCCCTCCACGAACACGCGCTGCACGCCGCGCTCCCGCAAGTCGTCGAGCACCGCGTCGAGGTCGCGGGTGTCGTAGAGCAGCGGCTCCTGCGGGTGGCGGCGCACCGCGGCGTCCGCCGGGGTCGGCCGGGCGCCGATCACGACGGGGATCGGCTGGTGCTCGTAGAGCTCGTCGCGGGCGGTGAGCGACGGGTCGTCGGCGAGCACCGTTCCGGTGCCGACGACGATCGCGTCGGACGCGGCGCGGCGGCGGTGCACATCGGCACGGGCGGCGGGTCCGGTGATCCACTGGCTGGTGCCGTCGGATGCCGCAGCACGGCCGTCCAGGCTCTGCGCCCACTTCACGGTCACGTGCGGGCGGCCCAGCCGCTGCACGGTGAGCCAGTCGGCGATGAGCGCGCGCGCCGCGTCCTGCTGCTCGCCGGACTCGACATCGAGGCCGGCCGCGCGCATGCGCTCGGCTCCGCCGCCGGATGCCCGGCCCGGGTCGTCGAGCGCATAGATCACCCGCGAGACGCCGGCGTCGATGAGCGCCTGGGAGCACGGCCCGGTGCGACCGGTGTGGTTGCAGGGCTCGAGAGTGACGACGGCGGTGGCCCCGCGGGCCTGACCGGGGGAGAGCTTCGAGAGCGCGTCGACCTCGGCGTGCGGGGTGCCGGAACCGCGGTGCCAGCCCTCGGCGATCACCTCTCCGGCGGCGGAGAGGATCACGGCGCCGACCTGCGGGTTCAGCCCGCGCGGGCCGTTCAGCGCCAGCGCCAGGGCGCGCGTCATCGCCTCGCGTTCCGCCTCGCTGGATGCCATCGGTCGTCTCTCTCTGGATTCCCGGGGTCCGGCGGCACGCTCGACGCGTCGCCCGTGCTGCCTCTCCTCCGGACTAGCGAGCTGCTGCTCGCATCACCGTCGGTTCCGGAGTTCCACCGGATCGGCGCCTGTGACCAGGCGTTCGCGGACTGTCACCGCCGGTTCGGATTCACACCGACCCCGGAGCACGTTGTTCTGCTCTCGATCCTACCCAACGCGCGCGCGGGCGGTTCATTCCCGGCATCCGGCGTCATACGCGCC